>MDTG01351919.1_pt1 | contig 10137 bp, 17 predicted proteins | sample 811421 | NCBI WGS metagenome assembly MDTG01 (sample SAMN05326645, study PRJNA326480) | marine metagenome | isolation source: seawater | place: Pacific Ocean: South East | collected 2011 | reverse complement strand
TAATTTTTGGTGTCCTATTGTTGGAGGATTAAATCGGCCAAAGGCAAAAACTGCTGTGGAACGATCGTCTTCTTTAAGAAACAGTTCCCTGAGATACATCGTATTCGCCTTGTTTTATATTTTCTAATTCTCTATCAGAAATAATTTTTGCAACCTGTTGCCTAGTTTCTTTAGGGAACATTGTAGCAACATCATCTTGCGTAGAACCAAATTCTTTTACGTATTCTTTTGCCGCATCGTCAATCAGGTACATCCATAGCTTCTGTGCTTTTTCGTGATCGTACACGTTTTTCTTCAGCTTTCTTTTGATATTTGATATAATAGGCATAAAACGTCTACGATACAAATCCTCATTGTTCATGATGTAGGTATCAAGTTCGTTAACCGCGTCTGAGTCTATATTCTCTTTGATAAATTGTGATGCTCTCATATAAGCATATTTATTAGTAAAGATTGTCTAATAGCCACATGTAAAAAGGTGATGTGAACTTTAACTTCCAGGTGCCGTTATGGCCCATTTTTGTAACGTTGGTGAAGGATTCTTTCAAATTCTCACCTGCTTCTTTTTGTTGTGTTGCCCATGGTTCAGGGTATTTTGGCGTGTAGACACCTTCGTAAACCAATGCCCCAATGTCTATTTCATCTATCTCCATGCCTTTTATTTCAAGCAATTGATCCTGTAGTATATCTCCCTTTTCGTTGACAACAGTTTGTCCAATACTTTTGCCTGTTCTATTGATAGTTAGGGTATGCTCTTTGTCCTCTTCGCACTCGTGTTCAAATTCAATAGTTTGTGGTTTTTCCGAGGTTGCATTTATCTCACCTTGAAAGTATGACTTATCATCTATCATTATCTCACACTGTGGGGCCTTGTCCCACATTGTTGAATAAAGTTCTAATTTAAATTTTAGTTTTTCGGTTGCCATTCAAATTCCAATCCTGCCGTGTGGCCTGTGTATGGAATATTTACGTCATTCCTGAATAGCTCTATGAATAACTGAGTACCCGACACAACCACTTTCATGTATTTGTCACTTTGATTAAGCACTTCAGCTGTTTTTTGTTTTCCGTTATTTGTGCATGTTAGAATTATTTTTTCCATTTGTACATCTTTCCTAGGTGTTCTTGTATTTTTTGTATATCTCCACCTTGGTCCTTGAATGAATCAATGCAATGTTCAATTAACTTCACTGCTAGTCTTCTATATTCCGGCAAGACCTGTGTTTGAAGTTTTTGTACAGACTCTTGAGGTACTGACTGAATAATTGTGTTAGGTGGCACGAGATCAATCCAACTTCCTGCCTTGCACATATCGTTTTGTATTTTGTGTAGTTTGGCGGTTGGGTTGAATTTTGGCAACAGTTTACGTGACTCGTCTACGAGAATGCACATTAAAGTTCCAAAGTAGTCTTCTTTGAATATATCTTTCTGCATTGTTACAGCACTACTCCTATTAGATATCCTCCTAGCAAGAAGGCCAGGATGTATTTTGTCCATGATGTCCAAGATCTTTCTACCTTGTAGCCATTCTCCTTGAGGCATAACACATGGGCATCTAAAGATTCGGCGGTTACTTTAACGTCTACTGTTTGTATATTTTCTATTTCATTGTCTGTCATAGTTTTATTGTACTACAATTTTGGTTATTGTCAACCTAGTTCTCTAACAAGTCTTGGCAGTTTTGCAGTGTTTTTTTAAGCAATATATCTTCTGCCCATGTTCTGTTTTCTTCAAGTGCGGCTTGGTTGTCATTCCAAAGTTTGTTGCAGTGATCTGGATCTTGAAATAGTTTCAAATTACTTCGCACAGCATGTTCGCAACGGTCGATTGGATCTTCTATGATGTCATACTCATGATTGATGATATTCCTACAACTGTTCCAACCTAAGTCCTCAAGCAATTTTACAGTACCTTTTGGCCCGTTCATTATAATCAAATTCATTCCAAACACTGCGTTGATAAACTTTTCGGTTACAAACACCGGGTCATGGCCGTGGCAGGTTTCGTTCACTATCTCTAATGATGTATTCCTGTACAAATGTCGTAGGTACTTGTCAAAATTTCCTACGTCATTACTTCCGTGGTGGTCGCCCAGGGCCGTGTATTGGCTGTAGGTGAATATTGAACTGCCCCACCAATTTTTTGTTATAAGTTGTTGGTAACCTTTTTCCGCATCCGCTGAAATACTCTCGTTCGACACACCCCATTTATCTGCAACATATTTTTGTAGTGAGGGCTCTTTGTCTGGTGCAAGGTTGTTACCTTTGGCAAGTTCTTCAGACATGTTATGGGCTCTTGGTCCCATACGTGAAACTGTTTTAATACGTAGATCTCCCTTGTCATCTAGCATCAATCCTTTGAGCAATGACGCCATGTATATTCTGTGTTGCCTCACACCCAAGGAAGTTGAAATCCAGTGTTTTGTATTTGATAACACTTTTTCAATTTTATCCATCTCTTTGTATTCTTTATTTTGCAATAACATATCGCCAGGCCAAAAAATACTTTTGATCCGTTGATGTGTAAATGGATTTTTTTGTGCTCCTATCCAAGTCAGATTAACGTCATTATTATTAACTACTTGCTTTTCAATTTGTTTTAATGTGTCATTTACTATAAAATCAAAACAAAATATTATCGTATTACCGCCGTTGGAAAATAGCTTTGATACAAAGTTCTCATCTTGATCAAAATCGAATTGTCCGTATCCTATGTAGTGTGCAGTGTAGTCTTTATTTTGATTTGCTAATATCTTTCTTGCCCAGCTGTAAAGGTGTTCATCGTTGGACCTTCTTGTTTCAGTTTGAAACATTTTTAAATTAATTGTTTAGTAATACTGAGTTAACTGTTCCTGCGGTCACTGACTGTACTTTGACTCTTACGTATACAAAGTTACCTGTGAAGTTAGCACTTGAGGTTACTGTGCTTTCATCTGCTGTGAATGTTGTGCCGGATATATCAAAATAGTCGTCTTCCGTTGGGGTAGTGGCAAGTGTTCCTTGCATCTTAATTGTAGCGCCACTATTAAAGTCTGCTGAAACCTGGTAGGAAACTGTGTGTACGCCGTCTGGTTGAGAGTAGTACCCGTCTCCCTTTGCTTTGTCCGAAACAAATCCTACGTGATCCATAGTGGTTGTAGTAGATCCATCCCCTGTTTCTGAAGTGACAGTTTCTTCAACTGTAAATTCCGTCGTTGAGACTACCTCTTTCACGGTGAAAGTTGAATTATTATTTGTAGTGCCTGTTACAGTAATTAGATCAAAAGCCGCAAGTTTTCCAGATCCAGTAAGTGTAGTGCTGGTTGAACTAATCGTGTTGACTCCAGATGTAGAAGTAAAACTGATATCACTGCCCGTAATTGTGGTTATATGAGCTTTCGAAGATAATAATGTTGTGCTTGTCTGTGCCATCGTTGTTATTTATTCGTCCTTACGTCTCTTGAATCTTGCTGTTTTTGGACCCAAACCGTACACTGCGGCCAGTTCGTTTGGCTCCTGTCCGTCCACTGTCAATATGTTTATATACTTAATTTTATATGCCTTGCCGTCGGACTCGCCCAGCTCTTCACAAACACAATGATTGTCGTCTGTTTTCCTTACACGTAAGAGGCATCTTTTTATTACCGGAGACCCCATCCAGTTCTTTTCGATCATGCTTTCCACAATGGATTGATCATTGAATATATTTTTATCTCGTAATTTTCTTATTGCTTCCATTTTTTACCTTTCTAAATTGTATTACTTTGTCTATTGCCTCCTGTGCCATCATGTAAATTGGTGTAAGATATTTTTCCTCGGTGACATAAAAATAGCCACCAAAACAATAAGGCGATTTATTTTCAAGGAAATCAATCACATTGAAGTTACTTACTAGACAGTTGTCTACGTTCCTTTCCAAAAATTCCCATAGGCTTGTTTTTTGTGCGTCACTAATCATAAGTTGTGCATCTTTTTTTAAATACACCTGGTACTGATATTTGCCATGCGGTAACCGTGTACAGCCGACTGTGTCTTTAGGTAAGTTTATAAACTTTGGATCTACACTTTCATACCCGTGCCAAAATTCCCAGAAATATTCAATTAAAGACTTTGCTGTTTCGATACCTGAATAAAATATTGCTTTCCTGTCCTGCATACGGAACTTCATTTTACTTCTGTTTGCCATAATAAATGACGCCAAATAGTTCATGTCGGGTAAGTCACTGTATTCTTTTTTTATTTTCATTAGGTGCTCGTCTGTTGTTGGATAGAACATTAAGCTACCGGGCAGTTTAAAAACTGTCTTGTGCCTGTATTTGCCATAGTATAACTTATTGTGATGTTTTCTCATCTGACACTTTATTTTCTACTTTATCGATAATTTTTGGTTCTCTTTTTGCCTTAAAGTTCACTGTCAGTTTTGGTACTATATCATTGGATAAGCCTACCTCGACCATTCCACCCTCGTTGAGATCACCAAACAACATCATCTTAGACAATGGTTTCTTTATCTCATCATCTATCACACGTTGTAAAGGTCTTGCACCAAGTTTAGCGTCAAAGCCCTTTGTCATAAGAAACTCTATAGCGTCGTCTGTTGCGTTGACTTCAACATCTTTCTCTATGGTCATAGTGTTCAATTCTAGCAAGAACTTCTTAACAACGGATTTCATTGTGTCTTTACCAAGTTTATCAAATTTAATTACTGCATCTAGTCTATTTCTAAACTCCGGTGGAAAGAATTTTTTAAGGGCCTTGTCGTCTTCACCTGTTCTCTCGCTTTTTCCAAACCCTATGTTGTTTCTTTCATTCTCTTCTGCACCTAGGTTAGAAGTCATTATAAGTGTAATGTTTCTACAGTCGGCTTTCTTGCCGTTAGAGCCTGTAACTGTACCATAGTCCATCACTTGAAGTAACATATTAGATACATCACGATGTGCTTTTTCCACTTCGTCAAATAAGACAACTGCGTGTGGGTTTTTTTCAACTTCGTTTATAAACATACCACCTCCCATATTGGAGTCTTCGTATCCTACGTAGCCCGGAGGCGAACCTATCAATTTGGCAATGCTGTGTTTCTCTTGATACTCAGACATGTCAAACCTTACAAGTTCTACTCCCAATGTTTTTGCCAGTTGCCTTGCAGTTTCTGTCTTACCACAACCTGTAGGACCTAGAAACAAAAAAGATCCTACTGGTTTAGTAAGACTTTTTAATCCTGCTCTTGCAACAAGTATTTTATCTGTGATGGTGTTTATAGCTTTATCCTGTCCAAAAACTTGCAATTTCATTTTCTCTTCCAGTGTTTTTAAATTGCTGGTCTGTTTTTGAGATAGCTGTTCTATGCTGATACCTGTCATTACAGAGATTTCGTGTATGATTTCATCATGATCAATCTTGCCGTCCTTGACACCATTCAATCTCAGTCTGGCACAGGCCACGTCTAAAACATCTATTGCCTTATCTGGTAATTTTTTATCAGCTATAAATTTTGTTGAGTAATCCACTGCGTCTTCACAAGCCTCGTCAGTAATAGTGCAACTATGGAACCTCTCATAGTATTGTTTCACACCTTTCAGTATTTTTACCGCTGTTTCTTTAGATGGTTCGCCAACCTGTAATCTTTGGAATCTTCTCATCAATGCTCTATCTTTTTCGAAATACTTTCTGTATTCTTCCCAAGTGGTTGAAGCTAGTACCTTTATAGTTCCTTTCAACAGTGCGGGTTTTAGCATATTTGCCATGTCCATGCTATTACCCTGTCCTGTTGCTCCAGCACCAACTATCATGTGTGCTTCATCAATAAACAAGATTGACTTGCCTTTTTGATCTAATGCGTTTACAATCAGTTTTAATCTCTCCTCAAAATCACCTCTGAACTTACTACCTGCGATCAGACTGTTCACATCTAAACTCCATACTATGTGATCCTTCAAATAGTCAGGCACGTCACTTTTGTTTTTTGCAATACGTCTAGCAAGTCCTTCTACAACCGCAGTCTTACCAACACCTGGGTCACCTACAATTAATACATTGTTCTTGTTTCTTCTAGCCAATATTTGTTTTAAATTTTCTGTTTCTTCTTCTCTTCCTATTACTGGATCGATCTTGTTCTCAAGGTACTTCTTGTTTAAATTTTCACAATAGCTCTGTAGAATCCTATCAGCCTGATTGGGTCTAAGTTTTTGTTCACCTTGTGTTTGTCCACCAGCACCAATTTGTGCCATACCTTCATCTAGTATTGTTTCTGTAGATACTAAATCTAATAAATCCTGTTTGTTTACTTGATGTTTTTTCAAGAAGAATGCCGCATAGCTTTTTTTCTCTGAAAATATTGATATCAAGATATCAATTGAGCTGACGTCTTGTCTGCCTTGGAATAATGCCTGCGTGAACGCTCTGTTCATAAGTCTTTCCAGACTTGCTGTTTTCCTAGGAGTCATTGGCTCTTTACCTTTCGCTACTATGTCTTTGCATTTAGTATCGAGATAATCTTCTACGTCTTTTATTAAAGCGCCAACTTGTATTTTGAAATCGTGTAGCACAGTGCCTATGGCCTCGTCCTTAATGAGAGACAACAACACGTGTTCGATTGTTACATACTCATGTCTTCTTTTCTCTGCTTCTTTAACCGCGTTTTCGAATATGTCTTCTAGTCCTTCGTTTGCTTCTAACATCTCCACTCCAATCTATTATTCCGTTTTGTATTTTTGTAAATGTTGTTATATCCTTCTTGTCCCATTCCAGTTCCTGTTGTATTGCTTTTATTAATCTCTCCACATCCTTTTGTATCTTTGAAGCTCTGCTGTAAGTTCCATCCAATACTTTCCATACCTTAGTCTGTTTTGGCCTCTTTATTTTCTTGCCATTTCCCATCGTAGTTTAGATACCCTTTTATTAAACGTAATACCGTCAAGGTGATCGAGTTCATGTTGGAAACATTTTGACTCCATACCGTTGAGTTTTGCGGATCTTGTTTTGCCTTGTGTTGTTTCATATTGTACTTCTACTGTTGTTGGCCTTTTAACTTTTAACCATATCCCCTTAAAACTTAAACATCCTTCTAGATCGATCACTTGTTCTTCACTTTGTGAAATCAACTTTGGATTCCAAATTATAGCATGTTTTTGAAATGTGTCAAATGTTTCATGACCAATTGCAAAAAATCTTTTGGTAATGCCTATTTGATTGGCCGCTAGTCCCATACCTTTTTCGGATAGCATGAGTCTCACGTAGTCGTGTTCAAATTTTTCAACGTCATCGTAGCCCTCAATGGTATCACCATCTGACCAATCTGTGCTAGTTTGTAGCAATGTTTCGTGTGGGTATTGAAATATTTGTATCATTGTTCCCTTGTTCGTAGTTCGGTTAAATTTTCTTTCTTCCAGTCATCTGTTGTGTCTGGATTTTTCCATTTTAGCACTTCTTCTTCTGTACGACTACATCCTAGACAGTATCCACTCTCTTGATCAAATATGCAAATTTTCATACACGGACTTGGTATATTGGTCATTATAAATCCTTTATTTTTTTGAGGTCTGCCGCGGATAATTGCGGAATCAAAATGTGTATTTTGACATACAAGTTCCCCCTAATATTTAAGGTCTTATGCACTGGCATTCCTCTTCCTTTGACACAGAGTAGTGTGTTAGGTTGTGTGCCTGCAGGCACTTTTACTTTAATAATATTATCTTCTAGTGTCTTAAGATTAAATTCGTGTCCTCTGACTGCTTGAAAACAGTCTATTGTTTTATCAGTGTACAAGTCATTTCCTTTTCTAGTATACCCGTCTGAATCTAACACACTCATGACAACCATGAGATCACCTCTTGGCATGTTCTTGATTGAGTCATCGCCCATGCCAGTGAATTTAAATGTAATACCGTGTTGCACTCCGGCCGGAATTTTTACAGTAGCATATTCTTCTCTGCCACTGGGTAGTTTGTAATTTATTGTTTTCTCATTATTCATCATAGCTTCTTTGATACTCAAGGCCATTCTCACTTGCACATTTCTGTTTCCTTGTGGGGTTGATCTAAATGTTCTAGTCTGGCCTCCTGGGCCTTGTGTGAAATTAAATCTTCCTCCAAAGTCCATATCACCGTTACCGAATCCCGAAAAAAAATCACCAAATATATCTTCATTGAAGAAAGGATGTTGACCACCTCCTTGATGTGGACCACCAAATTTCCTCATAGTGTCATAGTCGTGCCGTTTCCGAGAATTTTTTAGTGTGTCGTAGGCTTCATTAGCATCTTTGAATTTAGCTTCATCCCCACCCCTGTCAGGATGTTCCTTTTTAGCTATGTCTTTGAACGCTTTTTTAATTTGGTCATTCGAGGCGTCCTCAGACACGCCTAGCACGTCATAGTAATTTTTCATTTGTTATATTGTATAACAGATTGGCAATCTGTCAATGCGTGGTAATTATTTCTTGATGTCTGTCTTTTTACCGTTAACGTATAGTCCAAACCAGGCCGCACCAGCACCTACAACAACCGAAACAAAACCAGCCTGTGCGTTATTTGGTTCGGGCAAAGCCATAAACCATTGCATAGTGTTGTAGAACACTAGTCCATACAATGCCATCATTATTCTTGGAACTGTTCTCCAGTTAGACAAAAATTGTGGTAGCTCATCTCTTAGGAACACCCAAATAGTTTTTATTAACTCCCAGCCATCCTTGGCACCTTTTTTAACCATATTATCGTTTTTGATAATCAATTTATCTTCTTTTAATTCAGCCATTATTTTATACCTTCAATTTTAGCATTTCTTTTCCTGTGGCCATTCCAAGCAACAAATCCTCCTAGTCTTAATGAATAGTATGCTAGATAGTTCATTGCGTAAAATCCGTTGACGTTACAGTTGATATCTCGGAATATTTCGTCTGCTCTCTTTTGTGTAAGTGTGCCCATTGTATTCTTTTTATTTTTTTCTAACAATGTTGTGTATTTGTATGCATAGTCATGCACTAGTCCACCTACTAATAAAACTCCAACTGGTGAGAAGAAAGTCCTCAAGAACTTTGGAATACTCGCCCCATCAAATTGGAAACCTGCTGGTATCACATAGTCTTTGCCGTCTATGTTGTAGTGCCAATCTTTTGTAATTTCCCAATTCCTTGTTGATAGCAACCACATCACAATGCCCTTCCAAAAGCCCTTGCCTTTGGTTGAAATCTTCAATGCTTGAAGATGTGGAAGTTCTGTGTAACTAAATTTTAATTTTGTTTTAACTCTTTTGTCTGTGTAATTGATTATTGCTCCAATGATGACAACTGCTATTAAAACTGTCCATTGCCAAAATTTCACTGCTAATCCTATAATAAGTTCCATAATTCTCCTCGTTTAATATGCGTATTTATTCAATGGCTCCTTTTACAACACCTTCGGCAACTAATTTCCTTCTGTTCTTCATGTGTTGTTTCTGTACATCGGCTTTTGCACCGCCAAAGTAAGCAACAGCGTGTCCAGTCTCACACATTATCTTAGCAACTGATCTGTCATCTTGCATGAAGTCTCCCAAGACTCTTCCAAACTTTCCTTTCATGTCCACGCCTTTTTTATTGATAGTTGTTTTTAAAACAGTGTCTTTTCCTAGTATTGTCTTAAGTTTTGCCTTTGCGGCTAAGCCAAATTTCTTTTCTATTTTGTCTCTTGTTCTTGATTCAGGAGTGTCTATGCCCATGATTCTAACACGTTCATTCTTTTGCCATATCCCAAAACCTAGATCAATGTCAACATCAACTGTGTCGCCGTCTATAACCCTAACCACTTTTGCCCTATAGGTCCACATTGTTATTCCAATATTATTGCTTTGATTGATTTTTCACCCATGTAGATCTCTGTCTCAGCTTTACTTTTGATACACTGATATTTTACACTGGCACTGTATTGCCTCTCGGCAGTTCGTTTGCCTCTTAGGCACTTGGCCATATTCTCTTGTATTCTGTGTTCCTTGATTTCACCATTGACGAACATCAACAACGCCACAACTGTTTCGATCATTAGTTTCCATTCCCATTTTTGTAAACAATTTCTCTGTCAGCATCTTTTAATTTTTCAATGTGTGTCTGTGCTTTCTCCATCTGTTCTTTTAAGAACTCGATGTTTACTTTATTGTTTGCCATGTCGTCCAGATGTTTCTGCATTCTGTC
>MDTG01262915.1_pt1 | contig 10137 bp, 7 predicted proteins | sample 811421 | NCBI WGS metagenome assembly MDTG01 (sample SAMN05326645, study PRJNA326480) | marine metagenome | isolation source: seawater | place: Pacific Ocean: South East | collected 2011 | reverse complement strand
TTTTTTTAAAAAAGAAGAAGTTAGTAATCCATAATCTTCTACTTCACTTTCTAGTAAAAATGCGTCGTGCCCAGCTTCACTATTTATTGAACAGTATGATACTGACTTATCTAGACTTACTAACGCATTAACTATTTCTTCTGACTGAAAAGGAGGGTACAACCAATCGCTAGAAAAACTAACTAACAACCATTCGCATGTTGTCTCTTTCAAGTTATTTTTTATTTCGTTAATTGTTTCACCTAAATCAAAATAGTCTACAGCAGTGGATAATGTTATGTAGCTATTAGCATCAAATCTATCTACAAATTTTGTGCCTTGATATGCAAGATAAGTTCCAACCGAGAACCTTTTTTCGAATTGAGTAGTAATTTCTTTTGGTTCATATCTTGTATTATCAAATTTATTTTTCATAGAATCTTTTGAGACATATGTAATATGAGCTAACATTCTTGCTATTGCCAATCCATCCTCAGGTTTTTCTTCAGAATCATAATAATTTCCTTCCTTATACCTAGGATCTTTTTTTATTGCATTTCTTCCTACAATATCAAAAGCTAAGGCTTGGTTGGTAAGTCTTGCTGAAGTAGCTAAACCAATCACGCTTTTAATTTTATCTGGATATTGCCTTGCCCATTGTATCGATTGAAATCCACCCATCGATCCTCCTGTTACACAAAGAATAGATTTTATTCCTAAATGTTCTATAAGAAGATTTTGTGCGCTTACCATATCTTCTACAGTGATATTAGGAAAATTAGAACCGTAATGAGTTCCTGTGGATGGATCAATTGAGTTGGGTCCTGTAGAACCCTTGCATCCTCCTATTACATTGCTGCATATAACGAAATAATTTTCAGTATCAATAGGTTTACCAGGGCCTACCATTATATCCCACCACCCTGGAATATCTTCCTTATCATGTTTTGCAACGTGAGAGTCGCCGCTTATAGCATGGCATATTAGAACAACATTTGATTTATCTTTATTTAAATTTCCATAAGTTTCATAAGATATGTTTAATTCATCAAGAATATCTCCTGACTTAAGATGAAACTTATCCCCATAAAGAAAATTTTTGAGATATTTGGACGTATCTCCTGTTCTATATAAATCTGAATTGTAATTTTCTTTTGCCATAGTAAAAAACGTTTAGGGTCAGATGATTCATCATCTGACCCTATTATTTTATGTTAACTTTTACTTAATGCTTGATCCAAATCATTAATTATGTCATCTGCATCTTCAATTCCAACTGAAACCCTAATATATTCTGGGTTTACACCAGCTTCTGTTTGTTCTTCTTCAGATAGCTGACTATGAGTTGTAGAGGCAGGATGTATAACCAATGTTTTAGCATCACCTATATTGGCAAGATGACTTGCAAGTTTTACATTGTTTATAAACTTGACTGCTGCATCTTTGCCACCTTTAATGCCAAAGCCTAAAATTGCTCCAGCTCCATCAGGTAAGTATTTTTTTGTATTTTTATAATGAGAATGACTTTTTAATCCAGGATAGTTTACCCACTCTACATCTTTATGTTTTTCAAGATATTGAGCCACTTTAAGAGCATTTTCGCAATGTCTTGGAATCCTTAAATGCAAAGTTTCTAATCCTAATAGAGTTGCCCAAGCCCCAAATGGACTCATTGTTCCACCAGTATCTCTAAGCCAATGCACTCTTATATGAAGATTATAAGCAATGTTTCCAGCAGGCCTTAAAGCTTCTTCTAGAACTGCACCATGGTAGGATTCTGATGGCCCACAAAACTCTGGCCATTTATCAGGGTTATCTGCCCATTTAAAGTTTCCGCTATCAACAATAACTCCTCCAATATGCACTCCGTGCCCTCCTAGAAACTTTGTTGTTGAATGAACAACTATATCTACGCCATGCTCTATTGGTCTAAATAAAGCTGGTGTAAGAACAGTGTTATCACAAATTGTAGGCAAGCCATGATTATGGCTGATTTTTGTTATTTCAGAAAAATCAGGAACATCGTTTTTTGGATTTCCTATACTTTCAAAATAAACACATCTTGTATTCTCATCTACCAAATCATTTATCTCTTCAGGGTTGTCTGGGTTAAAGAACCTAACCTCTATACCCAATTTTTTAAATGTTTGGGTAAATAGCGTCCATGTTCCACCATACAAACTCGTTGATGAAATAAAATTTTGCCCACTATGAGTAATAGTTAGAATAGCAGCATTAATTGCTGCTTGACCTGATGAAAAAGCGAGTCCTGTCACCCCTCCATCAAGGGCTGCAATTCTCTGCTCTAGAACATCAGTTGTAGGATTTTGCAATCTAGTGTAAATATTTCCAAATTCACCTAGTGCAAAAAGATTAGCTGCATGATCTGTATCATTAAATACATACGATGTTGTTGCATGTATTGGTACAGCTCTGGAATTAGTTGACGGGTCAGGATCCTGTCCCGCGTGTAGTGCAAGGGTTCCAATACCTTGTTTTTCTGGCTGGTTAACTATGCCATTTATACTACTAGCCATTTATGACCTCCTTATGTTTAATATTTATAAAACTAAGAAGTGCCAACAAAAAAATCCGCATACTTTGCAGTACACGGACAATCTTAAAACTTTTAAGTTTTTTAAAAAAAAATCCGCATACTTTGCAGTACACGGACAATCTAAATAAACTTTTGCCTTTTAGCAGTTTTTTGAGTGTCCGCAAGCTGACTTTCAAATCAACACTTATAACCATTATAGCATATTCATTTTTTAAATTTCAACATTTAAGTTTGAGGGATTTAAATTTTTAAATTTTTATAACTAAATTCTTCTTCTTTTGAGAGGTTTCTTAAATATGCTAAGTAATCATTTTTTTTAAAAGTCGGAACAAAGTTTTTAACTACTTCTTTTCCTCTTTTGGCATTATTTTCCAGAAGATCAATTATTGTATGAGCCATCATCCTGCCAGATTCAGTCACAGATAGATCATAGTTCTCAACAACCATATCGTTTGCATGATTAGATGACCCTGAACAACCTCCGACATAAGGATGAATAGATGGAATGAGGCTTGAAACATCACCCATATCTGTGCTTCCACCAGAATGTCCATCTAAAACAATTTCATCAGTTGAAAAATTATTTTTTAAATTACTAAGATATATATTTTGAAGATTTTTATTATTGTTTATTGGAAGATATCCAGCAATAGTTGTTATCTTAATAGATGCTCCTGTTGCCAGTGCACCTGCTCTTAAGCAATTATCTACTTTTTTGTTCGCATCAATTATTGATTCTATTGATGCCCCTCTTACAAATGTTTCTATATTTACAGTGTCAGGGACTGCACTAACTACATTGCCACCTTTAGTTATTATAGGATGCACTCTTATATGATCTTCATCTTTAAAAGTTTCTCTTTGAGAATTTATAGCTGTAATTGCAATATTTGCTGCATTTAAAGCATTTATACCTTTCTCAGGATTTGAGCCAGCATGAGAAGCTTTTCCTTTGAATTCAATAAATTTTGCAACTAAACCATTACTCGTTCCACCATAAGAAAATTTTATATTTCTCGGTGTGGTATGAGTCATCATTGCTATATCAACGTTGTCAAATGCCCCTAGTTTTATCATTTCTTGTTTTCCAGCGAGAAACTCGACCTCTCCCTTTTTTCTGAGTGTATTTCGCCATTCGATTTCAACAAATTCTTCAGCTGGAACAGCAAGAAAAGTTATTTTCCCCCATAATTTACTAAGTATTTTTTTATCAGAAAGTCCGGACAAAACTGTTAGCATACTTCCTATTTGAGCATGGTGTCCACATGCATGTGCGTATCCGTTTTTTTTATTTTCATTTGGGTGACCTGGTACTGGGAGAGCATCTAATTCTCCTATAACAGCTACATTTGGACCAGATTTACCCGTATCTAATTCTGTTTTAATTCCTGTAATAGCTATTTCAGATTGGATATTTTTTTGACCTAATTTTTTAAAGGTATTAATTACTTTTTCAGCAGTCTTAATCTCTTTGTATCCAGATTCAGCATAATTTAATATTTCTAAGGAATTTTTAATAGGTATTTCTTTCTTAGAATTGATATTTTTATCGCATAAATTTTTTAAATTCATAAATTATACTTTTAACAGATATCTGCAATTTACGAAATAATATGAATTCTAAATCATGATTTGATATAATTATTACTACTAATTAAATATAAATGGTTTTATTAGACTTCGATTTTCGAAAATAAATCCAAAGATCCCAACGATTTTTATAAAGGAGGGAATTATGAATAAAATAAAATATACATTATTGATCAGTGCTCTTTTTGCAATGATGGCTTTTTCATATGCTTGTGCAGCTGAAGATTCTTCAGAAGCATCTAGCGATGGAGGATCTAATACATTGCAACAAGTTCTTGATCGAGGAATGCTAAAGTGTGGTGTTAACGACAACTTAGCTGGATTTGGAGTTGTAGCTGCAGACGGTTCTTTCAGTGGTTTTGATATAGATTTCTGTAAAGCAGTAGCGGCAGCAATTCTGGGTGATTCAGGTAAAGTTGAGTACACACCTACTACTGCTTCTAACAGATTCGAAGCTTTAGGTTCTGGTGAGATTGATCTTTTGATCAGGAACACAACTTGGACTGCAAGCCGAGATAGAGAATTGAAGCAGGACTTTACTGCTGCTACATTCTACGATGGCCAAGGAATGATGGTTTATGTAGACAGTGGCTATAACTCTATTGATGACATGGAGGGCGCAACAATATGTGTTCTTCAAGGTACTACTACTGAATTAAACCTAGATGATAGGTTTACTGGTACCGGAATGTCTTACACACCATTAACTTTTGAAACAAATGATCCTTTACAGGCTGCATTTGAGGAAAAAAGATGTGATGGTTGGACTACAGATAAATCTGGTTTGGCTTCTAAGAGAGCTAGCTTCCCAGCATCGGCTGGTGGACCAGAAGCTCTAAAAGTTCTTCCAGAGACACTATCAAAAGAACCTCTTGGTCCTTTGACTAGAGACAACGATAGTGAATTCTATGATGTTGTTCAATGGGTTGTATTTGGAATGATGCAAGCTGAAGAAAGTGGAATTAATAGCGGAAACGTTTCTTCAATAGCTTCTAATCCTCCAAACCCAGGAGTTGCAAGATTACTTGGAGCCTCTTTTGAAGGCGGAGAAGTTCAAGATTTCAGTTTTGGAATCCCTAAGGACTTCATGCAGAAAGTTATATCTCAAGTTGGAAACTATGGTGAAGTATATGATCGACACCTAGTCCCTCTTGGATTAGAACGAGCCGGATCTCTTAACGCTATGTGGACTGAAGGCGGATTAATCTACGCACCACCGTTTAGGTAGAATATCCTAAAATTTTTATAGTATGCCGGAGTGTAATTTAACTCTCCGGCGTACTATTTATTTTTATTTAGAAAGTAAATAGTGAGAAGCTTTGTAGACATTATTGCTCAATGGAGCAGATTTCAGAAAAACCGAAATTTAATGATTCAGGTTTTTTTCTTTATTTTTGTAGCATTATTAGGAATTTATTTATTTTCAAGAGCATTTCAGCTTGAATTAAGCTTGTCGCATTTTAGGAGCAGGGCTGGTTTTGGGCTTAGCCATACATTTTTAGTTGATTACACTAGTAATGATAGTAGATGGGTAGCCTATTTTACTGGAGTTGTTAATACTATAAGAGTATGCCTAGTAGCAATTTTCTTGACTACTATTTTAGGCACAATTATGGGTGTTGCAAGACTATCTAAGAATTTTCTTACCTCAAGAATTGCTTGGACCTATGTAGAAGTTTTAAGAAATACCCCATTATTGATACAAATAATATTTTGGCAGATAGTTTTTCTTCAATTGCCACAAATATCCGAAGCAATAACTTTTGGAAATACTACTGCAATATCTAATAGAGGAATTTTATTGCCTTGGATTTCCGATAATGGAGGTGCTCAAATATGGTTTATATTTTTAGGTATAGTTGCAGCAGGATCTTTATATTTAAGTTATTTTTTAAATAAAAGAGAAGATGAATCCGGAAAATATTTTTCTATATCTGGCAAAAAAATAAATGGTAATTTAACTGGAATTATTTTCTTTATTTTAGTAACAGTTGTAACTTTTTTTGCTTTTGGAAGACCTGTTAGCATAGACATCCCTGAAATTATTCAAAATAATAAAGGTACTTGGATGCAATCAGGTGGATTTGATTTAAGCCCCGAGTTTGCAGCTATCCTTTTTGCTCTTGTTATCTATACAGGAACATTTATAACTGAGATTGTAAGAGGTAGTATTCAATCCTTATCTAGAGGTCAGACGGAAGCTGCTGAAGCCATAGGTTTAAGCAAGTATCAAGCTATGACTTTGGTAATACTTCCTCAAGCATTGAGATCTATAATTCCTCCTTTAACAAATCAGTTTCTCAATCTAACTAAGAATTCAAGTCTTGCTGTAGTAATAGCTTATCCAGATTTATTTATGGTTTCTCGGACTATTATGAATAATTCAGGGCACGCATTGCCAGTATTTTTCTTAATACTTTTAACTTATCTATTTTTAAGCCTTTGCATTTCATTAGTAATGAATTTAATTAATCGTAGAGTTACTAGGATTGGTACATAATGACAACACCTAAAATTAACTTTAAAGAAATCAAAGACTGGACTATTGATAATTTCTTTGGTTCTAAGCTTGGCATTTTATTAACGTTATTTTCTACAATTCTTATTGTTTACTTCATCACTGCTATATTTTCTTTTCTATCTGCTGCAGAATGGGAAGTAGTATCTATAAATAAAAGATTACTTCTTTTAGGGAGATTACCCGAAGAAGATACCTGGAGAGCTTGGCCTATATTTTGGTTATTTTGCTTTATTTTCTGCTCTTCTATTGGTGCTTGGGGTAACCCAAAAAAAAGAGAATTACTTTTATTATTATTGGCATTTTTAATGCCAACAGCCATATTTTTTAGCATGACATATATTGTGCATATTTTTATGACAATAATTATTGGATCTGTTTCTTATTTAGGCTCAAAGATTATTAGGAAAACAACATATTCTGGAGTATTAAAGAAAAGTTTAATTTCTCTTTGGATCCTTCTTATACCATTGGCTTTTAGTATATTAATTATAGGTGGTGGGCCCCAATCCAATCTTTGGGGAGGATTCCTATTAAACATTTTATTAGCCTCTGTGGCTGTTGTGGCTGGGTTTCCATTAGGCATATTAATGGCAGTAGGTAGATCAACGAAATTACCTGTTATTAAGACAACGTGCACAGTATATATAGAAACAGTTAGAGGCGCCCCATTAGTTGCTTGGCTTCTATTAGCTTGGTTTGTGCTACCAAAATTTTTACCCAACTTGTTTGGTTTAAATGAAATTAGTGTTGTAATTAGAGCAATGATTGTGTTGTCATTTTTTGCAAGTGCTTATATTGCAGAAGTTATTAGAGGTGGATTGCAATCTATACCTTCAGGACAATTAGAAGCTGCTGACGCTCTGAATCTGGGGTATGTTGATAAAATGAGAATAATTGTGCTGCCTCAAGCTATAAGAGTTGTTATCCCCGCTATTGTTAGCCAATTTATTGGGTTATTTAAAGATACATCATTAGTTTTCATACTTGCTTTAACAGATTTATTGCAAGTAGGTAGAATAATTCCAGAACAGGACCCAAAATTTTTTGGAAAACAGATTGAAGCACTATTAGTTGTAGCTTCATTGTTTTGGGTTGTTTCTGTGGTTTTATCAAACTTAAGTTCGAGAATTGAAAAAAATCTTGGTATAGGAACAAGATAAATTATAAAGTATTAGGAGAAAGTTATGAAAAAGAAAATAGGTAAAGAAATAATTTCAGCTGAGAATGTTGTAAAGAAATTTGGTGATTTTGCTGCTTTAAAAGGTGTTACAGCAAAAATTTTTGAGAAAGAGGTAGTAGTTGTGCTTGGCCCTTCTGGATCTGGAAAATCAACTTTTATAAGAACTATAAATAGACTTGAGCCACATAATTCAGGAAAAATAGTTGTTGATGGTGTTGAGATTAATGATGATGTTAAGAATTTACAAAAGGTAAGGTCAAATGTAGGGATGGTATTTCAGCAATTTAATTTATTTCCTCATTTGTCTGTTTTAAGAAATATAACTTTAGCTCCTCAGAAAGTTAAAGGATTAAGTAGAGCAGAAGCGAATGACGTTGCTATGTCTCTTCTTGAAAGAGTAGGTATTCCTGAGCAAGCAGAGAAATTTCCATCGCAATTATCAGGAGGACAGCAGCAAAGAGTAGCGATAGCTAGGGCATTGGCTATGCAGCCAAAAATTATGTTGTTTGATGAACCTACTTCAGCATTAGACCCTGAAATGATAAAAGAAGTTTTAGAGGTAATGACAGAACTTGCAGAGTCAGGAATGACTATGATTTGTGTTACTCATGAGATGGGTTTTGCTAGAAGTGTTGCTGACAGATTTTTATTTTTTGATGAAGGCTTGATAGTTGAAGAAGGAACCCCAGAGCATTTTTTCAAGAATCCAAAAGAAGAGAGAACTAAGTTATTCCTAAGTCAGATATTATAGTGTAATCTCATTTGAGTGATTTACTAACTCGTTGCTTTCAAAGGAAATTTGATTACTAGAATTTTTAGTTTTATTGAGGAAAATAGAAGATGGGGAGTTTTCTTTACACTCTTTTTTTCAGGGTCTTTTATAATCGGCATAAATGTATACTCCTTTGGGCTTTTTATTGAGCCATTAGAAAAAGAATTTGGCTGGACTAGAGAACAGATTAGCCTAGGTTATTCTCTTAGCTTTGTGAGTAGTTTATTTGCTCCCTTGATTGGAAAACTAATTGATATTAGAGGAAGTAAATTATTTTTAGTTATATCTATTTTTTTAGTTTCAGCCGGATTTTTACTAAGGCCTTTAATGACCGATTTTTCTCACTGGATATTATTAAATTCTATGGTTTTTGCTGGTTATCCTGGGGCATTAATGATACCTGCAGGGATACTAATTCAAGTATGGTTCCCTGAAACAAAGGGAAGAATGATGGGTCTTGCAACTGCAGGACATAATTTTGGTGGACTAATTATGCCTATTATTACTTTCATTTTACTTTCTTATTTTGATTGGAAGTTATCATATTTTGTTTTTGGTATTTTAATATTTTTCTTAGGAATTTTTGCTTTATTATTAGTTAAGAATAATCCAGATAACATTAATTTAAGCAATGAAGTTAATAATAATGAAGGGTTTGAATTTAGATCAGCTATTAAAACAAAACAATTTATAACTTTAACGCTTGGGATTACATTTGCTTGCTTTACATATAACGGAATAATGCCTCAAATGGTGCCTCATTTAACTACTGAAGGCTTAGGATTGGCATCAGCAACTTTTGCAATGACATACATAGGTGCGATGGGAATCTTTTCAAAAATAATTTTTGGAAGATTTAGTGAAAAATATTCTTCTTTATACTTGACTTGTGCCTCAGTACTTCTGCAGTCTTTAGCTCTTTCAATTATTCTTTTGGCTCAAGGAAACATAATAGGAATATGGCTAGGCATTATAATTTTTGGTATGGGTTTTGCAGGATTAGGAGCAATGATTGCTTTGAATATAACTGAATGTTTTGGACTTAAGTCTTTAAGTACAATTTGGGGAACTTTATCATTTTTTGGAATTTGGGCAACATTCTTAGCTCCCTGGATGATGGGGAGAATTTTTGATGAAACTTCATCATATAGATTAGGGCATATGATAATAATTGGAATATTTATTTTTGCTATATTATTTCTTTTATTAACAAAATATTTAAATCATGGAGAAGATTACCTTAATAAGAAAAAATAATTTGCTGATCTTAATCTATAGATAATTTTGATAGCATATTTCTACAATTTTCCATAGGATCGCTTGCTCCAATTTCTGAACTTGATATTTCTATAGGGCAGAGCACTATCATGTTTCCAAGAATTACATAATCAAGATATTTAGGAGTATTTTTTTTATTACCAAAAGCCCCGCTAGTCATTCTATCTTTTATACCTTCTTTCCATGTAGCATCAGACTTTTTTATTATTGCATCTTCTCCTGTTGCCTCTTCTGCATAAAAAGTTCCTGATGATTTGGCT
>MDTG01110046.1_pt1 | contig 10137 bp, 5 predicted proteins | sample 811421 | NCBI WGS metagenome assembly MDTG01 (sample SAMN05326645, study PRJNA326480) | marine metagenome | isolation source: seawater | place: Pacific Ocean: South East | collected 2011 | reverse complement strand
TGAGTGGCCAGGCGTGGCCCGAATTGTTCTCTTTTTGCTCATGATCGTCGGGGCCTGCGCAGGTTCAACCAGCGGTGGCCTCAAATTGATGCGGATACGCATCGGCGTCAAGGTCGCTTTCAGAGAATTGGCTCGAATCGCTCAACCGAGAAAGATACACATGATTCGCATGAACAGCGAGGTCGTCGAGGACAAACAGGTGAGTTTGGTCGTCGGAATGCTGTTCATTTGGGTCATATTGTTTGGATTTTCCTGCATCGTGTTGGCGATGATGATGCCCAATGCATCGTTCGAAACCATTCTTTCCGTCGCAGCCTCGGGTTTGGGCAACACCGGTCCTGCGTTGGGCGCTTATGGACCCACAGAAACGTGGGCCAGCATGAATTCAGGCTCGCTTTTGTTCACCTCCGTGCTGATGTGGTTCGGCCGTTTGGAACTGCTGACCGCCATCATCGTGCTTCACCCGCACAGTTGGAGGCGAGAGGAGAAGGCCGACGGTGAGCGCCAAGGCATGGCGATGGTCAAGCGCATCCTCGACAGAGAATCGGACGAGGATTAGAACAGCGTGCTTTGGCCGGACGGCGATTCGGAATCGCCCTCCCCGGGGGGGTGCTCGTCCACGTTCTCGGGGGCAAGATGTTCGACACGAGGCGACATCGTCTCGGTGTTCTCGGAGAGCGCTTGTTGGGCCATGGTTGATCGCCGAGCCTCTGCCGCCTCTTCGTACGCCTTTACCAGGGCTTTGGACGAACGGCGACTCTTCGTTAACCCTGCCAAGGAAAGGTGTTCGTCGGCCGAGAGTCCAAGTTCAAGCGAGACGTCAAAGCGAGTTGAATCACCAATGAGACTGTCGTCTTGAGTGAGGGCAAACAGTGGGTGGAGGAATTCTTCTCGGGTGATGGCCTTGTTGGTTCCGCACAGTTCAGCCAGCTTTTCCACGATGCTGCCTCGACCCGCTGGGGCACTGCGACGCAGGTAGTGAGGATACGATGGAAAGATTCGCCCTTCGAGCGGCACGGCGTTGGCGGTCGAGGCTGCGAGAGCCGTCAGATGCTGAGTCCAGTAGGTCGAACGATGTGCGGTGTTGAGAAATCGCCCCATCATGGCTCGATCCGCTTGAAGCAACGTGGAAGCACCACGACGAACGCTGGGTGCATGGGTGAACAACGAGGCGTTGTTCCAATGGACCCAGTTGAGAAAGTCCGAGGCGTCCTTGTCGATGGTTCGAATAAGTCTCGCTGCCTCCATGGAGGTGCGCTCTCTATAGAGGCTGTCAAGTCCAGGAAATATTTCAACGGTAACGTCTCGTTGACTCGCTTCGGCGTGCGAACGAACCATGGCTGCCGTCAAGGCCTCACCGTTTAGATCCGAAGACATGACCTGAAGGTCTCGCACCAACGCTCGAAGGTCCCCATGGTTTGTTGTTGCCAGTGCATCGATGGCCGCGTCTTCAAACAGGATGTTTTCCTCACGCAACACCCGACGGGCAATTCTGCGCAACGCTTCGTCACTGGCCCGCACGAAATTAATTTTCAGCAGATGTCGGGTGAATCGGTCGCGTGTGTTTCGCCAAGACGAGTTGCGGCCCCACAATCCCATTTCCTCGTTGCACGCCAGCATCACGGGTTGCTTGGTTTGCTCCAGCAACCGCAACAATTCTGCTTTCCCTCCAGAGTCGCCTCGCAGGCTGGCACCTGGCCTGTCATCATCACCTGCCATGGCCCGCTCAATGCGGTCCTGGCTGACCTGCCGAAGCCCACCGGACAGATGGTCCACCTCGTCAAGGAGGATGAGGGTCCGAGACGGAGGTGCGTTTGGGTCGTGGAAGAGTGAGCGGTGAGTCGCACCACTGGTCGCTGCCTTACGAATGGCGGCAGCGTTGCGGGCGTCGCTTGCGTTCAGTTCAATCACGTTCCAACCCATGTCTTCAGCGATCGCCCGAGCAACGGTGGTTTTGCCCACCCCAGGCGGACCGATCAGCAAAACGGCCTTTTTCTTTGGTGCTCCGCTGTGCCATTCGTCCAACCAGGCTCGAATCTTTCGGCGTTGGACTTCGTTTCCTTCAAGCAGCTGTTCCGAACGGGGACGATGCCGCTCCGTCCAATCGCTTGCTTGACTCATGGTTGAACCCTGTTTGGAGGGTTCATCAACCTTCACCATTGATTTTGGCGAACTCATACAGGATGAGGAGTCCAATAAATCCGCCTAGGATGAAGCTGATCGGTGGAACGAAGGTTTGGGCGAGGGGTCCACTTGTTTTGGCCCACGAGTCTGCAAAGATGACCGCTGATATCGAGGTGATGAACGGAATGGTGTGGTAGTACCATGCCAAGGATGACGCAAAGGTTTGCTGCGGTGGTTTGGGTCCACCTGCCTGTGCGATGGCCTCGTCGGAGAGGGCTTGGGAACACTTGGGGCAAACATCCCATTCAGGGTCAACGCCAATACCGCAAGCCGGGCAAAGTTCCACGGTTGCAAGTACGCTCGGGTGTTTATGTACCTTGGTTTATGAGGGAGCAACCGGCCTTCAAGCAAGCGATTCTGGATTCGTCCTGTGTTGTTCCCCCGAGTCCCTGTTCCTGACGGTGACCGTTCCGTCCTCCAAGCTTTGGTGGTCCACCGTGATGCAGAGTGGAACGCCGATTTCGTCGGCACGAGCATAGCGCCGGCCAATGGAACCCGTTCCATCGTACATCGAGACCACGCCAGCTGTTCGGCAGAGTTTCTGGTGAACTTGCCGAGCCATATCGTCCATTCCGTCTTTTTCAAACAGCGGGAAGACAGCAAAATCAACCGGAACGATGGACGGTGACAAGCCCATCATGGTGTACGGTTCACCGTTCTTTTCCGTCTCCTGGTAGGCGTGGTCAATGACGTGCCATATGATGCGGTCAATGCCAAACGCTGGTTCAATGACGTGGGGTAAGTACCACTCCCCGGTTTCTTTGATGGACTTTCGATTCGCCTTGACGTGTTCAGGCTCTACGACGACGACGTCTCCACCGGCCAGCGTGAGTTCGTAAGGAAAGGCGGTTGATTTGGGAAGATCCTCCACGGCTTCTTTCACCTGCCCTGCTCGGGCTTTGAACGCCGGTCCGGCGGTGGCTCCATTGATGGTCCATCCGTCGATTTCAGTGGTTCTCGGTTCGTCAAACTCACGGCGGGCTCTCAGGGTCTTTCCGGTGGCTTCCTCGTGGCTCTGGAGGTCGTAGCAGCCGCGATGGGCGATGCCAACGCACTCCACCCATCCATAACTTCCTTCAATTTCAGCGTCCCAACAATCCACGGCGTAGTGGGCCATTTCGTCCTGCTCGTGTTGGCGAAAGCGAATTCTCTTGGGGTCGATGCCGACGTCGACCAGGAAGTTGTGGGTGATGCCCATGAACCGAGCCACGGTTGAATGCCGAATCAGTTCCTTCTTACATGCAGCGCTCAACGTCATGCTGGCGGTTTCGTTTCCTTCAGAAATCAAGGTCAGGGGTACGGAGTCCCATGAGCTCAGATCGTCATCAAGCGGTGCCTCTGGGTCAATGAAGTACTCAAGTTCGGCCATGTTGAATTCTCGGAGGCGAATCATGCCTTGCCGGGGAGCAATCTCGTTGCGATACCCTTTGCCAACCTGCATGGCACCGAACGGTAGACGTTCCCGAAAATGTCGAAAAAGGGCGTTGAAGGACGTGAACATGCCCTGGGCCGTTTCGGGTCGCAAAAAACCCGGTCTGCCTGAGTCTCCGGCCCCAATGCTTGTGTTGAACATGAGATTTTGTGCCGACACGTCACTCCAATTCTGTGCACCGCACGCAGGGCAGCTTGGCTTCACGTCGTGAAGGAGGGTTTCCAGTTCGTCTCGTTTGAGTGCGTCCGGATTGGGGTGATGATTCTCCAGCAAGGTATCGGCCCGGCTTGCCTCACCGCATGCGTTGCACTGGGTCATAAAATCGGAAAATTCACCGACGTGTCCGCTCGCTTCGAGAACGGCGAACGGGGTGATGGTCGGGCAGGACAATTCCACCACGTTGCCCAACTCCAACCAGTGGTCCAACCATCGCTGGTTGATGCGAGACCGCATCCGACCACCGACAGGCCCAAAATCGTAGAAGCCTTTGGCACCGCCGTGAATTTCGAAGGCTGGCAAAAGAAAGCCTCGACGCCTGAGCATGCCTGTGAGTCGCTCAAGACGGCCTTCTTGGGTCATTGGCATCGGCTCCTGATTGAGGCTGTTGAGACGCGCCTAAGAACTTCACCACCAATACACCGGTCAGCAGCGATTTCCGCGGACACAGGGTTATAGCCAACCGCACCGAGGCCAATTCATGGGTCAGTCCATGGTCGCCATCGTTCAGGACGATTGCACCGGTTGCGATTTGTGCATCTATCATTGCCCCTTCGAGGCTCTTTTACCTCTCCAATTGAACCCTGAAGGAAGAAAGCACAACAAACGGCCGGTCGTGGTGGTTGAGCAGCGCTGCGTTGGGTGCCTTTCGTGCATAGGATCGTGCCCCACCGACGCACTGCACGAGGTTGCCGTTCCACCCAATTCTCAAGCTTCTCCTCTGGTTATTCACGAAAAGGGTCCTGCCACCGAACCCGTGGTTCGATGGAAAAAACGCTCAACACGCTGGCCTTAAGCCTCTGCGGTTGTTCCAAAACGCTTTTGTATGCATTTGCCACGCTCCAACCCAATAGGGTGGCAAAAAGAAATGGCTGAGATTGTCTACTTGGATTCTCCACACGAATCCGAGGCGCTGTATGAGCGACTGTGTCCTCCCGTGAGGCAGTGGTTCAACGACAAGTTTCCCGATTTCACACGACCGCAAAAATTGGCCATTCCCGCCATCATGGAAAAGCAACATTTGCTTCTCTGTTCGCCCACCGGCTCTGGTAAAACGCTCACAGCCTTTCTCACGGTCATCGACCAACTCGTTCGTTTGGCTCTTGAAGGCAAACTCGAGAAGAAAGTTCACGCCATATACATCTCACCCATCAAAGCACTGGCCAACGACATCCAACGCAACCTCATCGGGCCATTGAACGAAATCACGGAGCATTACTTGCCCGATCGGGCTCAAGAAATCCGTGTCGGTCTGCGCACCGGTGATACATCCCAATCCGACCGGCAGAAGATGCTTAGAAAACCACCGCACATCTTGATCACCACCCCTGAGAGCCTCGCCATCGCCATCACGTCCCCACGGTTTCAACCCATCGTGAGTGAAGTGGAGTACATGATCATCGACGAATTGCACTCCATGGTGTCCACCAAACGAGGCGTCCACCTGTCGCTGACCTTGTCGCTGCTGGACTCCTTGTTGATGAACCCCGTGCAGCGAATTGGTATCTCCGCCACCATGGAACCGTTGGAGACGGTTGCGGAATATCTGGTCAGCAGCGATGACCGTGAGGCACGTGGCCAACCGACGTCGGTGTCCATTGCCAAGATCTCCGGGTCTCGTGAGCTTGATTTGGACATCCTCATCACCCATCCAAAATTCAGCGACCTTTCCATGGTAAAGGTCCTCGAGTACAACATTGAAGCCATCGCCGATCTCATCAGTGCTCACACCACCACCTTGGTCTTTGCCAACACTCGGAAGATGACCGAAACCATCGTTCAGAAACTTCGGCCGTTCCTCGGAGAGTTGGTTGCAGGGCACCACGGTTCAATGGACAAAAACATCCGATTGGACGTCGAGAAGAAACTCAAATACGGTCATCTTCGAGCCGTCGTAACTTCCTCCTCACTTGAGATGGGCATCGACATTGGGTCGGTGGATTTGGTGTTGCAGGTTGGCAGCCCGGGGGACATCGCCACCGCTCTGCAGCGCATTGGGCGAGCAGGTCACCACGTGGGCGGCATCCCCCGCGCTCGATTTCTGCCCACCAGCGTGGACGATCTCATTGAACTGGCAGCCCTTCAGGCGGCCATCCAAACGGGGGACATGGACCGACTGGACTTTCCGCAAAATTGTCTGGACGTCGTAGCGCAGTTCATCATTGGTTTGGTCATCATCAACGAGCTTGACATCGATGAAGCCTACGAAATCATCGTCAATTCCTGGTCGTACAGAAATTTTGAGTACGACGATTTCATTGAAGTCCTCGACATGCTCGAAGACGAGCGGAGAATATGGATTGATTGGGAAGAAAACATGTTCGGGAAGCGCGGCTATTCGCGCATGATTTACTACACAAACATCGGGACCATAGCTCCCGATAATTCCTATTTGGTGTTCAACGCCGAGGGTTCGATTCTCGGAAAATTGTCGGGCTCGTTTGTCTCCAACCTACGCACCTCAGACGTGATCTTGCTGGGTGGCTCAACCTATCGGGTCACCAACATCCAAGGAACCCGAGTGAACGTCACCAGCGTCACTGGCCATCGTCCCACGATTCCATCGTGGTCGGGGGAAGCTCGAAGTCGAAGCCGAGAACTTTCCCAAGCCCTCCTCGAACTGATCGGCCACTGCATCGTGGCGCTCCGCAGGGAGCAGGACCCTCGCTTGCTGCTTCGAGAGGTCTACGGTCTGTCCAACGAGGTGGCCAACGCCATCGCTCGGCACCTCGAAGAGCATTCTCTTGATTCCTTCCAGGTCCCAGATTCGCAGCGTATCTTGGTCGAGCAGGTCATCTCCGGCGCCTTCCCAACCTACATGATCACGACCTGTCGCGGCCGCGGTTTCAACACCGCACTGGGTTATTTCATGGCGGGGCTTGCCGAAGCCAACAACGTCGCTGTCATCGAGATGTCGTTTGACGAAAACGGTCTGTTGTTGAAGACCTCGCAAGAGGTTGACCCCGGCGAGATGTACACGGCGTTCCGAGAAAACAACCACATCGATGTCATTGAACGCTACATCATCAACACTCAGATTTTCGCCAAGCGGTTTCGAGAAGTTTCCGGGCGGTCTCTCATCATCCCGAAGCGGATGGGCGCCGAGGAAATCAGTCCACAGCAATTCCAGCAACGGGCAGAGGCGCTCCTGCAAAAGCACCGGACTCGCGAAGCCAGCTTGCTGATGCGGGAGGCCAAAAGCGAGATCATGTTCGGCGACATCGATCTTATCGGTCTTGAGCACTTCCTCACGGCGTGCGTGTCGGGCGATGCCCGAATCGTTCACACGAAGGTCGTCGTCCCCTCTCGCCTCGGCATGTCGCTTTTCATGTCGGCGTTTGAGGACCTCATGTCGATGAAGACACGGGCGTTCCTCGTGAAGGACATCGACCCTTCCATCCTTCAACGACTGCTCGGCACGCGTTCACTGGCCACGGAGCTCAGCAGTGAACAATTGTCCACGTATTACGCCGACAAGGCGCCCGTCCCAACCAACGCTCGGGAACTCTTCCGATTGATGAGTCATGGCGGTGGTCTCGACCGCGAGTTCAACAATCCTCTCTACAAAGAAAAACTCGCCTCGGTGCCGCTTGAAACCATCCGGGGATGGGTCGAGGAACTCTGCCAAGACGGGCAAATCACCAAGGTTGATGGAACCGGTCAGGATGAGTTGGATGGCAAGTGGTTTGTTCCTTACATGGCTGAGATTCACGGTACATTGGGCTGTTTGGCCGTTGCAGGAGGAAAGGACGTAGAAAACCTGCTTGAACTCCACACGGCTGGTCTGACCTACAAGATCGCAACGGCCTTTGAGGGCACCAAACCGACCTCATGGGAGGAGCGTGCTCTGGGCGACCCCCAAGAGGCGCTGCGAGTGAAGATCATCGAAATGCTGGGCTCGGAAGGTCCCAAAACATCCGAGGAGATGGTGGAACGTTTGCCCTTCCCGCAACCGCTCATCGAACGAAATCTGCACGAACTTGAGGGTCGCAACGTGGTCTCCGTGGGTTTCTTTATTCAGACCAACGATGCGGAGTACATCCTGAAAATCGACGAGCATCGTCTCACGGGAGGTGAGGAAGAAGTCGTGGAGTACCGTTGGATTCAGAACATGGTCCTGGACAAGTCGTTCAAGCAGTACGGTGATAGCTTCACGGCGTTCAATGAACACGTGCTGTTTCAAAAACAACAAGAACTGCTCTACAGAGTCGATGAATTTGCATTCAACGACTGGACCGACGTGCAGTTGGATTCCGACGTCATCATGGGCCGTTTGCTTCACAATCGAATCGGATACACAACCAAGCGAAACCTCCCCATGCTTCTGGGTTTGAAGCCGGAACCCTGGATCGGGCCGATGGAAGAAGAAATCCTCACGAAAATCCCACCGGGCGAGAACATGACGCGGCAGGAAATCATGGCAGGATATCCAAAGGGGGACGAGCACAAATCCCTCCAACGCGATTTGAAAAACGCTCTCAGCAACCTCGAGCGACAGATGCTTGTCGTGAAGCAATTTGAGGAAATCTCCGGTCGCCGTCGTCGTCTCTCGCTCTTCCACCGGGTCCAAGACGTGTACCCAACCATGTCGTTTGAAGACGCCCTCGAGGAGGTCGTACGGCGCATGGGGCCGGTCAAGGCAAGCACGCTTCGGTTCTATGTCTCGCGTAGCTTTGAGGACCTGACCGTGGCGCTGATGAACCTCGAGAACGACGGGCGAATCGCAAAGGTCATGGCGCTTGTTCCTGAGCCTGAGGCTTTTTTCTGTGCACCCGATGAAGTGGAGGACCTGATGCGCCCTCGCCGTGAGGATCGCACGGTGCGAATCCTGACGCAATCCGACCCCTATGTCTCTCGGTTCATTTGGGAAGTGCGCAGCGTTCTGGACCGAGGCTGGTACCTTCCGATTTTCAAAGGGGTTGACCCCATCGGCAAGGTGTTGATGTTCAAGGTCAACGACTACCTCGAAATCAAGGACTTGCATGTTCCGACAGCGTACCTCGACGAGTTCTGCGTGGCTTTTGAGATTCTGCTGGAGAACCACGCTGCTCAGCTCGTCGATGTCTCCGTGCTTTCGAACTTCAACAGTGAGCCCATCACCTCACTGGACGAGACGACCAGAACGGCTCTCGAGGGCATCGGTTTCAAAACGACAGGCGAGCGGATGATTCGTGGCGCTGTGGTCGACCCGCAGCCTCGGGAAATCGCAGAACGTGCGCTGTTTCACAAGCATCATCTCCACCAGTCCACACGACATGAAAACGAAATCATGGCGCTCAAAAAGGTCGACGAAATACGAGACGACTTCGCCTTGAGAGGCCGTAGTGAACTCTACCGAGTGGACCTGAAAAGCATGGCAAGCGCGCATCGTCTTCACCAGGGCATCAACCTACGAGGGCATCAGGTGTGGGCATCGTACGAACACTTCCAAGAGATTCTCGCCATCCGGAACCAACCTGCTGATGAGGAATTGTGGGACATTGTTGAGTTCTTCAGCGGTCATTCCGACCCGAATCTCTTCAAAGAGAGGCACGCACTGACGCAGTCCGAATTCCGTAAACTCGTTCAACCGCTCATCCGGAGCGGCCACATTGTTCAGGATTTCAGGGGCGGTTTCCGCAGCGTGTCCGTTCCAGAAGGTGTTGACCGAGCTGAACTTCGTCGAGAACACATCCGGAAACTCGTCGAGAAATTCCCGGTGATCACGCTGCGTCAACTCACGCAGTTGGCTGGCCCTTCTTTCAAACCAGAGGAACTCAAGGCTGTTCTGAATTCCTTCGAGGAGGACGAGACGCTGATCAAAGGGTTCCTCATCGAAGATTTCCACCAAGTCTGCTGGGGCCGAAAGGAACTGCTCCAAGAAGCAAAATCCATCCCCTCAATTCGGGATTTTGTCTTGCCGCCCTCCGACCCCATCGCTCCTTACTTTGCTGACATCATGAAGGAGCGGTTTGGTTTCGGCTCGGCCTATCTCGTGTTCCGGAACGCCGAACCTGTGGCGGCCTTCAAAGCCAACACACGTAACAAAATCATCGACGTGAAGGACTACGAAGGTTCGGAAAAGGCTTGGCGTATCGTTAAGGAATTCGCATGGGAGCATCAAATGCCCTTGCAAACCGAATTGCGCATCGGCGGAAAGAAGCTCCAGTGAATCCGCAAGGTTGTGCTCTTACCGTCGGTTGTTCAATCGGGCCAAGCAAGCGGTGTGTTTTTGAAACCACGACACCATGTGATTGATATACGAACCCACCTTGGTTTTCATCATGAAGAAGGCCGTTTTCCTGGTTGCGTTGTTTCTGGTGAGT
>MDTG01016616.1_pt1 | contig 10137 bp, 5 predicted proteins | sample 811421 | NCBI WGS metagenome assembly MDTG01 (sample SAMN05326645, study PRJNA326480) | marine metagenome | isolation source: seawater | place: Pacific Ocean: South East | collected 2011 | reverse complement strand
TACAGTTGGGTCAAAACGGACCTGTGCTAGATGTCTATGACGAGCGCGGAGATAATCAGCCCAAAGCTAGTGCCAGTGATATGCCTACCGTAATTATCCCATAAGGATGAAATGGTGACATTGTAGTCCCCTTTGGAATACATTTCGAAGGGGACTATTTTTATATAAATCCAGCGATGCAGTTGATCTAATAGTTTTCAGGGAATCCTAAAAATTGCTGATAATGAGAAATTGACATATATTTTTGTGCGGCGGCATTCAACTCCTCTAAAGTGATAAAATATTCGAGAAGCGTTCCATATTCCAGTGCTTCCTGAGCCATATTTTCCTGATGAATTACTTTACGCTCTAAATAGGTGGTCCAGAAATTGAAATAACCAAAATGAGTAAACCCACTTTCATAAGAGGTTAACTGATGCTTTATAGCCGTGTCTAGCCATTCCTGTGTTACTCCATTCTTTTTAAGATCTTGAAATTCTTCAAGGGCTAATTGTACCAAATGTTCTTGATTCCCGAGAGCACTATCAAATTCAATTTCAAAAGCATAAATATTGTTTTTAAAATCTACCCATTTTCCACGAGCAGCAGGAGCATAGCAGCCTTCCCTTAGCCGTTTAAATATGCGTTCATTAAGTGCTAATGCCAGTAATTCTAGTTGTATATGTGTTTTGAGATCTTTATCGGCCTTTACCGGAAAAAAGAGTCGGCCATAAACCTGATTTATATTTTTATAGGTAAGATGGCTATTGATCTTTTTAATCGGAAAGTTAAATTCATTGTTAGGGATGGTTTCATTACTCGTAGGAAAAACGGTAAGTTTCCTGCTTAATGAACTGGCTATTGCAGCGGTATCAAAATCTCCGGTGAGGATAAAGGTGAATCCATCGATGGTAGAAAAGCTTTTTTCCAGTCCTAGAAACAGCTGTTCCATCGTTAAACGAGCAAGATCTTCTCGTTGAATCACCGGTAATTGAGGATACCAAATAGCTTCAACTTTTTTCATTACAAAAGCGGATGATCCTCTTATGCCTTTACCATCCATTTTATCTATCAGTGTATTTTTCCAGGCGGCAAAAGCCGCTTTATCTTTCCGAGGATTGTTCAAATAAAGGTATAGCAGGTCTATAAGCTTCGTGAAATCATTCTTATTGGATTGTCCAGTTATTTTCTGAAACTTTTCATCTGAAGTTAAATTAAGCTGTAAATGATGTTCCTGTTTAAATAGATCAAGAACAAACTTATTGTAAGATCCCGCTCCTAAATATTGAATCACCTCTGGGGCAAGCTGGCCAATGATATAATCCGTTTTGTTTTGTATGGGTACCGGGATGGGACGAAAAGCATTGATAGAAATCCTGTTTTTAAACTGGGCTGTTTTGGGTGCACTTGGTTTAAAAATAAGGGTAACATTATGGGGAAGTTTTACCGTGGAAATTCCAAGGTCATTCTCTTCCATTACCAACGTATCTAAAGCTTTAGTGGTTGGTATACTGATTTCCTGTTTTAAACTGGGAATGGGCGTTTGGGTTAAGGTGAAGGTTTCTGTAGGATCTATCTTTACTTCCTGAATCCATTGTTCTAAACAATCCAAATGAGGAATCCTTGCATCTTCCCCTTTGTACAAGATAAAATGGATATTCTTTTTGAGGTTCGTATATTCCTTTATAAAATGAGAGAGATCATTCAATTCAATTTCATTAAGGATGTTAGCCACTAATTCACCTTCGGTTTTTTGGTCTGGGGCTGCCTTGCCATTAATAAAATGATTCTGTAAACGTTGGCTGATTACCCCTGAAGTTAATGGTTGAGCTCCATTGAATGCTTCCAAAACCTGTTGTTTGGCTTTTTTCAGATCTTCTGGCTGAATACTTTGATGTAATTGTTTCCAAGCTACAATCCCTTGTTGAATACTCTTTTTTAAGGAGTTGGTATCTATTGGAATATTCATATAGGATGAGTGGATATACAGACTCATTTCACCCGATAAATAATAGTCAGGGTCAAAAGATTCGAAGGGCGGATGATAATCCCGTTTTAATAGTTGTTTTTTGAAACTCAGGATTTTTTTATAAAGCCTTTCTAAAATCTTGTTTTTATAATCGCTAGGGGAGTTCGCCCTAATTTTAAAATTTGGGCGTTTTCGAATGATTTCCAATCTTAACGTATGATCGATGCTATCCATAACCACATCATAATAACTGCTATCGATGGTTTTTGGTTTTACAAAATCGGTTTTTTTAAAGACCGGTTTTGTGGTTGCGACCGGCTTTTTAAGTTTAGAGAATAATTGTTGTATTCGTTTTTCTAGGCTATCCAAATCAATGGGCCCCACAATGATCACCGCTTGCTGCTCCGGTTGATACCATTTTTCGTAGTAATTCATTAATGCGTTATGGTTATAGTGCCGTAAGCTCTTCAAATGATCCTCTTCATTATAAACCCGTATACCCATAGGCTGCGCTAATTTTTTAGCTCTTATTCTTCTAAGCCAAAGCCGGTATGGATCGGTGGTACGCATTTCTCCTTGAACCGCTGCCCGTTCTACTGCGATAGATTCCGGAGACCACGTATTTCCCTGCGCCCATTCAAATAGGATTTGAGTAGCTTTCTCAATGTTGTTTTTAGAATTTACAGGAACTGTAGCCTGATAGAGCGTAACATTAGATCGCGTTTGCGCTTTACTAAAACCTCCTATTTTTCTAAAATAGCCTTTTACATCTGGGAAATTCCGCGTTTGTTTGGCGACCATATGTTCTAACAAATGGGCATATTCCAGTTGATCTGTAGTTTCATTGGAAGCCCCGGCTTTGACCACCAGGTTAAAACTGATCGTATTTTCCGGGGTATGATTTTCCTTTAAGTAATAGGTAAACCCATTTTTCAACTTGCCATAACGAACTGATGGATCTAAGGATAATAGTGTTGATAAACCTACGTCTTCACTTTGAGAAAAACTACTGAATCCCATTAATAAACCTAAGAGCATAAGAAAGCTTTGTATATTTCTTTGGAGGTGTTTAATACCCTTCATTTTGACTCAAATTGGGATTTCTCATTCGTTCTTCAGAAGGGATAGGGTACCAAATAGCAGTAGGCTCCCAAAAGGGATCCTCTGCAAATACCTCATTGGTCGTACCGGTGCGTTTTACATCCAACCATCGATGTCCCCACTCGGTAAATAGCTCGCGTTGGCGTTCTTCAGCAATAGACTGTAGTATTGCAGCTTGATCCAGATTAGGAGTGGTTTGGGAGAGTAGGGGAAGTCCCGCTCGCTCCCGAATTTGATCTAGATCCTCGAGGGCATTCGAAAGATTGCCTAAGTGTGCTTGGGCTTCAGATCGTATTAAATACTGCTCGGCTAAGCGCATTACCATTGAATACTCTTCAATAGGGAATTCGCTGCTACTCCTAATTTTATATTTGTAGGAATAGAAGGCTTCTAAATCAGTATTATAACCTATCCAATGTGTTTTTCGTTGATCTTCTTCGGCGAATAGGTTGGGAAATGTTTCCTGTAATTCCAGTCCCGCTAAAAATGAAAATACAGGATCGATGATCAATAAGTTTCCTTCATTGGTATGCGAGGTAAAACTGCCTCCTCCACTAGGGGAAATTTGCCAGATGGCTTCATTACTATTCGCCAAAAATACCTGGTCAAGATCTTCCAGTAGGCTGTAAATGGGGGCTTCAATCACTTTACTGCTATAATGTGCAGCATTTTGCCAATCTTCCAAATATAAATACACCCTTGCCAATAAAGCACTGGCAACGAAACTGTTTACCTGTGTACGTTCTCCTTCGGTGTAACCTGTTTCAAGGAATTCTTCTGCCAGGGTCAAATCTTCAATAATTTGCTCATAGATATCCGCCATTGGCGTTCTTTCAGCGACTTGGTTTTTATTATAGTCGGTGCTAAGCAGTAAAGGTACTTCTCCGTACAAGTTCACGAGATAGAAATACGTAAATGCCCGAATAAAACTAGCTTCGCCCTGAAGTCGGTGACTTAATTCCGGTGTTAGTCCATTGGAATTTTCTAAACCTTCCAGGAGCGAATTAGCCATATAGATCATATTATAGGCACTAGACCATATATTTAAATTGCCACTGTTGTCGGGTTGGAGGTCGTGCTGTCCAAATTGCAAACGCTCGATGTTGGAGTCGTAAATATTGTGGAGGAGCCCACCCGATAATCCTCCCAGTATGGTCACACTGTTTCGCTGACCATTGGCGAAGGCCGATAGGAATAATTGGTTATAGATTCCCGTCATAGCGCTTTGCGCTGTCGCATCGTTTTGAAATACGACCTCGCGAACCATTTTATTATTGGGAGCATCTACTGCTACAAAATCTTCGCAGGAGTAACAGATTGCCGTGATCATTACTAGGGATACGACGGATTTTATATGATATCTTTTCATAATGCTATTTTTTAAAGGTTAATTTCTATTCCGCCGGTGATGGTTCTTAAATTACCAAGTCCCAAGCCCGGCCTTTCTGGGTCTAATCCATCATAATCGGTGATGGTGATGAGGTTCTGGCCGTGTAGAAAAAGTTGCATTTGTTTGAGGCCTATTTTTGTCACCAAGTTTTTAGGGAATTTAAAGGCAAGCGATAAGGTCTTTAAACGGAAGTACGAAGCATCCCTAATAGGAAAGCTGGTATTTAACACGCGATTATAAGCAGTACTCGCCGCAACGGTTTGGGAGATTTGTTGATAGGGGGTATCATCACCTTCCAGACGTGATAATATCATCCGGTTAGCATTTCTAATAGCTCCTGCACTAAAAGAAGTGATGCGTCCTTCCTGCTTTACAAATTCCCATAAAAATTGCAGGGAAAAACCTTTATATGTGAGTTGATTACTTAATCCCCCGTAAAACGACCGGTTGTTATCTTGAATGCTATTTCGGTCTTGATAATCATAAGAACCGTCCCCATTGCTATCTTCCACGGTATAGAATCCGGTTTCAGGGTCTATACCGGTATAGTTATACAATAGGGAAATATTGAGGGGATGGCCTACCCGATATGTATTGGCGTAAGGAGATTGCTCGATGTCCGGATAGCTAAGCAGTTCATTCTTGGGAAGGCTGATATTAAATGACGTCTGCCAACGGAAATCCCTACCATTAAAATTTTGGCTGGTCCATTCTATTTCCCAACCTCGGTTTTCTACGGTAGCCGGTAAATTGGCCTGAACCGAGGTAAAACCTGTTAGATAAGGTAGAGGATAGCCCACCAACTGATTAGAAGAGCGGTTACGATAGTAACTTATTCCTAACCGCAGGCGGTCTTTTAAAAAACCTAGCTCCATCCCGCCTTCCAGTTTTTTGTTAATCTCCCAAGAGTAGTTAGGGTTAGCTAGTCCGGTGGGATATAATCCACCGGCAGCAATGGTAGCTTCATAAGCATCCAGATACCCATAATCGCCAATTTGGTCATTTCCCGTTGTTCCATAACTGGCTCTTAATTTTCCGAAACTTAAAAAAGGGAGGGCATTTTCAATTAACTTTTCATCGCTAAAAATCCAGGCGGCACCAATAGCGCCAAAATTGGCAAAGCGGTTATTTGGCCCAAAGCGTGAAGAGCCATCACGTCTACCGGTAAAATTTAAATAATACTTGCGATCCCAATTCAAGCCTATCCTAGAAAATATAGCCGCATAACGATAGGTGGTATTTTCGCCGCTTGCATTCACGATACTTTCGGCAGCTCCTAAATTTCCGATAAGAGCTTCAGAAGCATAACCAGTTCCCTGAAAGCGTTCTAGCGAGCTGGTATTTTCCTGAAAGGTTCCGCCAAGAATGGCGTTAACTGCTAATTTTTCAACCTTTAAGCTATAATTTAGCTGTGGTTCTATAATCCAGGAATCTCGGTAAGAATTGATATGGGAAGAGCGATGGTTAAGGGCATCGGCTGGATTATAAGAACGTAAGGGGCGTTTAAGGATTTCCCGTGAATTAAGGTGGGTATATCCCAAACTGGTTTTTAGTTCAAGCCCTTCAAATAACTGGTAGGATAGTCCAAGGTTAGTAATAAGGGTATTGGTATTGGTTTCACTGGTATTAAAAAAGCCCGCTAATGGATTATACAACCCGGCATCGCCCCAATCCTGCCAGTTCAACTGGCCATTGTCCTGAAAGATAGCGGGGGCGTTAGGCGGGAGAAATACATTGGATAAGTTGTAGGAAACCCCGCCGGTAAGCGTATTCACATCGACCCCGTAATTGGTGGATAAATTCAAATTGAACTTTTTGTTTTTAGAATGGTGATTAAGATGAAAGCTTCCTGTGATTTTGTGATAGTTATAATCCCCGGGATATACGGTACCCTGTGAAAAATAACCTCCGCTCAGCCTAAAAGACGTTTGTTCGCTGCCCCCAGAATAATCTAGTTTAGCGTTGGTGGTGCGGGAAGTGCCTCCGTAAATAAAATCCTGCCAGTCGGTATAACGTTTCTGATCCCATAATAGTAGATCGTAAGCATTACGGGCTGTCTTTTCTACACCATCATTTTCAAAAGCCCTATTTCTAACGGCCAAGTATTGCCGATTGTTTAGAAGATCTAAACGCTCTGAAACTGTAGCTACTCCTGTATAGTAACGGGCAGTTACTCCTGAAGTAGCAGCAGTTCCCTTTTTTGTGGTGATTAAAACTACTCCGTTTGCTCCGCGTGAGCCGTAGATAGCCGTAGCATCGGCATCTTTTAAGATCTCTATACTTTTAATATTGGAAACATCAAGACTGTTTAAAGGATCGATACCGGCGGCAGCCATTAAACTATTACTCTCGATAGGCGTGGAGTTAATCGGTACGCCATCAATAATGTATAGTGGATAATTTCCTTCTTCCCGAAGGCTATTGGTACCGCGAATCTTGATCGTGGAGGCCATCCCAGGATGGCTACCGCCAGAGGTAACTTCTACCCCCGCCATTCTACCTTGCAAGGCCTGTAGGGGATTTACAACCGGTTGCAGTTGTATATCTTCCCCACTTACCCGGGCGATATTCCCGGTGCGTTCCCGTTCGGTCGTGTTGTAATACCCGGCATTGATCACTACTTCAGATAACGCATCGGCGTTTTGTTGTAATTGGATATCACCCTTAAAATCATTAGTCACCACCAGTATTTTGGTGGTATAACCCATAAAAGAGTAGGAGAGCGTATCGCCAATTGCGGCGGTAATACTATAGCTCCCATCCATATTGGTCATTGCTCCCTGGCGGCTGCCTTTAATAAGAATATTCACTCCGGGCAAGGGGAGGCCTTGTTGATCGCTTACCGTACCATTGATAAGTTGTTGAAGGACCTTGTGATTTGTTGTTGTGGTACGGGCTTGTACCTGTAATTGTCCCAGAAAATAGAACAATAGGTATAGGGGCACTGCCCAATGGCAGCACGTATAATTATTTTTCATAATTTTGCTGTGGTTTGTGTTTACTTAATATTTTAGCAAGCCATAGCCTTCCCCAACGGACTCCAATCGCGCGGGGAAGGTTTTTGACTTTTTAGCCTTAGGCTAACTCAAATGTGTGGTTTTGTTTATCTAATCTTATAGAGTTTATTTTTAGGGTTAATTGTATAGTTTACGTTTTCGTCATTCCTTGCTTGACAAGGAATCTCATCCCGATTGACGCTTTTAATTCTAAATTCACTTTTTTCAATGTTGAACATTCGATTTACTTTTATCCTCTTTTCTTTTTACCATTGCCGTAAAAAGAAACAAAAAGGTCTAGGCTTATTTTTCTCCTCTTGAAAAACCGCTGAAAAATCTCGCAATGCGTTCTGCAACCGCTTCGCTAGGCAGAACTCCACTACCAACGCAAGATTTTTCCTTGTTTTTGCTACGACGATAAAAAGTAGGCCGATTCGTCATTTCGACTGTAGCGTAGCGGAATGGAGAAATCTCGTGTTTTAGCCATCAGTTCAAAATAATTCCAAATTGAAAATTCAAAATTTTATCCTGATTCTTGGTTCTTGCATCTCCGGTCTATTTTCTAATTTTCTAACGTTCCTTCATTGGCATTTAATTTTAAAAGTTTCTATACGGCATTTTAATACTACCCAATAGAATTCCCCCTTTTGGGGTTAGGGGGAAATTCCCACCCCTCACCACAGCAAAACGTAGGGTTGGCCGTGGTTCCCGGACTAGCCTAAGAGCATATCCAAATAATATTTTAATTAAAGCTTTTCACCGATTACACTAGTGATCTAGCTTAGCGTTCCAATACAATAGTGAGATTATACCTAATTGTGAAGTTTTCTGATAATTTTAAAATAGATTTTCTTTACAAAAAAATAGGCGTAGAACTCACTTTTATCAACATCTGTATCAGAGGTATCGCCAAACACCTTGCAACAGACTCCTAAAGTGAGCCCACGCCCGGGTCGTGAGCTTCTTTACTTGTTCCCGTTGCATTATTGAAAATTGGCGATTTTCTGATACGAGAATACAAGCAATTGCTTCTAATTTTTTTTCTATTTGAAGAATTGCAAATATATGTTAATGAAACAAATATAGTAAAATAAATTATTGTTACAAGAACTTGTAACAATAATCGTATTGAAATTTCCGCACTTTGTAGAAATAAAATATAAGTGATGGAAATATCAAACGACATAATTTTAGAGAAATTCGGTAAACACGTGAAAAATTTAAGAAATGAGAATGGTTTAAGTCAAGATGATGTCGTTTTGAATGCAAATAAAATAACGAAAGGCACAATAAGCGATATAGAAAATGGTAAGAGGAATTTTGCTTTTACCACTCTAGTTGATTTAGCAAGAGGTTTAAAAATTCATCCAAAAAGATTATTAGACTTTGAATTAATTTAATGTAGATACCTAAATAAATTTTGGCTCTTAAAAAAGTTAATCTTAATGAAAGTATTATTGAGATAATTGAATTTTAAACATTATTAATCTGAAAAATGAAAGAATTAGAAACTTTAGGATATTATGAACCAGGATTTTTTCATCTACGCCTTAATACGAGTTCAAATATACTTGATTTAAATAATCTATTTAACAGTGGTCAAAATAAACAACTTTCATCTACTTTTTTACACGAATACATCCACTTTTTACAAGAAGTAACATCCACTAATGGACTTTTAAATGGATACTTTTACATTGATTTAATTAAAGATATTAACAGGAAGATAAGAGAAAGTAAAAATATAAAGTTTAAAGTTCCAGTAGAAATTGATAATGAATTCAATACAAAAGCTAAAATGGAATTGAATGAAGTTTATAGAGGGAATTACAAACTGACTTCTTACGCGAAGTATGATTTTTATGAAAAAGAAACTACCGAAATAATAGATAAAGAAGGAAAATCGATTAAACCGACTAAATTTAAGATACACTATACCGATATTCAAACAAGAGAGAAGAAATATTTTTACTTTGGGCATACTTGCTTAAAGGAACAAATAGCACATTCAATTCAGAATGCTTATGCTGAAACTGAACATCCAGATATTCCTTATCAAATAGCAGAACAAATAGTGAATATTGAATATCCAAATTTTGGCGGGGCAAATTATAAATTCATTGTAGCATTATGTGATTCATCACTTATGTCATTTCATCCCGCGCAAATGTTTTTCAACACTATTGAGAGGATGAAAAAAGAAAACTTTAGTCCTAAAAATTGTAAAGAAATTTATGATTTTGCATTTAAAGCAACGATGTTAAAAGGAGAAATAGGAGAATTTACAGCTAATTCACTATTCGAAAAAGTTATTGACGATTCAATTAAGCAATATCATAATGCTCTCAAATCTCCAATTTTTTTAGAAATTTACGATTGGTTAAACCATATATTAATTCAAGCAAAGAAATTAAGGCTAGAAAATCCTGACTTTTTATGTAATCTATTAGATTCAAGAGGAAATTTAACTGATGCTTTTTACGACATATTTAGAAAATTAGGTTCTCCATTTTTTACAAACAATAAGAATGAAGGTGGTTTTGTTCCACCAACTAATTTGAATAAGAAACATAGCAGACCGTTTCAATTATTAGTGTTTAAAGAAATCCTTCGAGTCTATTTTGGGGAAAAATCCTGTTCAATGATTAATTTTTGTAAACTAAGTCCAGAAAAAGATATGGTTGATGAGAATTGTATAAAAT
>MDTG01393752.1_pt1 | contig 10138 bp, 9 predicted proteins | sample 811421 | NCBI WGS metagenome assembly MDTG01 (sample SAMN05326645, study PRJNA326480) | marine metagenome | isolation source: seawater | place: Pacific Ocean: South East | collected 2011 | reverse complement strand
TAGCGGCTCGACATGCGCGCAGAACCGCGGTCGCATGCAAATAGAAATTGCAGCAGGTCGTTACTGCCAATGGACACAAAATCAACACGTTTGAGCAATGCAGGCAATTGATACAGCAATGACGGAATCTCAAGCATGCTGCCCACCTTTACTGCTTTCGGCAGCACCTGCCCTTCGACCTTAGCGCGCTCTAACTCGCGGTCAAACAATGCCTTGGTCGCATCGAACTCTGATACCTCAGCAATAAACGGAAACATTACATGCAATTCCTGCCCCGCAGCTGCACGAATCAACCCACGAAACTGACGGCGCAGAATAACGGGCCTGTCCAGCCCAATACGCGTGGCACGCCAGCCCATGGCGGGGTTTTCTTCCGCGCCGATTTTCACATACGGCACCTGCTTGTCGCCGCCAATGTCAAAACTGCGGAATATCACGCGCTTGCCTTTAGCATGGCGCAATACCTCGCCGTAAATCTTCTTTTGCTCCTCAACATCAGGAATGTCAGAACTGGCCAGATACGGCAATTCCGTGCGGTATAACCCCACCCCATCCACATCGGGACGGTCAAGCTGATTGGCGTCCAGATACAGGCCGATATTCAAATTGAGTGAAATCGTATGCCCGTCACGCGTAACCGCAGGTAAATCGCGCGAGGCCGCATAACGAGCATCTCGGGCGCGGCGATGTTCAATATGCTCGTCAATCGCCTGCTCGACATCTTCCGGCGGACGAATATAGACTTCGCCATGATCACCATCCACAATCGCCACATCGCCACTTTGCACCAGGCTGCTTACCTCCTGCACACCGCCCACCATCGGAATATCCATCATGCGGGCGATAATCGCGATATGCGAGCTGGCTGAGCCTTCCTCCACAATCACGCCTTTCAGCTTCTCATGGTCATATTCCAGCAACTCAGCAGGCCCAAGCGAACGGGCAATCAGAATAAATTGTTCGGGAAGCTCTGTCTGCGCTGCCGTGCTCGTTTTACCTGCTAAATGGTATAACAGCCGCAACGATAGATCATCCAGATCCTGAATACGCTCTTTGATATACAGACTCGATTGCTTGGCCATGCGGGCATGCATCTGCTCCTGCACTTTTTTCACCGCCGCCTCCGCGGTCAGGCCACTGCGAATCGCCTCATTCATATTGTCGAGCCAGCCCTTATCCTGCGTGAACATACGGTAGGTTTCCATAATCTCACGCTTGGTATCGTTATTGGCTACCGCACTACGCTCCAGCAACGCATCGACCGAAGCCTGCAACTCTACAATCGCGCGGCTTAAGCGCAATTCTTCGGCATCAGGATCATCGGCTACCAGCTTATCAATATCGATACGCGGGCGATGCAGCACCGCCACCGCTTTCGCTAATCCTGCCGACAGTTTCGCGCCTGTATAATATTGCGACAGCAGAAGCTCGTCTTTTTTACCGGTGATTTCATTCAGATCCACCAGCTGGTTCGACACTGCCACTTCCGCTAACACCATGGCCACGGTTTGCAATATCTCGATCTGTTCGTCAGAATAAATTTTTGCATCCGTACTCTGCACCACCAACACGCCAATCACTTTATGGCTATACAGAATCGGCACACCTACAAAAGAACTGAACTGCTCTTCGCCTGTCTCAGGGCGGAATGCAAATTTTTCATGGCTCTGTGCATCAGCAAGATTCAGCGGCTGCGCCATTGCCGCGACTTCGCCCACCAGCCCCTCACCTGATTCCAACTTAGTGGCATGCACGGCTTCTTTGTTAAGGCCCTCACTAGCAGCCAATTCAAAAATGTCGCCGCCACGCGCCAGATAAATAGAACATACTTGGGATTGCAGCCCCCAGGCGATAACGCGCACCAACTTATCCAGCCGCGTCTGGGGACGCGCGGCTGTGTTCATCACATCGCGCACTTTACGCAATAGCGCAAGCGGGGTAACGGATTTTACCGCTTCAAGCCGGGGCACACTTGCCGATCTCATACTGAGTTATGGTTGCTCAATTTATGTAAAACGCGCATTAGCCGCGCGCTTCAATATATTGTGCCGCTTGTGCCACCAGTTCGTCAACTATTTCCTTTGCGCTCTGCACGCTCTGCACCATGCCGACACTCTGCCCCGCCATTACCGAGCCATTCTCCACATCGCCGTCAATCACGGCTTTGCGCAAAGCGCCCGCCCAGAAATGTTCAATCTCCAGCTGCGCATCCTGCTTACTTAACCCACCGTTATGCACTTTGTTGACCGTTTCACGTTGAAAACGCATGAACTCTTCTGTGGCTTTATTTTCGATGGCACGCACCGGAATAACGGGAAAATCGGGATGATACTGCACCGAAGGCACCGCATTGCGTGCCGAGGATTTGATGAATAATCGCTTGAAATTATCATGCGCAATCGATTCTGACGCACACACAAACCGTGTGCCCAGCTGTACGCCCGATGCGCCCATCTCCAGATAAGACACGATTGATTCGCCGCGGCCAATGCCGCCCGCCACAAACACTGGCACTTCTTTAATGACGGGCAGAATCTCCTGCGCCAACACAGCGGTCGATACCGGGCCGATATGGCCACCTGCTTCTGAGCCTTCAATAATCAGCGCATCCACACCCATCTTAATCAGCTTCTTACCAATGGCGACTGTAGGCGCAAAGCCCAGCACCTTCGCACCGCCTTGCTTTATTTTCGCCACCGTTACCGAGCGCGGAATGCCGCCCGCCAATACCACATGCGACACCGCATTGGCCGTACACACATCAATCAGCTCATCGAGTTGCGGATGCATCAATATCAGGTTCACGCCAAATGGCTTATCCGTCATGGCCTGCGTGGCTTTAATTTCTTCGTCCAGCAAATGCGGTGGCATTGAGCTGGCCGCAATCACGCCAAACGCACCGGCATTAGACAGAGCCGACACCAGATTACGCTCGCTCACCCAGCTCATGGCGCCGCCCATCATAGCATGCTCTGTGCCGAGCAGGTCACAGCCGCGCTGCCATAAAGCCGATAAAGCGGAATTCGTCACAAAATAATCCTTACTGTTTGCATGCTATGCTACTATAGCATAATTCAAGATGACTCTCTTTTACTGACCAAGCATACGATTGGCAATGCCTAACCAACATGGACATACTGTAATCGCCGTAGATGGCACGTCTGCCTCCGGCAAAAGCACGCTTAGCACGCGCATAGCCGAAATTGCGCGCGCCGAACGGCTGGAATACAGCCTCGTCTTCCGCGCGATTGGCTATCACATGTATTACACATGCAAGTTCGACCCTGACAGTCCGCCACCGCCTGCGGCTGAATATATCACACAGGCCGCCGATTACGCAAAATCGCTCGACTGGGAGGAAATTCAGCGCATCAAAGACTTGCCCGATCTGCGTAGCATCGAAACCTCGCGCACCACCCCGTATTTCTCAGGCCTGCCCGAGATATTAGAGATTGTGGATCCGGTGTTCTACCAATTGATCGATAGCTGCCCGCGCCCTGTGGTGGCCGAAGGCCGCACCATTGGCCGCTATGTCTACCCACACGCCGATGTAAAACTCTATGTCGATGCCGATGTTATGGTGCGCGCGGCACGCCGCACCGCTAATCTTACCGAAAAAGGCAAAGATGTAACGCAGGAAAGCGTGATGCAGGACCTGATCAAACGCGACCATCAGGACCAGACGCGCGAGCACCAGCCGACCATTCCGGCCGAAGATGCCTTATTGGTAGATACCGGCTATGTCACCGTGGATGAAACCCTCGACACTACGCTACATGATATGAATATATTGCTGGCGGCGCAGCGGCGCGCCACTATCGGCTGACAACGTGAAAGCGCGGTAGCGCCCTATTCTTCTTCTACCGCATCCAGACCATAGGATGTGTGCAAAGCACGCAGCGCCAGCTCCAGATATTCTTCCTCAATCAACACGCTCACCTTAATTTCCGATGTCGTAATCACGATGATGTTGATGTTCTTTTCCGCCAGTGTACGGAACATATCCGCAGCCACACCAGCGTGACTCCGCATACCTGTGCCAATCACCGACACTTTCGCCACACCGTCATCGCTATGCAATTTCTCGAACTGCGGGGTGCGTTTAGCGGTTTTTACGCTCTCAATCGTGTGCTGCATGTCACCCTTGGGCACGGTAAAGGTCACGTCTGTGCGCTTGCCGTCCTCGGTCACGTTCTGCACGATCATATCCACATTGATGCCACGGTCTGCCAGCGGGCCGAAGATCGACGCCGACACCCCCGGCACGTTCTCTACGTTGGTCAGGGTAATACGCGCCTCATCACGGCTATAGGCAATACCTGTCACCACTTGTTGTTCCACGATCTCCTCCTCATCCACCAGTAAAGTTCCGTCATTTTCATCAAAGGTCGAAAGCACTTGCACTCTCACGCCATATTTCATCGCCATTTCCACCGAACGGGTCTGCAGCACTTTTGCACCCAGTGAGGCCATTTCCAGCATCTCTTCATAGGAAATCATATCCAGTTTGCGCGCCTTACCCACAATCCGTGGGTCGCAGGTATATACCCCATCCACATCGGTATAGATATCGCAGCGATCCGCATCGAACGCGGCCGCCAATGCCACCGCTGTCGTGTCGCTGCCACCACGCCCCAGCGTGGTTACGCGGCCATGTTCGCTGATGCCCTGAAAACCAGCCACCACCGCCACCGAGCCTTCATCCAGCGTTTTGCGGATGGCTTCGGTTTTAATTTCGGCGATGCGGGCGCGCCCATGCGCTGCATCGGTGTTAAACGGAATTTGCCAGCCCGAAAATGAGCGTGCGTTAATGCCCATCGATTGCAGGCAAAGCGCCAACAAACCAGAAGTTATCTGCTCGCCGGAGGCCACCACAAAGTCATGCTCGCTCCATGCGGCATCATCCAGCAGATCCGACATTTCTTTGACATAGCCCACCAGACGATCGGTCGTACCCGCCATTGCAGACACGGTCACAATCACCTGATTGCCAGCCTTCACCTCGCGCTGAATATGCGTCGCCACGTGCCGGATGCGATCCACATCAGCAACGGACGTACCACCAAATTTCTGTACAATTAATGCCATAAGAAGCCGTGTATAAAAGCTGAGCGCTATGATTTCCAGCAAAAAACTTCATATTTTTGCATAGTCTCACACTATTCCTTCAAACGTCATAATTCTGTAACCTTTTGTTGCTACATTGTTTTTCGTACATATTGGGAGGATTATATGACAGATGGTTTTGAAGCTAATTTACATGGCAGTATATTGCACATTACAGGCAGCGGCCCAGAGCCTCTCAATGTAGGCGCGCTGTTACAGGATTACGAACAAGTGAACATGGTAGTCTATCATGCGGGAGACGAGTCCTTTGATAACCGTCCGGACACCGCTACACTCGACTTTTCGGGTGCAGCCCACATTCCTTTTTATGTAACGGTCAAAGACAATGCCAATTTCCATAGCATCGATATAGGCGGCACTGAATATATCAACATAAACGAAGTAACGCAGACCATAGCCCGCCGCGAGGTTGGTACAGGGCAGGCGGATCTTCAGGTCAGAGTTGGTAACACATTTCCAAATGTGGAGGACGTGCATGTCAGCAGCATGAATCCACATGATCACGATGTTATGCTACACGAGCAATTCGATACTCCGAATGTGCCGCTTAATAATAATGGAAGTGGGCCAGAGCGCTAGAAATCCAATCGCATCGAAACGGCATCCACGCGCGTGCCGTCTGGCTGCTTATAATAATCTTTACGTCGCCCCGTGGCTTCAAAGCCCAAACGGATATACATATCGCGCGCGGCTTTGTTATGCACATTCACCTCCAGACACATCAGTCGTGCCCCTAGCCCTTCACAAACGCCGATTGCCCGTTCCAGCAATTGCTTGCCAATCCCACGCTGGCGGTGTGTTGCCAGCACGCCCAGCGACAATAATTCTGCCTGATCGGCCACCACCCAACAGAAAATGAAGCCGACCGGCTGATCGCCCGGCGCCATCGCCAGATAGGCGACGATATTGTCACGGTCAAAGAAACTGGCAAATTCGGTAGGACCCCAGCCGCGCCCAAACGCGGCAATATGCAGGCGCGACAAGATTTCCACATCGTCCACGCTCGCTTCTTTCAGGGTAATGCTCATGCTGCTTTCGTAAATACCGCACGTTTTACCGTTGCATCCGGATACAGCGCCACTTCCTCAATGGCAACTTCCTGCAAGCCGGCTTTCTGCGCCAATGTGCGAATGTAATTATCGCTATGCACATACCAGCCTTTGCCTTGCAGCAAGGTGTAGCCCTGCTCCTGATCCCACGGCTCATAGGTGCAGATAAACAACCCGCCCGTCATCAGGGTTTTGCCCACACCCGTAAACACCTGTGTCAGCTCACCCACAAAATGCAGGCAATCACAGGCCAAAATCACATTGGCTTTGGGCGGCGACTGATGATGCAGATACTGCGCCATATCGTCCTGAATCAACTGATGATAAAGCGAATGCTCATCGTTGCGACGCTTAGACCCCACCAGATCGATCATTTCAGGTGACAGATCGACCCCAATAATTTCGCGGGTCTGGTTGCGAATGGCAGCACCGCACAGCCCCGTTCCACAGCCCAGATCAATCGCAATCAGACTATGCGCCTCACCCTGATAATATTGTGTGAGCGCCTGCTGCATCAGCTGCGGCCCAGCATAGCCTGCGGATTGCTGACGCTCGTCAAACTGCACAGACTGCGCGTTAAAATATTGCTGCGCCAACTCGTGCGGCATCGTATGCGGCAGCGGCGTTACCAAATGCGGGCGCTGCGATGCCAGCAAAAAGCGCGCCTGCTCATGGCCAGGATGCAACTCCAATGCTTTTTGCAAATACTCCACACCACGCTCAGCCTGCCCACGGGCAATATAGCACATACCCAGATAATACATCGCCTCTACATGGCGGGGAGAGAGCCAGAGCGTTAGATGAAAACGGAACACCGCGTCATTGACCTGACCGCGATCCACCATATCCTTACCCAGCTCAAAATTGGTCTGTGGCAGGTTTTGCAGCTTGGCCTGCACACCCTTGAAATAGTCCATCACGCTATCGCCCAACGCGTTAAGCGATTGCAACGTGCCAATTACACCTTGTTTGCGGGAAGATTTGTCACTAGATTCAGCCATACACGCATCCGTTTAACCACTATTCTATGCCAGCATGACACAAACGCAAGCAACAACTGATACTGCCACTTCCATTCCGAGCTCGATTGACCCGGAAGAAGTCGAACAATTCTCGCGTATAGCTGAAGAATGGTGGGATCCAACAGGCAAATTCAAACCGTTGCATGAGATCAATCCGGTGCGCATTGCCTATATCAAACAACAGATTTGTGCCCATTTTGAGCGCGATGAAGACGCCATCAAGGCGCTGGACGGGTTGTCGCTGGTGGATATTGGCTGTGGCGGCGGACTGATTTGCGAGCCTATGGCTCGCATGGGTGCGAGCGTCACGGGCGTGGATGCCTCCGAAAAGAACATCAAAACCGCGAGCCTGCATGCCGCTCAGGGCGGGCTTGATATTGCCTATCAGGCCAACACGGCCGAAGCGCTGGCCAGCGAGAATCAGCAATTTGATGTCGTGCTTGCTCTCGAAATCATCGAGCATGTGGCAGACCCTGACAGTTTTGTCGCAAGCTGCGCAGAGCTGGTAAAGCCGGGCGGTCTGTTGGTGATGAGCACCATCAACCGCACGCTGAAATCACTCGCTATGGCCAAGATCGGTGCGGAATATGTGTTGCGCCTGCTACCTCGCGGCACGCATGACTGGCGCAAATTTGTCAAACCCTCCGAAATGGCGGCAAGCGCGCGCGGCGCAGGGCTAGAGCATGTGCACACCACCGGCATGGTAATCAACCCCATCCGCTGGGAATGGCACATTAAAGACAATGATGTCGATGTGAATTATCTAATGGTGACGCGCAAACCTGCGTAAAACGCGCCCAATCAGATCACGTAATCATTCAGAATGTAATCACGGTCGTGCGTGAGCACTGGCATTTGGGTGCGCACCTGTTGCAACCGTTCCGGGTCAATCTCGGCCACAATCACGCCTGTCGACTCTCCCGCATCGGCCAGCACTTCCCCCCACGGATCGATAATCAGTGAATGACCATAAGTATGGCGGTTTTTCGGGTGTGTACCGCACTGTGCAGGCGCAATCACATAACTGCCATTCTCAATCGCACGTGCACGCAGCATCACATGCCAGTGCGCCACACCGGTGCGGTAGGTGAAAGCCGCAGGCAGGCTAAAAATGGTCGCCCCACTACGCGCCATATCGCGGAATAACTTTGGAAAGCGCATGTCATAGCAAATGCCCATGCCCAGCGTGCCGCACGGCACTTCCGCCAACCGCATTTGTTTGCCCGACAAAAAAGTATCCGACTCGCGGTAGCGCTCGCCATCGCCAAAATCGGCGTCGAACAAATGAATTTTGTCGTAGGTCGAGACGATCTCGCCTTGCGCATTAATCAGCACCGAACGGTTGGCCCATTTGCCTGAATCATCGATAGTGACGAATACCGAGCCGATCAGAATCCACACGCCCAGCTCTTTGGCTAAACTGCAGCTATGCGCCACCCCCGGATGGTCATCCATCGTGTGGTAATGGCTCTCAATCTCGTGCAGTCCGCGCATGTAATAGGCGTTTTCTGGCAGCGCGATAAACCCTGCGCCTTGCGCCGCGGCCTCGCGCACAAACCCGTCAATCGCTTCTATATTCGCATCTACATCGCCGCCAGTGTTGGTCTGCACGCATGCCACGCGCATCTTTGCCTTACTCATGTTGCCTCTATTCGCTTTGCCAAGGTTACAACATACACATTCGCCACCCGTGCGCCAAGCAATGCCTGCGTGCACGCATCAATCGTGGCGCCTGTGGTTATCACATCATCCACCAGCAGCACGCTCTTACCGCGCAGCATGTCTGCGTGCGCGGGATGCACAGCAAATGCCCCTTTCACATTCCTGGTGCGGGCTTTTTTGTCCAACCCTGCCTGTGGCGGGGTGGCACGGGTGCGCACCAGCCCATCAGCCAGCATTTCCACCGATGCTAATTCACTCAGCGCATAGGCCAGCAGCAGCGATTGATTATATTTGCGTTGCCACAAGCGCCGGCGATGTAACGGCACCGGAATAATCAGCTCGGCCAACGGCAAGATATCCGCCGCTGCACGCTGCAATAGCCGGCCATAGGCCGCGGTGCGCTCGGTTTTGTCCGCATATTTATACTGGGTAATCAGCTTGCGGCTTGCATCGTCATAAACCAGTGCACTGCGCGCGGCGGTGTAGTTCGGGCGGGCATCGCTGCACGCACCGCACAGCGCATCATCGCCCACTTCAAACTCAAACGGCGTGCCGCATGCATGGCAATAGGGACTGGCAATCCAGCTTAACTGCGTAAAACACGTGCTGCACAAACTATCCTGCCCCTCCACCTGCACCTGACAGGCCGGACAACGTGGCGGATAAAGCGTGTTGAGCGCGCCATGCAGCACCCCTGCAAAAAAGGGGGTGGTCTTTTTATGCAAACGATTTACAACCTCCATAGTATGAATGACACTAACAGCATCTTTAATCGCCGTCTTGTGCAAAAGCATCGCGCGCGTGCCAGCGACCATTTTGCGCAGCATGACTTCTTTCTGCAGCGTATGGTGGGCATGCTTGCCGAACGGCTGGAGGAAACCACCCGCCATTTCGACACGGTGCTCATGCTGGGCGCACATAGCGGGCAATTCGATGCCGATATCAAACGCGCCGCGCGTGCCACCACGCTGATTCATGCCGATGCCAGCCCTGCCATGGCACGCCAGTGCCCGTCCCCCGCCATCAGTTGCGACGAGGAATGGCTGCCCTTTGCGCAGCATAGTCTGGATGCGATTCTATGCCCGTGGGGGCTGCATTGGGTGAATGACATGGTCGGTAGCCTGATCCAGATGCGCCAAGCCCTCAAACCCGACGGGCTGCTGCTGGCCATGCTGCCCGGTGCGCATTCGCTGCAGGAGTTGCGCGACACACTCACCGATGCCGAGTTGCAGCTATATAGCGGCGTGAGTGCGCGCATAGCACCTTTTGTAGATGTGC
>MDTG01302191.1_pt1 | contig 10138 bp, 9 predicted proteins | sample 811421 | NCBI WGS metagenome assembly MDTG01 (sample SAMN05326645, study PRJNA326480) | marine metagenome | isolation source: seawater | place: Pacific Ocean: South East | collected 2011 | reverse complement strand
GACCCCGTAGGTGCGCTTGGCCGCCACGCCTTCGATGCGCGCGAGCCGCTTCGGCGTCACCAGGGGCGCCAGCGCGTCGATCACGTCGCGCGCCGGCGCGGGGAGCGTCGCCCCGCCGCCGAGCTCGACCTCGTAGGTGTCCGGGTCTCCGCGTCGCACGGGCCCACCTTATCGCCGGCCGACGCCCTTTCCAGCCGGCGCGCTCGCGGGCTGCCCCGGGGCGCGCCTCGCTACTTCTTCTCGTCGGGCAGCTTCAGATCGATGTCGGCGTGCACGAAGCTGTCGCTGATCTCGGTCGGATCGTCCGGCCCGGGCACGGGCTCCTGGGCCGTCAGGGCGACGGTCGGCCGCTCGTCGCTGACCGTCAGCTCGGTGTTCCGCACCTGCTGTCCGCCCCGCTCCACGACGTCGTCCATCTCGAGCGGGATCTCCCGGCTCGGCTCGTCCTTCGCGATCAGCAGCGCCGTGCGCATGGACGAGGCGTCCTCGAAGCGATGCTTCGCCTCGAAGGCGAGGGCCTTCATCACGATCGCCTCGAGCTGCGGCGAGATGGCCGGGCGGATCTTCGAGGGCGGCGCCGGGCGCTTCGTGAGGATCTTCGCGAGCAGCGCGTTGTAGTTCTCGGCGTTGAACGGGAGCATGCCCGTGAGGCTCTCGTAGAGCAGGATGCCCGCCGCCCAGATGTCGACCCGCCGGTCGATCTTCCGCTCTCCCCGCGCCTGCTCGGGGGCGAGGTAGTAGGGCGTCCCCACGACGATCCCCGTGCGCGTGAGCGAGAGCGTGTTCTCGTCGATGACGTTCTTCGAGATCCCGAAGTCGAGCAGCTTCGCCTGCCCGTTCTTGGTCACGAAGACGTTGTCGGGCTTCAGGTCCCGGTGCACCAGGCCCGTCTCGTGGGCCGCCTCGAGCGCGGAGAGCACCTGGGCGGCGAGATCGCAGGCCTGGCCGATGGGCAGGGCGCCGACGATGCGGAGCTCCTCGGCGAGGGTGCGCCCCTCGAGCAGCTCCATGACGAGGTAGGGGCTGCCGTCCGGGAGCTCCCCGAGGTCGAAGACCTGGCAGATGTTCGGGTGGCCGAGCGACCCGGCCGCGCGCGCCTCCCGGTCGAAGCGCCGCTTGGCCTCCGAGCCCGCCGTATGCCCGCGGAGCAGCACCTTCACGGCGACCTTCTTGCGCAGGCGCGTGTGCTCGGCCCGGTAGACCACGCCCATGCCGCCGCGGCCGATGAGCTCGTCGATGCGGTACTTGTCGTCGATGAGGTGCCCGAAGAGCCGGGTCACGCTCGGCGAGTCCTCCGCCTCCACGCGCTGGTCCGGGTCCGGGATGGGCGTCTTCCAGACGGGCTCGAGGGGCGGCGGGGCGATGGAGCCGCGCTTGCGCTTGGGCACCTCGATGGCCTTGCCCTGGATGGGGCAGACCGTCTCCGTCGCCTCGTGGGGCAGGCCGCAGTGCGGGCAACGGATGAAGCGCTCCTGGCTCACGGGTGGCGCTCCCTCATCGGGCCACCGCCGCGCGGGCTCGAAATGCGCTGGCTCGAGATGCGCTGGCTCGAGATGCGCTGGCTCGGAGTGTACTGGCGCGGAGTGCGCTGGCGTGGAGTGCGCGGCCTCCGAACACGGGGGCTCGAAGCGCGCAGACTCGCGCCGGACCGGGGCGAGTCGCACCGGCTCGAGTCATACGGTTCCAGCTGATGCCGCTCACCCATCTCCGCCCCGAACAGGCGGCAACGGTAGCGGAGCCACGCCCTCGCCGACAAGCGTCCGCATGCGCCCGCGCACGCTTCGGCCGGGGGCCGCCCGCGGACGGGTCCGGGCGCCCCGCGGCGGCAGACCGCAGGAGCGACGAGGGCGCCCGGGGAGCTGGCAGACTGAGCTGGCAGAGGGAGCTGGCAGAGGGAGCTGGCAGAGGGAGCTGGCAGAGGGAGGCGGCGGAGAGGCCCCGAGCGCACGTCAGCCCGGGGGCTCGCCCAGCCGGATGCCGATGACGAGCGTGCCTCCGTCGTGGGACTGCCCGGCGACGAAGAAGGGGTCCCCCGGAGAGGCCACCACCTGCAGCAGCGGCAGGTAGGCGTTCTCCCCCTCGCGGCGGATCGACACGCGCACCCGGAAGCGGCCGTCGGGCATCACCCGCTGGAGCTGGATGCGGAGGTGCCGCCCGTTCGGCAGGGTCACGTCCTCGCCCTGGCCGACGCGGAGCCGCTTCTGCTGCCGCTCGAGGATCTCCATCGAGCGGAAGGCGTTGAAGGGCGGCCGGCGCAGCGCGGGCAGGTCGGCCAGCGCCGGCGCGATCTCGCCCGGCGTCTCCTTCGCGAGGACGACGAGCACCTCCGTGCGCACCGCCTCCTGGGCGGCGGCCGGGGCGGGCGCCACGACCGCGAGGGCCAGGGCCGCCAGCCCGCCGGCGCGCAGAGCGCGCCGCGTCACGGCTCCCCCCCGAGGCTCTCGTCGATCCAGACGACCGCGAGGGGCTGACCCTGCTCGCCGGGCACCTGGAAGACCGTCCCGGTGTTGCCGCCGAAGTCGACGTTCTCCACCTCGGAGCCGGCCGGGGCGTGCACCTGGATCTCGGTGGTGTTCTCCACGAGCACCTCGTGACGGGTGTCGAAGGGGTGGGTCTCCGCCACGCCCGGATCGGTCTCCTCGGGGGGCGGCCGGAGCAGCAGGACCAGGGCCACGGCGGCCGCGATGGCGACCACGGCCCCGAGCGCGTAGCCCGTGCGGCGCTTCTGCCGGGCCCCCTCGATGACCCGCAGGCGCGGGTTCGGCTCCTCGGCGATGCCCTTGGAGATCCCCGCGAAGAGCGCGTCCGCGTCCAGCTCCTCGCTGGTCGCCTCGGCGTGATCGCGCAGGAGCCCCCCGAGCCGCTCGAGCTGGCCGAGGCGCGCCTGCTCCATCGCGGAGGCGGCCACGTCGCGGCGCACCACCTTCGACTCGCCCTCGGTGAGCTCGTCGTCGAAGTAGCGCTGCAGCTTCTCGTCCTCGAGGTGTTCCATCGGTCGGTCTACGGGGTGGGATCGGGGGGCGGGGCGGGGGCCGGGCGGGCGGTGCCGGGAGGGACCGGGCCGGCGTGCGGGGCGGACCCGGCGCGGGTCCTCGGAGCTATGACGATCGTCGGGGCGGTTTCCTTCACTCGCGAATCTCCAGGTCGCCCTGGAGGTACTCCTGCAGGCTCTCCTGCATCTTCCGGCGCGCGTGGAAGAGGCGGCTCATGATCGTGCCCTTCGGCACCTCGAGCACCCGCGCCATCTCCTCGTAAGTGAGGCCTTCGACCTCACGGAGCAAGATCACCGCCCGGTGGTACTCGGGCAGGTCGTCCAGGGCGGCCTGGATGGCCTCGGCCAGCTCGCGCCGGAGCACGGTCTTGCGCGGGTTCCCGTCCAGCACGCTGGGGAGCAGGGCCCCGTCGCCGGCCACCTCGTCGTCCTCGCGCCGGACCCGGTCGTCGTAGTCGAGGTCGCGCCCCTTCTTCTGACGCCGCACGTGGTCGATCGAGAGGTTCATCACGATGCGATAGAGCCAGGTGTAGAAGCTCGAGGTGCCCTGGAAGTTGTGGACGTGCTTGTGGACCTTGATGAAGGCGTCCTGCACCACGTCGAGGGCGTCCTGCTTGTTCTTCACCACGCCGATGGCCACGGCGAAGGCGCGCCGGTGGTACATCTCGAAGAGCTCGCGGAAGGCGGCCTCGTCGCCCTTCTGGACCCGGCGGACCAGCTCCTTGGCGCGCTCGCGCTCCTCGGCGGTCTGCCTCTTCCGGCGCGCCTTGGCGGCCTCGACCTCCTCCGGGCGCATGCCGCCCTTCGGTCCGCCCGTCGCGGGCGCGGAGCTCCCACCGCCCTGCGCATCGAGGCTCTCGTCGTCGCCGGCCGCCGCCGTGCTCATGGCTCGGGTTGTAGCACGACACGCTCGAAATCGAATGCTTCCGGGCATCTCGGGCGGCTCGATGCGCGGCCCGGGCCCTTGCGGTAGGGTCCTCGGGTGCCTCCTGAACAAACGATCGGTGGCCTGGACCTCGCGGGCCTGAACCCGCCCCAGCGCGAGGCCGTGCTCCACGGAGACGGCCCCCTGGTGGTCTTCGCGGGCGCGGGCAGCGGCAAGACGCGGGTGATCACGCATCGCATCGCCCACCTCATCGCCGAGCGGGGCGTGGCCCCCTGGCGCATCCTCGCGGTCACGTTCACCAACAAGGCCGCCGGCGAGATGCGCGAGCGGCTGGCGGCGCTGGTCGGGGGCGGGGCGCGGGGGCTCCAGGTGGGCACCTTCCACGCGACCTGCGCGCGGCTCCTCCGGCGCCACGTGGAGTACCCGGGCCTGCAGGCGCAGGCGGTCCGCCGGGACTTCACGATCTACGACGACCAGGACCAGCGGGCGATGGTCAAGCGCGTCATGGACGAGCTGAACCTGAGCACGAAGCAGCTCCCGCCGAAGCGCGTCCAGGGGGCCATCAACCAGGCCAAGCAGGAGGTGCTCGGCCCGGACGACGTGGAGCTCGGGGACCCCTGGCGCGAGATCGTGCAGCGCGTCTACGCGCTCTACGACGAGAAGATGCGGGCCGCGGGCGCCCTCGACTTCGGCGACCTGATCTACCGGCTCGTGGTCGCCCTCGAGATGGACGACGCGCTCCGGGAGGAGCTCGCCGGGCGCTTCCGCTACGTGCTCGTCGACGAGTTCCAGGACACCAACCACGCCCAGTTCCGGCTCGTGAAGGCGCTCGGGAGCGTGCACGGCAACCTCTGCGTGGTCGGCGACGACGACCAGTCGATCTACCGCTGGCGGGGGGCGGACCGGCGCAACATCCTCGACTTCCGGAGCACCTGGCCGGGCACGCGGATCATCAAGCTCGAGCAGAACTACCGCTCCACGCAGCGCATCCTGCGGGTGGCGCACGCCGTGATCCGGCGGAACCTCGAGCGCGAGCCGAAGCAGATGTGGACGGAGAACCCGGAGGGCGATCCGGTGCTCGTCGTGCGCACGGAGGACGAGCGGGACGAGGGGCGCATGGTCGTGCGCGGCGCCATGGAGCTGCGGCAGAAGGGCGAGCCGCTGCGGGAGATCGCGGTCTTCTATCGGACCCACGCCCAGTCGCGCGTGATCGAGGAGGCGCTCCGGCAGGCGAACCTGCCCTACCGGATCGTCGGGGGCGTGCGCTTCTACGACCGGGCCGAGGTGAAGGATCTGCTCGCGTACCTGCGCGTGCTGCACAACCCGGACGACGACGTGAGCCTGCTCCGCATCATCAACACGCCGACGCGGGGCATCGGGAAGACGACCATCTCGCGGCTCCTCGACGACGCGGCCGAGGCGGGGACGGGCGTCTGGGGGGCCGTGCGCGACGCGGACGAGAGCCGGCGGCTCGGGGCCGGGGCGAAGAAGAAGGTGCGCGCGTTCCGGGAGCTGATGGAGAAGCTCCGGGACGAGGCCTTCCACCTGCCGCTCGCGGATCTCGGCGGGGCCGTGCTCGAGGACACGGGCTACCTGCAGGTGCTGAAGAACGACGACTCGCCGGAGGCGGACGCGCGGCTCGAGAACCTGCAGGAGCTGGTGGGCTCGATGCAGTTCTTCGCGAGCGAGCGGGAGGAGGCGGATCTGGCGAGCTTCCTCGAGGAGGTGACGCTCCAGAGCGACGTGGGCGAGGACGACGGCGGCGAGGAGGACAAGCTCACGCTGATGACCGTGCACGCCGCGAAGGGGCTGGAGTTCGACACGGTGATGGTGACGGGCCTCGAGGAGGGGATGTTCCCGATGCGGGGGACGGCCCCGGGGGAGGATCCGGAGGAGCTCGAGGAGGAGCGGCGGCTGGCCTACGTGGCGTTCACGCGGGCGCGGCGGCGGCTGATCCTGAGCTACGCGGCGGTGCGGCGGATCTACGGGCAGACGCGGCCCGGGGACCCGTCGCGCTTTCTGCACGAGGTGCCGCGGGAGGACGCGAAGTGGATCGGCGCGGAGGTGCGCTCGTCCCGGCCGTCGCGGCGGGCCTACGTGCCCGATCCGTGGGATGCGCCGCGGCGCTCGCCGGCGGAGGAGGCGGGGCTCGGGCCGCGCGAGGCCGGGGAGAGCTACATCGACTACAGCGAGGGGTCGGACTTCGGCGGGTTCACGACGGGGATGATGGTGCGGCACCCGAAGTTCGGGGTCGGGCAGGTCCGGCGCGTGGAGATGGGCATGGTGCCCAAGGCGCACGTGCTCTTCCCGGGCTGGGGGCCGAAGACGCTCGCGGTGAAGTACCTCGAGCCCGTCTGAGCCCTTCGGGCGGGAGTGGAGCTTCGCCGCCTTCGTGCCCCTCGGGCGGGGTGGCCGCGTTCGCGGACCGGCCGGCGTCCGTCGGAGCTGCCCTCGGCGGTGTCGTGCTGCGGCGGATCGGGCGTCCGCGTTGGCCGAACCTCCGCTCTCGCGCTCTCGCGTTGGGCTCAGTCGTCGGAGCTCAGTCGTGGGAGCTCAGTCGTCGGGGCTCAGTCGTCGGGGCTCAGTCGTCGGAGCTCAGTCGTCGGAGCTCAGTCGTGGGAGCTCAGTCGCGGGGGCTCAGTCGTCGGAGCTCAGTCGTCGGAGCTGGAGCTGCTGTCGCTCGAGCTGCTCGACGAGGACGACTTGTTGGAGGAGCCTGAGTAGAGGTCCTTCTCCCAGCCGCCGCCCTTCAGGATGAAGTCCCCGCCGGCGATCATGCGGCGCGCCTTCATCTTGCCGCACTTCGGGCACTTCTTCGTGGGCTTCTCGGTGATGCGCTGTTCCTTGGTGAACTCGTGCCCGCAGGCGTCGCACTGGTACTCGTAGGTCGGCATCGTCAGGCCCTCGCGGGGCCCCCGCCGGGCGGCGGCGGGGGGCTGGTCGCGCGCGTGTGGCGCGGCGAAAACATCAGGATCGGCGGCAATTTGCGCTGGCCCCGCGGGCTGTCAAGCACTCGGGGGCGGCGAGCGCTGCCGGCGCCCGGAGCGGCCTGGTCCTTCGAGCGAATCGAGCCTCCGCCGAAGCCGTGCGCTGCGGCGCACCCGGGCTCCTCTCCCGTGGGCCGGGCGGGTCGTCAGAGCGTGAGCTCGACCCACTCGCCGCGATCGGCGGGGCCGCGGCAGGCCCAGCCCTTGCGCTCGGTCGGGTCGACGATGAGCACCGCGTTGGTCGCCGTCCCCTGCGCGTCCTCGGCGTAGCGGTTGATGCTGTGCACGCCGCGGCCGCGGTCGGCGAAGACGGCGCGGAGCCCGTCCACGTCCATGTCCCGGGCCGGCTCGAGGAGCTCGCGGAGGCGCTCGAAGCGCGCCTTCGTGCTGTCGCTGGGCACCTCGCCCTCGATGCCCCGGTGGTCCTCGAGCAGGCAGTGGTTCGTCCGCCAGATCGGGCCCTCGCTCGTGTCCCGCTCGAGCTGCGCGTTCGGCGAAGCCTCCACCTCGACCTGACGCGCGGCGTCGGCGAGCCAGTAGGTGTGGGCGCCGGCGTGGGGGGCCGCGCGGACGACCTCGAGGGCCTCGTCGAGGCCGCCGCTGCGGATCGCGCGGTGGAGGATCGAGAGGTAGCCGACGCCGGGGCGCGAGCCGTAGGTCTTGATGTTGGTCGTGCCGACGGCGACGCCCTCGGCGTTGAAGCCCATGAGCGAGAGGCAGCCGGTGCAGGTGACGCTCCAGGTCGCCGGGCCCTCGTCCGGGCGGCGGTGCACGGCGACGACGTACTCGACGTCGGGCGGGTTCAGGTCCCAGGTCTGGCCGACGAGCGGGTGGCCGCTGGCCGTGCGGTCGGCGGGCACCATCAGCGAGCTGCAGCCCTCGTCCACGACCTTCTTCAGCGGCGGCCCGCTCGGCGCGGCCAGGAGCACGGCGTCGCGCATGTCGGTCATGTTGCAGGCCGTGAAGAGCCGGTGCGGGTCGACGTTCGCGCCCTCGGCGATGCCCACCTGCTCGGCGTGGCCGGCCGGGTCCCAGGCCTCGAACATCGCGAAGCTCTCCGCGCCCACGTCGAGGAGCTTCCTCCAGTCGTCGCGCCCGCGATCGGCGAAGTATCCCGCGACCGCCTCGTAGCGCATCTCGACGAAGGCCTGGACGCGCTCGCGGAAGTGCTCGCCCTGCCCCTGCCCGAGCGCGCGCGGCGCCCCGGAGACCTCGACCCGTTCCAGCGTGATCATCGCCTCCACCCTAGTACACGCGCGCCGAAGCGCGAGGGAGTACACGCGCGCCGAAGCGCGAGGGAGTACACGCGCGCCGACGGGCGAGGGGGAAGACGCGCGCCGAAGCCGAGGGCGAGCACGCGCGCCGAAGCGCGAGGGGGTCGCGGGGCTGCCGTTTCCGTGAGCCGGTGAGAAGAGGCGGCGCTCAGCCGCCCATCTCGCGTTCCTTGAGGGCGGCGAGGGCTTCCTCGAGCTCGGCGAGCTCCTCCTCGCTCATCTCCTCTTCCTCCTCGGCGTCGACGCGCGCGGCGACGGCCGGGGCGGGCTCCTCCTCGATGAGGCCCATCTTCTTCTTGAGCTCCTCGAGGTCCGAGTCGGCGCCGGCCGTGGCCTCGAGCTGGGCGAACTTGTGCTTGAGCACGTCGCCCGAGTACTCCTCGCTGAGCTCGCTCGCCGCCTCCGTCTCGGCCTCCATCTGGTCGATCTTGGAGGCCATGCGGTCGAAGGTGTCGAAGGCGCTCGTGTCCGAGAGACCGCTCATGGTCTCCTGGATCGACTTCATCGCCTCGGCGCGGCGCTTGCGGGCGATGAGCACGTTCTTCTTGCGCTTCGCCTCTTCGATCTTGTGGTTGAGCGCGCGCAGGGCCGTCTTCAGCTGATCGGTCGCCTGCTTCTGCTTCTCCCACTGGTCCTTGAACTGGGCCGCGAGCGCGTCGTGCTCCTTCTTCCGGAGCAGCGCCTCCTTGGCGAGCTGATCGTCGCCGGCGCGCACGGCCATCATGGCCTTGCGCTCCCACTCCTCGGCGACCGAGCTCTCGTTGTCGAGCTGCTTCTTGAGCTTCTTCTCGTCGGCGATGGCGACGGCGACCTGCTTCTTCGCCTCCACCAGCTGCGTGTTCATGTCCAGGATGACCTGGTTCAGCATCTTCTCGGGGTCCTCCGATTTGCTGATCAGGTCATTCAGGTTGCTCTTGATGAGCGTGGCGAGGCGACCGAAGAAGCCCATGACGCGTCCGTCCTCCGCTTTCCGTTCCGGTGAATCCGTTCCGGCTCAGGCGGCTTCGCCGCTCCGGAAGGTCTTGAGGATCTCGTAGTGGTTCGTGAGGGCCATGGTCAGGTCGTCGACGGTGCCCTGGAATTCATTGTAGTCGAGGTTCTCGAGGCCGAGCCCGGCCGTGAGGACGATGGCGCCATCGGCGACGCCGTAGCTCCCGTGGATCATGTCGCTGGCGTTCAGCTCGAGGAGCCGCTCGAAGAGCGCGACCCGATCGGAGACGTCCTCGAGGTCCATGACCTTCACGCGGAAGAGGAGCAGGGGGCCGGCGATGTGGACGACGATGTTCTCGCCGTCCTTCATGTCGCGGACGAGCCACATCCCCTCTCCCTCGTCGTCGCCGACGGTCTTGTAGGAGAGGTTCGAACGCATGAGATAGGACTCGATGTCTTCGCGCGTGCGCATGCTCTTTCTCCGGGGCGGGCGCGGCGGCGCCCAGCGGGCTCGGTGGGGTCGGTGCCCGACGCCGCGCGAGCCTATCGGGGGCGAGAAGAGAGGGTCAAGCACGGCCGCTAGAAGGCGTACGCCCCAGACCCCGAGAACATTTCGCGCGAGAGCCGCGAACGCAGCCCAGCGGGAGCCCGAGCCCAAGCGTCGAGCGCGAGCGTCGAGCCCAAGCGACAAGTAGGAGCGCGGAGCCCCAGCTCGAGCGGGGGAGCCCAAACGCGAGCGTCGAGCCCGAGCCCAAGCGCGAGCGTCGAGCGCGGAACCCAAGCGCGAGAGCGGAGCATCCGGATCGCTGGGCTTCTGCGAGGGGAGCGTCCCGGCCGCGAACGCGGCGAAGTCAGGCGGCTGCGAAGGGGAACGCCCCGGCCGCGAACGCGGCGAAGTCAGGCGGCTGCGAAGGGTAGCGCCCGCCGCGAAGCGGCCAAGTCAGGCGACTGCGAAGGGGAGCACTCCCAATGTCTGCCCCGTAGCCCGGCCCCACGGAGCCGCGTTCGTGTGTGGTCGAAGAACCGACCCGTGTGACGCCGCCGGAGGCGGCGCCGAGGGCCCCACGGG
>MDTG01192904.1_pt1 | contig 10138 bp, 10 predicted proteins | sample 811421 | NCBI WGS metagenome assembly MDTG01 (sample SAMN05326645, study PRJNA326480) | marine metagenome | isolation source: seawater | place: Pacific Ocean: South East | collected 2011 | reverse complement strand
GCCTTTATTAAACTATAAAAAAGAAGAATTACTTAAATATGCCCATGATAAAGGATTAACTTGGATAGAAGATGATTCTAATAAAGAGTCTCATTTTTCTAGAAATTTAATTAGAAATGAGTTGATACCAAAAATAACTGAAAGATGGCCTTCCATTAATAAGTCCATAGGTCATTTATCCTCTAGAGCTTCAAAAGCAGACAAAATACTCTCAGAAGTTGCAAAAGAAGATTTTACGAATATTGAAGGCTCAACAGAAGTCTTAGATATAGTAAAACTCCAGTCTTTTTCTTACGAAAGACAAGAAAACCTCATTTTTCATTGGCTAACACGTATTAATAATTTGAATATTTCTTCAGGACAGATAACTGAGATACTATCTTCTATTATTAACCCATCTCAAGGTTCAATTAGCTTCTTCGCTAATTCAAGAAGCAAGGATTTGAATATCAAAATTTTAATTTCACATGAAGAATTGAGAATATTAGATGACACAACCCTAATCCCGTTAGCAGATGATACATCTTTGAAATGGAATCTAAGAGATTCAATAAACATACCATCTGGAAAACTTTCCCTAGTAGAATCTTCAGGAAAAGGGTTGGATAAAAAATTTTTAGAACATGGAGCGACCATTAAAGCGCGAGTGGGAGGAGAAAGATGTAAGCCTTTTGGCAGACACAAGAGTCAGAAGATTAAGAATCTTTTTCAAGAATTTAAAATACCTGACTGGAAGAGAGATTTCATTCCTTTAATTTATATAGATGACAGGATAGCTGCTGTCGGAGATTTGTGGGTTTGCGAAGAGTTTCATACAAGTCCAGATGAAAGAGGAATGTCTATTATTTGGAATCAAAATCAAAATTAAAAAAGGAGAAAGATGTGGATTTAGAAACAGTTAAATATGATAAGAAAGGAGCAGTTGCCCTCATTTCATTTAATAGACCTGAAGTGAGAAATGCTTTCAATGCACGGATGACCGAAGATATTTTAGAGGCATTGATAATAGCAAAGAATGATAAAGAGGTTCGATCTATTGTGCTTACAGGGGAGGGACTAAGTTTCTCAGCCGGAGCAGATCTATCGTCAAGAGATAATAAATGGTCAGATACAGAGGTGGCTCTAAATGAAGGTTATTTACCGAGTTTAAGAGAAATAATGACCATGCCTAAGCCAATTATTTCCGCAGTAAATGGTGCTGCAGCAGGTATTGGCAGTGCTTATGCTATGGCATGCGACTTAACCGTTATGTCTGAAGATGCATACATTCTTCAAGCTTTTAGTAATATTGGGCTTATTCCTGATGGCGGAGCTAATTGGTTTTTAACCAATACGGTTGGTTATAAACTTGCGTATCAAATAGCTATCGAAGGTGAGAGGATAAATGCTAAAAGATGTCTAGATCTGGGATTGATAAATAAAATTGTATCCAACGAAGAGCTTCTAAATGAAGCACTTTCTTGGGCCGAGAGATTAAGTCTTCGTTCGTCTCAATCCTTAAACCTTACAAAGCATATAATGAGAAAATCACTAGACAGCTCATATGAAGATATTTATGGACTAGAGGCAAAGACTCAAAATACTCTTATTGGCTCAGAAGATAATATTGAGGGAGTTACAGCCTTTATTGAAAAGAGACAACCTAACTTTAAATAAACACTATGAGCTCTGGCTCTCGAGCTCTTCTCTTAGTTCTTTGTGTTTTTCTTTAGTAAGAGGATAGTACCAAGTTAAAAATAAAGCAGGCAAGAAAAAGGCTGCACATCCAAGGCAGTAATAGATTCTCAAGTAGAGCATCGCGTCTTCTGAGTTATTAGTGCCAGGAATAAATCCAGAAAAATCTACCAATATAGCTGCAGCCCAAACAGCTATCATGGCTGAGACTTTTGCTATCATTCCATTTAAAGCAAAGAAAGTACCTGCACGTCTTCCTCCTGTTTTGAGGGAATCTAAATCCACTACATCAGCAAGCATTGAAGCCGGAAGGAATTGAAGTCCACCAAAGCAAAACCCTTTCATCAAAAAAAGAATATGAAATTCATTAAAATCTCCTCTTTCCAAAAAGAAGCATAAAAAACTAACTGATCCTGTGCCAACAAGTGTTATACAAAAGGCCCTATGTTTTCCAATAGTTTTACCTAACCAAAGCCAAAACGGGATTCCGATTAATCCTGCAATAAAGTATCTAGCATAGGATGCCCCAACTGTTTCAATTCCTATAACATCTCTAACAAACCATAAAGATAAAGTATTGCGAAAAGACTCTCCAGCAATTACTAAAAATATAATGCATAAGATTCTTACAAGTAGCGGATTTTCTGCAGCATATTTAAGACCTTCCATTAAGGGAATCTTTTTTTCAACTTTTGGCATTGGATCGGGTACTTTCCAAAGTGCCCATGCTGCAAATAATGGCAATAATAAAATAATTCCTATCCCCATACTTGCCAAGATATCAGCCATCTTTCCTGATGTAGAAAAATCCTGAAATATAAAAATTGCGGCCAGCATTCTCTTAATCGCTTCAGAAAAACTAATACCTTGCCCGGAAACCTCTATGGCCAAAGGAATGAGTGCAGAAATTAATAAACCTATCAAAGTCCATCCTTCTCTTCCTCCAACAACTCTTGATCTTTGGTGATAGTCAGGAGATATTTCAGCTCCCCATGCACCATAAGGAATGCTTATGATAGTTGAACCCAAGTACATCAGCATCATCCACAAGACGAAATAAGCTATGGAAACTTCAGTTCCAGGAATAAATAGCTTGTATATTGCCAACATCATTATAGGAACGCCTAAGATTATCCAAGGTTTTCTTCTTCCTATAGAAGTCTTGGTGGAGTCACCTAACTGCCCTAAGATGGGATCGGTAATTACATCTGTAAACCTAGCAATTAAAAGTAAATTTGCAATTATATAAAGAGGTATTCCTACCACTTCAGAGTAGAAGGGAATAAGCCATATAGCTATTGGATAACCAATCATTGCTAAAGGAGTTGCCAATCCTCCATAAGCAAAAATCGTATTACGGTTTACAGTCGCACTACTCATAAAACTCCCCTAGAAATATCTTATTTCGTAGTTATATTATAGTTTTGAGTTATTTAGACAATCTATTTAATCCACTAATAACTGACTCTAATCCAGCAATTACAGTGTTTTGATGAATCCCAACTCCCCATACCGATTTATCTTTGAAAATTAATTCAGAATAAGCCACTGCTTGAGCATCCGAACCTGAGCTTATTGCATGCTGATGGTAATCTGAAATCTTTAAATCAATATCAAGATCTTTTTTGATAGCATCAATCATTGCATCTAATGGCCCATTTCCTGAACCTTTTATTGATATTTTTTTGGAGTTACTTAGCAGGCTCAGTTCAATTTGATCTGATTGAGTACCATCATTATTAGCTTTTGAATTGATATTATGTTCTAAGAACTCATAATGTCCAGATTTTGTAAGATAAGTGTTTTGAAAATTATTCCAGATATCAGATGGTGAAATTTCTTTTCCTGATTCATCCGCTAATTTTTGGATTACTTGACTAAATTCTATTTGCAACCTTCTTGGCATGCTAAGTCCATGATCTTTTTCTAATAAATAGGCAACTCCACCTTTACCTGATTGGCTATTTATTCTTATAACAGCTTCATACGATCTTCCAACATCTTTAGGATCTATAGGTAAATAAGGTACTTCCCAGATTTTCTGATTTGAATTTCTGATTTCTGTTAATCCCTTTTTTATTGCGTCTTGATGAGAGCCAGAGAATGCAGTGAATACGAGGTCACCTGCGTACGGATGTCTGGGATGGACAGGTAATTGGTTACAATACTCAACCTCTCTCATTATCGGATTTATGTTTGAGAAATCAAGATGGGGATCTACACCTTGAGTAAGCATATTCAAAGCTAAAGTCACCAAATCTACATTTCCAGTTCTTTCTCCATTTCCAAATAATGTTCCTTCTATTCTGTCCGCTCCTGCCATAACACCCAATTCGCTTGCGGCAACAGCAGTACCTCTATCATTATGAGGATGCAAACTCACTATAATATTTTGTCTATTTTCTAAATTTCTACACATCCATTCAATCTGATCTGCATATAAGTTTGGAGAAGACATTTCAACTGTTGCAGGTAAATTTATAATTGTTTTCTTGTTTTTATTTGGTTTCCATACTTCATTTACTGCATTACAGACTTCTACAGCATAAGGTAGCTCTGTTCCTGTGAAGCTTTCAGGGCTATATTCAAAGGTCCAATTTGTTGTAGGGTATTTTTGAGATTCTTCTAATACCCACTTTGCACCATCTGTAGCTATTTTCTTGATACCAGCTTCATCACTTTTGAAAACAACTTTTCTTTGCAAAGTAGAAGTTGAATTGTATACATGAACAATAGCATTTTTGGCACCTTCAAGAGATTCAAATGTTCTTTTAATTAGCTCCGGTCTGGCTTGAGTAAGAGCTTGAATAGTTACATTAGCAGGTATTAAATTATCATTGATAATTTTTCTTACAAAATCGAAGTCTGTCTGTGAAGCTGATGGAAATCCTACCTCTATTTCTGTAAATCCTATCTCTAAAAGAAGATTAAACATTCTTAGTTTTCTTTCTTCTCCCATGGGCTCTATTAGAGCCTGATTACCATCTCTCAAGTCTACACTGCACCATTTTGGAGACTTTTTTATCGAGTTACTTGGCCACTGTCTTTCCAAAATATCGATAGCTTTAAAAGCTCGATATTTAGAAACGGAATCATTAATTATTTTAGTCAATTGTTATCTCCAGATGTTGAATAGATTTTTAGCTTTATAAGCAAATAGTATTTCCCGGTTAACTCTTCAAATAAGAGACCGGGTAAATCAGTCGAAGTAACTTATATAGGGTTTTGACTAAAATCATCAGTGCTAGCTTATATATGCCACTTATCTAGGTCAAGTTGAGACTTTTAATTCATGGAGTAGAATCCTTTCTATGGACAAGAGTTTAGAAAATAAATTAAGCCATCTAGGTATTAGTGTTTGGAAGAATAGATTTCAACAAGTCAATACTGACTCCGAATTAGACATGTATTTAATAGATGATTGTTATCTATTCATATTTGGAGCGGCTGATCAAGAAAGAACTCAAGATGAAAAGGAGTTTTTCTTAAACACTTTAGTCAAGTCTTTATATAAAGAAACAAAGTCCAGAAAAATAGATCTCAACGAAATTTCTGATATTAGTCATATTTTTATATTTAATTCAGAAGTGCCGGAATTTTTAGATGATTTCAATAAAGACACTATTTTTGCTCAACTTTCTATGGAAAGTATTTGTTCTTCAAGAGAAACCAAGACAGACTTTCTGAATACTGTAAAAGAAATAATAAATTAAAAAAAAGTGAAATATATATATTTTGATCATAGTCACTTAGATGACGTTATAGAAATTGAAGAAGAATCAAATCCCTTTCCATGGACCGAGTTAAACTTTAGAGACTGCCTTGAGAAGGGCTACTACGCTTTAGTTATTCAAAGGGATGAAATCTTTATTGGATTCGCAATTATGGCAATCTCATCTGAAGAATCTCATTTACTTAATATTGGAATAAAAAAAGAAGAAAGAGGTTTGGGGTATGGTGAAAAACTACTCAACAAGATGATAATTGCTGCCGAGGTAATGGGCAGCAAAAAGATTATACTTGAAGTTAGGATATCAAATAAATCAGCTTATAAGCTTTACGATAAACTTGGTATTGAGGAAATTGGAAAGCGAAAAAACTATTACAGGCTCCCGCAAGGGAGGGAGGATGCATTTGTTATGTCAAAATCTCTTAAAAAAGGAATAGCTAGTAAGCTTTTTTTTAATCGTAACTAAAGTATTTTTTCTATGTCCGCTTGAATTTTTTCAGGAATTGTAGATGAACCATATCTAGCTACAGGTTCTCCTTCTTTATTTATGAGAAATTTTGTGAAATTCCATTTAATTTTTTCTGTTCCTAATAACCCTTTTTTTTCAGTTGTTAAAAAATTATATAGAGGATGTGCATCCTTTCCATTTACATCTATCTTGCTAAATACAGGGAAAGTGTTTGAGTAATTTAAAGTACAAAATTCTACAATATCCTCATTAGACCCGGGTTCTTGGCCGCCAAATTGATTACAAGGAAAGGCCAGAACTGAAAAATTCTCTGAACCATATTTTTTTTGGAGCTCTTCTAGGCCTTCATATTGTGGAGTAAATCCACATTTGCTAGCAGTATTAACGATCAAAAGGGTTTTGCCTTGGTAATCACGTAATTCTACTTTATTACCTTTTGCGTCTTCACAACTGAATTGATAAATGTTTTTAGTCATTTTTTGCTTTTATTTTTTATAATACTTAATTATAACAAGATAGGAGATAGGGGTGGAATATAGAAAGCTTGGAAATACGGATATAGAAGTTAGTGTTATTTGCTTGGGAACGATGACTTGGGGTGAACAAAATACTTTTGAAGAAGGTTATGAGCAGATGAATTATGCACTAGAGCAGGGGGTAAATTTCTTTGATACTGCCGAACTCTATCCAATACCACCTAAACCTGATACTCAAGGACGAACTGAAGAATGTATTGGCAATTGGTTCAAAGAGACTGGAAAGAGAGATGAAGTAATTCTAGCATCTAAAGTTGCTGGAAGAGCTCCTATGAATTGGTTCAGAGGAGAGTGGACTCTCTTAGACAGAGCAAATATAGAGATCGCTATAGATTCTAGTTTAGAAAGACTTCAGACCGATTATATTGATGTATATCAACTGCACTGGCCAGATAGAAGAATGGGGACATTTGGTGCTGATGGATTGGGATATAAACATTACGAAGCAGAAACGGTCCCAATACTGGAAACATTAAGAGTTCTTTCTGATCTAGTAAAAGCAGGAAAAATAAGATACGCAGGATTGTCTAATGAAACACCCTGGGGACTTTCAGAGTTTATCAAATATTCTGAGATGTTTGATCTTCCTAGAGTAGTTTCGGTGCAGAATGCTTATAACTTTTTAAATCGAACCTATGAGCAGGGAATGTCAGAATTTCATCATAGGTCTCAAGTTGGCTTATTAGCATATTCTCCCTTGGCGCAAGGCTATCTATCTGGAAAGTATATAGATGGTGCTCGTCCTGAAGGAGCTCGCACTACTTTATTTGAGAGAGGAGATAGATACGAAGTTCCAGGAGCGAATGAAGCAGTTAAATCTTATGTCAATTACGCCATGTCAATCGGTATGGATCCCTCAGTAATGGCAAATGCCTTTGTAAATTCAAGAGATTTCGTAACTTCAAATATTATTGGAGCAACAACTATGGAACAGCTCAAATTAGCAATTGGGAGTATTGATGTGAATTTAACAGAGGAAGATATTAACCAAATTGAAGCTATACATAGAAACAACCCAAATATTTGTCCGTAAGTTTGAGCAAGTTAAATTTAAGCTGGTCTTGGAAGACGTTTGATCAGCTAAGTAAAGAAGAACTTTACGAGTTGTTGAGTCTCAGGCAATCAATATTTGTTGTTGAACAAAAATCTTGGTATCTAGACGCTGATGGGTTGGATAATTGCAGTCTCCATTTACTTATTAAGCTTAACGATGTATTGCTAGGGTATCTAAGATTATTGCCCCCTAAAATAAAATACGATACTCCCTCAATAGGTAGAATTGCTATTTCAGAAAATTATAGAGGAAATAAAATTGGATCGAGATTGGTAAAAGAGGGAATACAAAAAAGCTTAGAAACTTTTTCTACTCATTCTTTAACTATATCTGCTCAAGAGTACTTAATTAAATTTTATGAAGATCACGGTTTTAAGGTTTTTGGTGAAGTTTATGATGAAGATGGAATACCACATATTCAAATGGTAAAGGATGAATAAAAACAAACTCAGAACTGTATTCTTATCTTTAGGACTCTTTCTTGGGGCTGTAATGGCAGCATTTTCGGTTGTTCAGGAATCTAATCTTTCAAACTATGATTGGGCAGCTAAAATTGAAGACAGGTCTATACCAATGGAAAAATACCTTACTCAGCTTGATGGACTCGCAAAGGATAAAAGATCCCCGATCACACAAAATGATAAAGAATATGTATTAGAGAGAATGATTGAGGAAGAGTTACTCATCAAGAGAGCTATAGATTTAGGCATGCTAGATAATAATCCAATCGCAAGAGGAACAATTGTTCAACAGATGATCAAAACTATAATAGCGGAAAATGCCAGATATGAAGTCTCCAATAATGAACTTCAATCTTTCTTCAATAACAATATTGGCTTTTTTACGAAGTCTTCTAGATTAAGAATTCAACAAATATATTTTTCTGATCAAGAGTTTAATAACAGGTCTTTAATTGAAGCAAACAAAGCATATGAGATGCTTTTAAATGGAATAAGCTTTGATACTGTTTCTGAATTAGGTAGTGAGTCGGCTTTGAAAATACCAAATAGCCTTATGACTCTTTCAAAAGTAAGGGAATACATTGGGCCTAGTTTGATGAACCGAGCCCGTAAATTAGAAGCTGGCTCTTTTACAGAGCCCTCAAAAGTCTCCGGAGGTTATAAAATCATTTTTTTAATAGAAAAAGAGTTGGCTAACCCCCCGCAATTCAGTCTAATTAGAGATAATGTTCTGGCAGAGTATCGCAAGAGAAGAGATGATAATTCTTTAAGAGAGTATTTAGACAACTTAAAGAATTGGTATGATATTTCAAGAAACTTTCCAAAATAAATGCAAAAAAAATTTTTTTTTGGGATCTTAATTTTCTTATTGAGTTCTTCTTTACTCTCTCATCAAAGAAGTGAATCTTATTCTAAAATAGTTATTGATAATACAGAGGACTTTAAGAAAGCAACTTTAGAATTTAGCATTCAAACCTCTGTTTTACAAAGTTTAAATCTAAACTTTACTCAAGATTGGGAAGAAGAGTTTATTGATGAAGTTACAGAAAATTTCAAGCTAAGCTATAACTGCAAAATAACAAAATCACCATTTTTAAAAAGTTCATTTTCTACCGGATATATAACTCTTTTTTGGGTGATGGACTGCGAAAGTAAAGAGATAGAAATAAACTTTGATCTTTTTTTTAAAAACGACTCCTCCCATACTCATATCGCGACTTTTATTATTGACTCTGAAGCCAAACCCGAAAAAGTATTTACTTCCTCTGACAGAAATTGGAAAGAAACCGACAAAAAGACCGAAGAGGCTTCTTTATTTCAGTCATTCCAGGATTACTTTGATTTAGGGTTTAATCACATATTATCTGGATTTGATCACCTGGCCTTTTTATTGGCTCTTCTTATTCTTAATCTGCCTATAAAAAGATTAATTATAATAGTAACAGGCTTCACGATAGGTCATAGCATCACACTGGCATTAGGAGCCTTAGATATGATAGAGCCTGCATCTCAATTAGTAGAGGCTCTAATTGGTTATTCAATAGTTATAATTGCAGTTGAGACTGTCGCTTCAATAACCAATTATCATAAGCCTTATAATCGGACATTAATTTACATATCATGCTTACTACTGATTTTCTTTACTCTATTTGGGTATAGTAAATTCCTGATTGGATTGGCGGGTGTAAGTATTTTTTCTTACTGTTACTTAAGCTTAATATCTATTCACAGAGACTTTTCAATAACATTTATGGTTACTTGTCTATTCGGTTTAATCCATGGTTTTGGTTTTGCAGGAAATCTTGCTTCCATAGGGTTGATGGAAGGCCGATTATTGCCAGCTATTCTTGGATTTAATCTAGGCGTAGAGTTTGGGCAGATACTTGTTGGTTTTATTCTTGCCTTACTACTCTACTATCTAAATAAGTTTATGTATAAAAATATGGATAATCTTAGGGTTTACCTTGCATCAGGCCTTGCCTGCATAGGGACTTTCTGGTTTCTAGAAAGACTTCTTTAGATTATTCTTATATTTTCTGCTTGAGGTCCTTTTTCAGTATTTTCCACAGAAAACCTAACTCTAGTATTTTCTTTAAGTTTTCTTCTATCTTGAGATTGCACTGACCTTAAATGTACAAACAGATCTCCACCCTTATCTCTAATTAAAAACCCATAGCCTTTACTAGGATCAAACCATTTTATCGTTCCTGTTTC
>MDTG01075881.1_pt1 | contig 10138 bp, 9 predicted proteins | sample 811421 | NCBI WGS metagenome assembly MDTG01 (sample SAMN05326645, study PRJNA326480) | marine metagenome | isolation source: seawater | place: Pacific Ocean: South East | collected 2011 | reverse complement strand
TTTATACAATTTGACACTTAAATCTTTTCTATTAACTTTGGATAAAGAACACGATTATATATTTTACATAGGAATAGACAAAAATGACAGGGTTTTTGATAATTGCACGCAGCAAAGGGAGATAACAAGATTTTCAAAGGCATTCAGTAATGTTCAATTTAAATTTATGACAATGGAAAATGTAAAAAAGGGTCATGTAAGTGTTATGTGGAATAGAGAATTTAAAGACGCTTATGATTTGGGATGTGATTATTTTTATCAAACAGGTGATGATATGGAATTTAGGACAAAGAGTTGGGTAAATGATTGCATAAAAGAGTTAAAAAAACATAATAATATAGGTATGGCTGGGCCAATAAACAATAATAATCGCATCCTGACTCAAGCTTTTGTTGGAAGACCACATATGGAAATATTTGGCTCCTTTTTTCCTGAGGAAATAATCAATTGGGGCGTCGATGATTGGTACAATATGGTTTATCATCCAAAATATTTATATCCTTTACATCATCATCTAGCAGAGAATATGGGAGGACAGCCAAGATATGATATAAATAATGATAAAAATTTTACAGGAAATGACCGCGAAATTTTTGCCAAAAATACACAAAAATTGAGAGAAGATACTTTAAAAATAGCATTAAGTCAGAAACCGTTGATTGAAAAATATATTAAGAACAAGGTTGGCAGCTAGCCCAATCTTTATGTTTTTTAGTTTTGAAATGAGAATTTTTATGACAAGAAGCATAACTGCCTCCACAAGGACATGCAGTTTTTTTATTTTTTTTATCCTTATTTTTTTGATAATAGTCTTGACCTTGTTTTTGTAGTTTTTCTTTGTTTTTTTCATCATTTTCTTTTCTCTTTTTTTTTCTTCTTTCTTTATTATTATTAGCCCAATTTTTTACATTTTTGGCTTGTCTTTCCTTATTATTATCCCTCCAGTTTTTATTCTTTTTTTTTCTATTTACAATGTCTTTTTGATAATAACCTTGATTTTGTTTCTTTCTTAATTCGGGAGATGTATAAGCCCGTTTCATATTTAAATCTGGCTCAAACATATCCATATAATCTTGTTCAATCATGCGAGATTCTTTTTCTGTTTTACAGTCTTGGCGACCTAAATGAATAAATTGCCAATCTTCCCAACCGCCATTTGCTCTTATAGATTTATAAATTTTTAAATTATGGTCTCTAATATTTGGATTATTACAAGTGGTTTTGTGTTTTTTTTCTCTATCTTCAAATTCGTTATGCGAACCGATGTAATAACTTTGGCATCCATCGTCGTCAAAGAAGTTTTTACAATAAATCATGTAAAAATAATATAACATAATAATATTATATTAATTATGAAAATAATTTTATATCAATTTTATAATAATTTAAACATATAATTATTATAAAATCATAAATGTTAATACATCCGTGTAGGTTTGATTTGATGGCTAAATATTTGTATATAAAGGCAAAGGATAAAAAATTAAAAACCGATTTTTTCAAAGAATTATATCATAAGCATTTTATAACTTTCAATAACTGTAAAGAATATCCCGACTTAACTCGTGGTGAGAGAGGATTAACCAAAAAGGATATAAAAGATTTTATAAAGTCATTTGATGATTTGATAGAAAATATGAAAGAGAACGGTTTTGACGATAAATATCCAATTCCATTAGGAAAGAATGGAGTAATAATAAATGGTGCGCATAGATTAATGACAGGATATTATTATAATATTCCAGCGAAAATAGGCGTGGTAGATGGTAATGGAAATACAGGTTATAATTATTACTTTTTTTTAAATAGACAAGGAAATCCCAAATTAGATAGTTTATATGCAGATACAATGGCATTAGAATATATAAAACATAATAAGGATATACGCACGATGGTAATATATCCAATAGCATTTGATATGAGTAAAATGAATAGTTTAGTAAATATAATAAAAGATTATGGATATATTTATTATCATAAACAAGTAGATTTAAATGAGTTAGGTGTAAATAATTTAATAAAGGAAATGTATAGAGGAGAAGAGTGGATAGGAGGTTTATGGCCATTAGGCTGGAGTCCGGGAGGTAAAGCAATAAGATGTGTGGGTCATAATCCAACAATGTATATATCAATTGCGATGAATGATTTATCAAAATGTGTAGAGATGAAGGAACGATGTCGTAAAATATTTAATATGGGTAAGCATTCTTTACATGTATCAGATTTTTCAAGTGATACTTGGAGAATATCAAGTGCATTATTAAATAAAAATTCAGTTCATTATTTAAATAATGGAACAAATGATATAAGTAATAAAAATAAAAATTTATTAAATAAATATTTTAAACAAGAAATAGATGAAGATTATTGTTTAACTTCAAGTTTAATATTAGAAATGTATGGATTAAGAGAGGCTAAGGATATAGATTATTTACATAAAGATAATAAAAATTTGGAGGGTTTTGGTTTGCATGATGGAGAATGGTTAAATTATTATGGTAAAAGTAAAGATGATATAATTTATAATCCAAGTAATCATTTTTATGTAAATGGCGTAAAATTTGCGAGCTTAAATGTAATAAAAGAAATGAAAAGAAATAGGAATGAAAAGAAAGATAGGATAGATTTAGAATTAATAAATAAAATAAGTATTTAAATATATAATTTGAGATAAAATATAATGAAGCGAGCACTTATAACAGGAATTGCTGGACAAGATGGTAGTTATTTAGCAGAGTATTTATTAAGTTTAGATTATGAAGTTTATGGTATAGTAAGGAGAAATTCAGTATGTGAAAATCAAGAATCAAGATTAGTAAATATAGCGGATAAAATAACAACAATTTATGGAGATTTAAATGATATAAGTGTAATTCAAAAGATATTAAGAGATGTAAAACCAGATGAAATATATAATTTAGCAGCTCAAAGTCATGTAAGAATAAGTTTTGATATACCAGCATATACTTGTCAAACAAATGGAATAGGTGTGTTGAATTTATTAGATTTATGTAAAGTGGAATGTCCAGATGTAAAAATTTACCAGGCTTCATCGTCGGAAATGTTTGGAAATTCTGTGGATGATGATAATTTTCAGAGATTAACAACACCGATGAAACCAGTAAGTCCTTATGGATGTTCTAAATTATTTGCTTATAATATATGTCAAACATATAGAAAATCATATAATATGCATATATGTAATGGTATATTATTTAATCATGAATCACCAAGACGAGGTTCAAATTTTGTAACGAATAAGGTAGTAAAAGCTGCGGTAAGAATAAAATTAGGTCTTCAAGAGAAATTAGAGATGGGTAATATGGATTCATATAGAGATTGGGGTCATTCAAAAGATTATGTAAAAGCGATGCATAAGATTTTAAATTATAATGAAGCGAAAGATTGGATAATAGCAACTGGTGAAACTCATAGTGTTCGTGAAATGTGTGAATATGTATTTAAGAAATTAGATATGAATTATGAGGATTATATTGTAATAAATGAAAGATTTTTAAGACCAAATGAGTTAAATTATTTAAAAGGTGACAGTTCAATATCAAATAAAGAATTAGATTGGAAACCAGAATATTCATTTAATGAATTAATGGATGATATGATAGAAAGTTGGTTGAAATATTATGAAGAAAAATAATTATTGTATATTTCAGCCTCAATTGTAGGCCACATATTATATTTGTTTAAAATAAGATTTCTAGCTGTTTTTAAGTCTTCTATTCTTTGATTATAATTATTGCTATTTAATATATCTATGACTTTATCAATAGATTTATTATCTTTAATATTAATAGTTTCAAAAGATTTTAAAGGGAAATATTCAGGTAATTTATCATTGGAACCTCCCCAATATATAGGAACGGTATATGATAAAACAGAATCGGTAAATTGTGTTCCAAAGAATTTAACAATGTCATCTTGATTATCAAATGCCATACAATATTCATATTGACTTAAACATTCAAATTTATCATTGTTTTCTAATGAACAATTAGCGAATTTAACTGTTCCATAAATATCAATATCGATAATTTGAGATAGTTTTTGCATAAATTGAGTTCTTAAAAGATGACCAGGAGAATTAGTTTTATTAGATAATATGCAGCAAATTTTTTTAGTTTTATTAGGAGGGGGTAAATTAATTAATTGATCATATGTTTTACCAATGCCACCAGCGTTTTTATTATTATAAATCCATTTAGTCCATAAATAACTTTCTTTATTATTCCAAAAAGAACAATCGATAAAACCATATGGTTTGAATTGATGATAACTATTTCTATCCATAGCTTCTCTTGAGAAATAATATCTTTTTTCTAATGGAAATTTATTTAATTCAGATAATGTGCATTGATCTTGTATAATTAATATATCTGCTTTATTAATATTATCAGTTCCACAAATGAAGTTATTCCAAATGGCGGTTTCATTGGGAGTTTGTCTTTTATAATCATCTAATAATTGTTTACTAGTGAAACCCCATAATGGTGGAAAATAAATATAAAATTGTAGTTTTTTGTAATAATCATTAATTATAAATTTTTTATTACAAGTTTGTGATGTTTTAATATTATCAATCAAATTATATTTATAATATGGCATTATACGAAAATCGAAACTGATTCTAGTTTTACCAGTAGTATTAACTTTATTACCATGTAATAATTTGGAACCTTTAAATATTAATATTTCATCAGTATTAACATCATAGCTTTTAAATTCATTAGTATTTTCATTAGTTTCAATACAAATAGTAGATGAATCTTTCATTTCTGTTATAGGAAGAATAAAATTAATTTCCTCAATAGGATGATCATAATTTTGTTGAGAATCTTTATGAAATTCAGGAACGGCTTGATTATTACAATAATGTATTCTTAATGTGGGTGTTTTTTGATAAACAAAATCACATTTCATAACTTTAAATATGATTTCTTTGATAATTTTCTCATATAGAGATATGAGTTCTTCCCAATTAGAATTTAATTTTTTATAAAATATTTTATGATATTTTGATTTATCATTATTGGGTAATGTGCATTTATCAAAGTCAGGATCTATGAGTTTTTCAAGATCATTAATTTCAAATAGTTCTTGTAGTAATTTTTTAAAGTTATATTTATTATTGTCATACTTAATTGTATGAGTTTCAAAGATATCATCAGTAATAGCCATTTTTGTATAATATGATTTATATATTTTTAAATAATTATTTAAACATATATAACTAAATAAATTAATGAAAATAAATCAATTTGAACCATTTATAGAACAAATTGAATATGAGAGTATAAAAGAATGTTTTGATACAAATTGGATAACAGAAGGTCCAAAATCGAAATTATTTGTAAATAGATTATGTGAATTAATGAATGTAAAATATGGTGTATTAGCGCCAAATGGAACATTAGCTATTTATATAGCATTAAAATCATTGAATATAAAAGCAGGCGATGAAATAATTGTTCCGGATTTTACTTTTATAGGTTCAGCAAATGCGGTTGAAATGATAGGTGCGAAACCAGTATTTTGTGATATAGATTATGATTTACAGATAGATATAAATTCTTGTGAAAAATTATTGACAGAAAATACAAAAGGAATAATGCCAGTTCATATATATGGCATGGCTGCAAATATGGATGCTGTTTGTGAATTTGCGAAAAAACATAATTTATATATAATAGAAGATGCTGCGCAAGCAGTAGGTATAAAATGGAATGATAAGCATGCTGGAACATTTGGAGATGTAGGTGCTTTTTCTTTTTTTGCGGATAAAACAATTACAACGGGCGAAGGAGGATTTGTTTGCACGAATAATGAAGAAACATATAAAAATTTATTATATATAAGAAATCAGGGTAGAATAAATAGGGGTTCATTTATTCATCCAGAAATAGGATATAATTTTAGAATGACAGATATTCAATCGAGTATTGGTTTAGTTCAATTAGATAAATTAAATTTAATAGTAGAAAAGAAATTGGGTATATTAAATTTATATAAAAAGTTACTTAAAAAAAATGAAAATATAGAGATAATTGAACCAAATTCAAATTCGAAATCGAATCATATACCTTTTAGGGTAGCAATAATGACCAAAAATGGATCAAATGAAGGATTAATGAATAATTTAAAAAAAAATGATATTGAAACAAGAACATTTTTTCATCCTTTACATTTACAGCCATGTTATTTAGAATTAAATAATAACAAAGATATAAAAGTGAGTAAAGATGTATATTCAAGAGGAATTTGTTTACCAAGTTATCCAACATTAAAAAATGAAGAAATAGAATATATTTGTGAAAAAATAAATTTATATTATTTTTATTAACATAAAGATTTAATTAGAAATAAATTATAAATAATGGATGAATTAAAAGATGATGTAACAGCAGAAGAAATAAAACAATATTGTTTGAGAGAATATGATGCTGTAAGAGGAAATAAAGGTTACGGATATAGACAAGGTTTAAATACAAATTATCATCAACAATATAAAAAGACGATACAGTGTAGAGATTGTGATATATATGAAAAATGTGAAGATGCTGGAAAGATAAAAATAATAGATAATTATCCATATCAAGTGATGTTTAATGGTATATTAATTTATGAAGGTTGTTATCATTCAAATTGGATGACAAATATAATAAAAGTTTTAAAAGGTCATCATGAACCTCAGGATGAATGTGTATTTATTGATATAGTAAGAAAATATGTTCCAGATAATTCAGTAATGATAGAATTAGGTTCTTTTTGGGGTTTTTATTCATTGATATTAAAAAAAGAGAAACCTTTATCAAAAAATTATTTAGTTGAACCAGTATTAGATAAATTGAAGATTGGAAAACATAATTTTGATATAAATAATTTTTCGGGAACATTTATAAATTCACATATAAGTAAAGAAAGGTCAAATACGTTTAAAGATTGGGATGATAAAAATATATATTGCCAAGGAATAACATTAGATGATTTAATAAAATATTATGATTTAGATCGTGTAAATATAGTTCATGCGGATATTCAAGGTGCTGAATTAGAATTATTAGATGAATGTGAAAGTTTAAAAAATGAGAAAATAGATTTTTTATTTATAGGAACTCACGTAAGAAATAATATAATAAAGGAAAAATTACTAAAATATAATTATCATATTTTAGTAGATATAGAAAAAAAAGAAACTTATGCGGATGATGGTTTAGTAGTAGCTTGTTGTAGTAAATTTAAAAATATAATTATACCAAATATAAGTAAATATAATAATTTTAAAGGTAATTTAAAGTTTTTGACATATAAATAATAGTTTATAACTATTAGCATCAGCAGGAATATCTTTCCAATTATTATTAATTTCTAAAATATTAAAATCATATGATTTAAGTATTTTTTTAATAATATTTGCAGACCAAATAGTTTCATTTAATGTGTATTTAGTTTCTTGATTATTATTATTAATAGAATAATTTAATGTTAATTTAGAATCGAGACTATTAAAATGAGGGTCAATATCAACTGTAATTTTATCATCAATATTTCTACATTCTTTTTTAGGATTATCTAATATCATAGCAACAATATTAAACATATCGAATACAAGTATAGAATCTTTATTCATTTTATTACTAATATAATAAAAAAGTTCTTGAAGTTCAAAAATATTATCAATATGATTAACAACTTGAAATAAAAGAGTAACAAGTTCAAAATTTTGATTTAAATCAGTGTCTTGAATTTTAGATGCATAAAATTCAATATTATTAATTTTTTTTTGTTTTGCGATTTCAATCATTTTACTACTAATATCAAGACCAACACCGTGTTTAATATGTTTAGAAAATTCTTGAAGATGATTACCTGTTCCACATCCAATATCTAAAATATTTTTGGGATATTGATTTTTAATTTTATGATATTTTTGAAGTATATAATTAGATTCATTATAATAATCTTTTTTAGAATTTAATATGTCATATATAGAATAAATAGTATCATACATTTTAATAAATAGAATAATAAAAATATATTTAAATACATTTTTATTATTAATAATAATAATAAATATGAAAATCTATTCTAATGTAGAGAAAGATACTTTATTACATATAATTTCAAAAGCAGATGATATAGTAAATGAAAGACATGATATAACACCCGTAAATTATTTTTTACAAGTTGGTGCAATGAGATTAAATAATAATAGAACTTTTGATCGTCATTATCATATAAAAAATGAAAGACATACAGATGAAACACATGAATCTTGGATAGTAATAAAAGGAAAAATAAAAGCAATATTATATGATTTGGATAATACTTTAATTCATGAAGAAATATTAGGTCCAGGTGATTGTGTAATAACAGTAAAAGGAGGTCATAATTGGTTATGTTTAGAAGATAATACATTAGCATATGAATTTAAGAATGGTCCATACAAAGGAAATAAAGCAGATAAAGAGTTATTTTAATTTATAATTTATAATCAACAACTTTAATAGGTATATATGAAGTATTATTATTTAATAATGGTCCACATAGAGAATATGAACTTCCAACATCACCAATAATATTTTTACATTTACTTAATAAAAATAAATCAACGACACCATTTTTATTTTTATATATATTACTAGAAGAATTATTACTATTAGAAATGTAATATTTATCATCAAAAGTTTCACCAAATCTATTTTTAAAATAAATAATTTTATTTTCTCCAAATCGTTCAATAATATCGTCAATAGCAGTTTTATCAGTAGAAGAAATAAAGAATTTGGTATTACTATTTTTATTTAATTCATCTTTAATGAATTGTATTCTTTTTTCTTGATTACCACTCATTAAATCTAAATGCATTTTATCAGTAAAAAATTGTCTATGCCAATGTCTAATGTGTATAGCAATAATATTATTATCTTCTGGGAATAAAGTTAAAACTTCATTAATTTTATTTTGAATATCTGTTGCTGGTTTTAATAATTTAAAATATTTTTGTATATCTTTTAAATAATTATTATCACTTACAACCCAGTCTATTGCTGAATAATTAGGAATAGTAACATTGTCTTCTTTTGTAAAAATGGGGTGAACATATCTATTAAAAAAAATGATATCATATTGTAATAAATTATCAGTTGTATATTTTTCCATATCAGTTTTACAATAATTAATGGTTATAATTTTTTTATTATTTAATAAAGTTTGTAATTGATTATCATTAATATAATTAACATGATCTATATTTTGGAACATATCATTATATGTGGTTTTAACTCCTTTATAGCTATAAGTGATATCAGAACATTCATTATTCCAATTTAAATAATATTTTAAGTTTAAATTCATAGCTAATCTATAACTAGTAATAAATGGAATTAATCTATTACACATACCAGATTGGACTTTACATATTATAATAGTCATTTTTTATAAATATAATACAAATAACTTTATATTAATATTACTAATAATAATAATATAAAAGTTTAAATAAAATTATAAATATTATTATGATAAAAATAAACAATTTGGAATTTAATATTTATAATAATGTTAAAGAATATTGGATAAATATACTGGATTTACCAAAATGGAATTTTACATATTATGAAGAAAATATAACAGAAGACCCGACATATATATTATTATTTGAACATTGTTATCATCAAGCGTTTGGACATTGGGTATATGAATCAGGAATATTTTTACAATATTATAATGAATTACAAAAAGAATTGGATAAACCTTTAAAATTATTTATAATTAACAAACCATCAAGATCATATAAAAAACTTTTTCTTAATTTTTATGGTATAAAAGAAGAAGATTTAATATATTGTGACCATGAACTAAAACATAATGATTATGATGATAATTGGTTAAAAAGATTTAATGTAACTTTGCCAGAAAATAATATATGTATAACAACACCAGTAGTGACTTATAATAATTTACCATCAAATATAATACCTATTCCTATTGAAGATTTTAAACAAAGAATATATGATTTTAGAAATAGTTTATTAAAGAATATCAAAATTGATATAAATAAAATAGAATGGTTATTTTTACCAAGAGCAACAAAAGAAAATTATAAACCAAATGATCGTAAAAT
>MDTG01065791.1_pt1 | contig 10138 bp, 10 predicted proteins | sample 811421 | NCBI WGS metagenome assembly MDTG01 (sample SAMN05326645, study PRJNA326480) | marine metagenome | isolation source: seawater | place: Pacific Ocean: South East | collected 2011 | reverse complement strand
CAGTTTTTAGGTTTTTACGTTCTTTCTTACCATTATTAGGTTCCAGTTGTATGAAATTATTTGCAATATCTAAATTTAACCAAATATTATCATCAATTTTCCCATCAATCGTTGGTTTTTCTGTAATCCTCTTGATATTATAGGTTTTTTTATCTGCAAATTGACCAATTGAAAAAAATGGCAATAATGATAGTAGAAGACTATATTTTACTTTCATGTTTAAAAAATATTTGCAAAAATAAAATTTATTCTTAATAGATGGTTTTATTTAAAATCAATGATATATTTTTACGTTTTTAAAAATAATATATGAATTTACATGAATATCAAGGAAAAGAACTTTTAAATAGTTTCGGAGTTAGAATACAAAGAGGTATTATAGCCACTAATATTAAAGATGCTATTGCAGCTGCAGAAAAATTACAATCAGATACTGGTACTAATTGGTGGGTTATTAAAGCTCAGATACATGCTGGAGGAAGAGGAAAAGGTGGTGGAGTGAAATTAGCTAAATCATTAGAAGAGGTGAAAAATATATCAAATGAAATTTTAGGTATGTATCTCAAGACTCCTCAAACTTCAAAAAAGGGTAAATTAGTAAATCAAATATTAATTGCAGAGGATGTCTATTACCCAGGTGAATATCCAACAGCAGAATTTTATATGTCTATTTTACTAAATAGATCTTCAGGTAAAAACATGATAATGTATTCTCCTGAAGGTGGTGTAGATATAGAGTCTGTAGCTGAAAAGACACCTCATTTAATATTTAATGAAGAAATTTGTCCAAAAAATGGTCTTACTAAGTCTCAATCATCAATAATTGCTGATAATTTAGGCTTATTAAATGATGCTAAAGAAGAGATGATTAATTTTACCCAATCTTTGTATAAAGCATACAATAATATTGATGCTTCACTATTTGAAATTAACCCTGTTTTAAAAACTTCTGATAATAAAATTATGGCCGTTGATTCTAAGGTATCAATTGATGATAACTCTCTTTTTCGACATAAGGATTATGCATTATTAAGAGATAAAAGAGAAGAAGATCCAACAGAAGTTGAGGCTGATGAATATGGTTTGAATTTTGTTAAACTTGATGGTGATGTTGGTTGTATGGTGAATGGTGCAGGACTTGCGATGGCAACTATGGATATAATTAAAATGGCTGGAGGTAATCCAGCAAATTTCTTAGATGTTGGAGGAACAGCAGATGCTAAGAGAGTTGAACAGGCGTTTAGAATTATCTTAAAAGATTCTTCAGTAAAAGCAATTTTAATAAATATATTTGGAGGTATTGTACGTTGTGATAGAGTAGCTCAAGGAATCATAGATGCATATAACAATATTGGCAATATTAATATTCCATTAATTGTTCGTTTAGAAGGAACAAATGCAAATAAAGCAAAAAAATTAATAGATCAAAGTGGTTTAAAAGTTGAGTCAGTAATTTTGCTACAAGAAGCAGCAGATAAAGTTAAAGAGGTTTTAGCATAATTTTTATTAATAATGCTAAGAAAAACGGATTTTATTATAGATGGAAGTTCTGATAATAAAATATTAATTGATATTGTATATCAACAGAACAGAAAATTAAAAAATGTTGTTATATTCTCTCATGGATTTAAAGGTTTTAAAGATTGGGGTGCATTCAATAAGATAGCAGAATATTTTGCATTAAAAAATGTTTTTTTTATAAAATTTAATTTTTCTCATAATGGTACAACTATAGATAATCCTCATGATTTTAAGGATTTATCTTCTTTTGGTTCTAATAATTATTGTATTGAATTAGAAGATCTTAATTGCGTAATTAATTGGTTAATTAGTCATGATAAATTAAAAAAAGAAATTGATATTTCTAATATTTCATTATTAGGTCATAGTAGAGGAGGAGCTATCTCTATACTAAAGGCAAGTTCAGATAATAGAATTTCAAATGTTATTAGTTGGGCAGCTCCATCAAATTTATTAAATAAATTTCCTAAAGGAGATAAATTAAAAAAATGGAAGGAAACAAATGTTGCATATGTATATAATGGAAGAACAAAACAGAATATGCCAATATATTATCAGTTTTATTTAAATTCTATTCAAAATCATAATAAATTAAATATAAAAGATCGTATTAAGGATATAAAATGCCCCATATTGATAATTCATGGCTCAATAGATCCTACTGTTTCAGTTAGTGATGCATATAATTTAGCATCATGGAATAAGAATGCCGAATTACATATTGTAGATGAATCAGATCATGTTTTTGGAGCTACACATCCATTTAATTTAGAATATCTGCCTATTCATTTAAAAGAAGTAATAGATGTTACAATCAAATTTTTAAAAATCTAATCTTGCTGAAGGTGCTATATCTTGTGAAATAAAGTCTTTGTTTAGATACTTGAAATATCCAGCAATTGCAATCATAGCTGCATTATCAGTGCAATATTCAAATTTTGGAATATAGATATTATAGTTATATTTGTTAGCACTTTTTTTTAATTCCTTTCTAAGGAAAGAATTAGCAGAAACTCCTCCGGCGATACCAACCTCTTTTATATTTGTTATATTAATTGCTTTCTCTAACTTATTTACTAATATATTTACAATACTATATTGTATAGATGCACATAAATCGCTTAAGTTATTTTTAATAAAGTTTTGGTCTTTATTTACTTCTTTTTCAATAGTATATTTAATAGAAGTTTTTAATCCACTAAAACTAAAGTTAAGTTCTTTAATTTTAGGTTTTCCAAAAGTAAATGCAAATTTATTTCCTTTTTCTCCATGTTTTTGTATATGTGGTCCTCCAGGATATGGTAATCCAAGTATCTTGGCGGATTTATCAAATGCCTCTCCAGCTGCATCGTCTAGTGTAGATCCAATAATTTCCATATCATATGGATTCTTTACTTTAACAATTTGAGTATGACCTCCTGATACTGTCAGACATAAGAAGGGAAATTTTGGAATATTCTGTCCTTCATCAATAAATAAAGATAATATATGTCCATGCATATGATTTACACTTATTAATGGTATGTTTAAAGCCATTGAAAATGATTTTGCAAATGAGCTTCCTACTAATAGAGAATCTAATAAACCAGGACCATTAGTAAATGCAACTGCATCTATTTTATTCTTAGTTATTTTTGCCTCTTTTATAGCAGCATTTACTACAGGTACAATATTTTGTTGATGTGCTCTAGAAGCCAATTCAGGAACAACACCACCGTATTTGGTATGTATTTCTTGATTTGCTATTATATTAGATAGAATTTTTTTGCCTCTTGAAACCGATGCAGAAGTATCATCACATGATGACTCAATTGCTAGTATTATAGGTTTTTTACTCATCAAGGTTATTTAAAGAGTGACCCATTTTGTCTCTTTTTGTTTTAAGATATAACTTATTATGTTTATTAGATTTAATTTCTATTGGTACAGTCTCAATAATTTCTATACCATAACCCATTAATCCTATTCTTTTTTTAGGATTATTTGTAAGAAGTCTTATTTTAGTAACATCTAATTTTCTTAGTATTTGCGCCCCAATACCATAATCTCTATGGTCAGCTTTAAATCCAAGCTCTTCATTTGCTTCTACAGTGTCAAAACCCTTTTCTTGTAATTCATAGGCCTTTAATTTATTTAATAACCCAATACCTCTTCCTTCTTGATTCATGTAAATAACAGCACCTTTCCCTTCTTTTTCTATTTTGTTTAATGCAGATTCTAATTGTGGTCCACAGTCACATCTACAACTTCCAAATATATCTCCAGTAATGCATGAAGAATGGACTCTAATCAAAATTTCATCATTTATTTCCCACTTTCCTTTATATATTGCTAGATGAATTTGTTTTGTATTTTTTTCTCTGAAAGCTTTTAGTTGAAAATCTCCAAATATAGATGGTAATTTGACTTTAACTTCTTCTCTAATTAATGATTCATTTTTAATTCGATATTCTATGAGATCTTTAATGGTAATAAATTTCAAATTAAATTTTTTAGCTATTTTAAAAAGTTCAGGAGTTCTCGCCATAGAACCATCTTCATTTAATATTTCTACTATAACTCCAGCAGGTTCTAATCCTGCTAATCTAGCTAAATCTACTGCAGCTTCAGTATGACCAGCACGACGTAATACTCCACCATTCCTTGCTTTTAATGGGAAGATATGTCCGGGTCTACCTAATTGAATAGGTTTTAAATTAGGGTCTGATATTGCAATAACAGTCTTTGATCTGTCAGAAGCAGATATACCTGTTGTACATCCATTACCAAGTAGGTCAACCGATATAGTAAATGGAGTTTCAAAAGCAGAGGTATTTTTTCCAATCATTAAATCTAATTCTAAGTCATCACATCTCTTTTCTGGTATAGGAGTACAAATTAAGCCTTTTCCATGTGTTGCCATAAAATTTATGATTTCAGGGGTTGCCATTTCAGCTGCAGCAACAAAATCACCTTCATTCTCTCGATTTTCATCATCAATAACAATAACAACTTTTCCCTTTTGAATATCACTTATTGCTTCTTCAATTGTGTTAAATTCCATAATACTTATTTATTTGTAAAAATACTAAGTTTTATAATATTAAAGTCAATAATTTTCTGATCATTACTCGCTTTATAAATAAGTATAAATGCAATAGGAATAAAAATAAAATTAGCTAGCCACATTCCTTGATATGGATCCATGCTTAAATCTTTTGCGGCTTTTTCTCCAATCATTGATACGACATGATAAATTAAAAAGAAAAACACTGAAATTACAGCAGGAAGACCAAAACCACCCTTTCTGATTAGTGCACCTAATGGTGCACCAATTAGAAATAATAATAAACAAGCAATTGATAAACTTATTTTCCTGTGCCATTCAATCTTATGTTTTGCAATAATGATTTTTTTATATTTTAAATCACTTAAATTGTTTTTAATAATAGATTTTAATAATTTTATTTTGTTAATAGTAAAATCAAATGTTTTTAAATTTAAATGATTTTTTTTTTCATTAAAATTAACATTTGGATGATCTATATTAATATTATATTTACTCTTGATATTATTATAATATTTTTCATGTTTTTCAACTATTTTATTTTCTAATGAATCAATAGTTTTATTAAGTTGTTTATTATTTAACATTGCATAGTGACCTTTATAGAGATGCTGACTATTTTTCATTATACTAAAGTTTGATAAATCAAATCTTATTAAGTCTTCTTTAAAATATGTTGTTCTATATGCGCTGCTTATTTCTTTATCCTTTACATCCATATAAGAATACCCGTCATATAAGGTAAGTTCTAAGAATTTATCATTATAAGTAAGTTCCATGTGTCCCCTTTTAGCTGTAATGACCTTATTGTTTCCATCTCCAGAAGAGTGATCATAAATAATGATGTCTTTTAAGTTTTTTCCATTTATATCTTTTTCCCCAATTTTTAAACTAAATCCTTCAATATCATTATAAAATATTCCTTCCTTAATATTGAAAGCTGGTTTCTTTTTTTGTATATCATAAATCATAGAAGCATTTTTTAGATTTGCTATTGGCATAATATAATTTGAGAATAAAAAAGATGTATAAGAAATAATAGAAACAAAAATTAAAAAAGGCATTAATATTCTAAAAAAAGATATTCCTGATGCTTTTAAAGCAACTAACTCATAATTTTCTCCTAATTTACCAAATACCATTAAAGATGATAATAACATTGCTATTGGTAATGCTAATGGAACAAAACGTGCAGACGCATAGAAAAGTAATTGAATTATCTGATTAATTTCTAACCCTTTTCCAACAAGATCATCTATATATTTCCATAAAAACTGCATTAATAGAAGAAAAATAGCAATAAGAAAAGTAGATATAAAAGGTGTAATAAAAGATTTTATAAGAAATATGTGTAAACGTTTCATATTATTTTTTTCTATTGAAAAAATATAAAATTCTATATAATGCTTATAAAATTTTATTTACACAAAGATAGTATTTATGTTTATAATTATTTGTAATATAAAATATCATTAAAAGTTATTTCTTAAATATCTAAAATAATATATTTGCATTTCTAAATGGCGTGGTAGCTCAGTTGGTTAGAGCGCAGGATTCATAACCCTGAGGTCGGCAGTTCAAATCTGCTCCACGCTACTATAAGGGCTTTTCAATATCTATTTGGATAGCCCTTTTTATTTTAAAAAAAAATTAATTTTGTTATTATATAGATTCCTGATATGAATATACTTTTTTATAAAGATAATTTTTTAGAAAAAGATAAATTTTATATAGATATTAATAATAGATCTTTTAGATATAGTGATAGTTGTTTTGAGACAATAAAAATAATAAACTATAAAGTTTTTAATCAAAACGCTCATTTATATAGGATTCGTAAAGCTATATGTATATTAAGATTTGTATTTAATCATACTGATAATTATATTATATCTGTTATAAATAATATAATTATAAAAAATAAAATCTGTAATGGAATAATAAAGCTTTATCTTATTAGAGAATCAGGTGGATTATATTTACCAAAATCAAATAATTGTAATTTGTTTGTTGAGGCACATACTAACAATAATACTTTTAAATATAATTCTCCAACATCCTTATATATTTATAATAAAGAAGTAAAAACAAAGTGTCAAACATCAAATATTAAGTCATCTGCAACATTAATATCAGTATTAGCTAGTATAGAAGCTAAGAAGCATGGATTCGAGAATGCAATGTTGTTTAATTCTGAAGGTTATATAATTGAAGCTTCTAACTCAAATATATTTATTGTTAAGGATAATATTATTTATACACCTCCTATTGAAGATGGTTGTGTCGATGGAACTATGCGTAATTTAATTTGTAATTTATTTAGTATAATTAATAAATCTATTTCATTAGAAATGATTGAAAAGTCTGATGAAGTTTTTATATCAAACTCAATTAATGGAGTGATTCCAATAAATAAAATAGGTGCATTTAACTATAAATCACATATTTTTTCAAATATGGTCCAGAAAAAATTGATTAGTTTAATTCAGGATCCTTAGGAAGATTAGCCCATACTGCATATTCTTCAGGTAATTGTTTGATAATCTTACTCCATAAATCTTCTGAAGAATAATTATTAAGGATATCTTTATTTCCATTTACAATATACCATTCTTTATTATTTATTTCATCTCTTAATTGATTTTTTCCCCAACCTGAATAACCAATAAAAAAACGTATCTCATCTCTTGATATTTTATTTTTATTTAGGAGTTTCTTTATCAATTCAAAATCACCTCCCCAATAAAGATTATCAATTATTTCAGTGGATCCAGGAATTATACTTCCTAATGTGTGTATGAAATGTAATGTGTTTTTAGCAACAGGACCTCCTATATATAAAGGTATATCCGTTATATCAAAATCATCTAAGATATTATTTAAACTAATTTTAGATTTTTTATTTATAATAAATCCTATAGATTCATTTGAATTATATTGAGTTATTAAAATAACACTTTTAAAGAAAATAGATTCAATTGTTCTAGGATTAGATATTAATAGGTCACCTTTTTTTGTTCTCATCTTAAATCTATATATTTGTTGAAATAAATGTAAATATATAATTTATTTAATGCAATATCATGGATATTAATAATCAACGTATAGAATATTCTAAAGATAATATTGATTTTTCAGATCCTCCGAGTCATCCGTTAGATTTATTTAAAGATTGGTTTTCTTTTGAACTTAAACATAATTTAAATGAAGCAAATGCATGTGTTTTATCTACAGTTAACAATGATAATATTCCAAGTTCTAGAGTTATATTATTAAAACAGATAGTAGATTCTGGTTTTATTTTTTTCACTAATTATCAAAGTTCAAAAGCTATACATATTAGTAATAATTCTAATGTTGCTCTTAATTTTTATTGGCATAATTCTGAACGACAAGTTAGAGTGTCTGGCAAAGCCAAGAAAATTTCTGCATCAGATTCTGATATTTACTTTAAACAAAGACCTATTGACAGTAAAATTGGCGCCTGGGTCTCTTCACAAAGTAAAATAATAAATATGGATCATCAATTTACAGAAGAGGTTGATAAAATAAAAAGAGAATTTTTATATAAAGAGATTGAGAGACCTAAATTTTGGGGTGGTTACTGTATAGAGCCAATTAAAATTGAATTTTGGCAGGGAAGACCTTCAAGATTACATGATAGATTATTATATTCTTTTATAAATAATAATTGGCTAATTCAGAGATTATCACCTTAACTGTTGTCTATTATATATTTTTTTTCAATATTATCAGAAGATTTGATACTGTTTCTTAACCACTGCAAGATAGTTTCTTCTCTTTCTTTCTTATTCATTTTCCAATTTATCTTTGATTTTCGTAAATTGAAAATAAAATGTTGAAGGGTAAGTGCAACCGCAACAGATATATTGAAACTTTCTGTAAATCCATACATTGGAATTTTCATTTTTTTATCAGATAATTCAATAGATGTATTACTGCATCCGTCTTTTTCTGATCCAAATATAATTGCAGTTTTTTTATTAATTAGACTTGGGTCAAATAAGTCAAAATCAGAATTGTGTGGTGTCGCAGCTATAATTTGATAACCTTTATCTTTTAACTTATTAATAGCATCTTTTGTGTTATGTTTTTTATTATTATATTGTAATATATTAATCCATTTACTAGAACCTAGAGATATTTCACTATCATCTTTAAATATATTGTTATTTTCTATTATATGAACATCTTGAATTCCAAAACAATCTGCAGATCGTATTGTCGCTGATATATTATGTGGTTGAAAAATATCTTCTAAAACTATTGTTATGTATTTTGTTCTTTCTTCAATTTTTTTTTGAAAAAGATTCCATCTTTTATCAGAAATAAAATTCTTTAGATATATGATTTTTTTATTCATAATATTTCTGAGGTATTGATAATTTTATTTCCTTGAAGAAATGTTTTAATATCCATTGATCTCTTTCCTTCTAATTGTAACTGACTTATTTCAAGATATTTTCCGTTAACTGCTATCTTAAGATATTTTTTATTATCTGTATCTATATATAAATGTGGTCTTGTTGTCCTTTTACTTAAAATACTTAACTGTATCTTTACTCTTATATTAATATCATTTTGCTTAAGTATGAACCAAGCTGAAGGACAGATAGAAATATTTTTTAATATTAAATTTTTATTTATAAATGGTGAAAGACCTCGAATTAAATTGTGTATTTCTGCAGCGCTCTTATTCCAATCAATTTTCAATAATTCTTTAGTTAATTTTGGAGCATATTTTTCAGTTATTTCTGTATTAATTATTTCATTATTAAAAATATTATTTTTAATTTTTACTAAAGTTTTTTCTAATAATTTATATCCATTTTCTCTTAATGATATGTATAGTTGTCCTGCTGTAGTATCATTATTAATAGGTATTTTTTCTCTCATAATAATTTTACCAGAATCTATATGTTCGTTTATATAAAATGTAGTTACACCTGTATGATTTTCATTATTAAAAAGTACTCTGTTGATGGGAGCTGCTCCTTTATAGTTGGGTAAATATGATGTGTGAAGGTTTATACATCCTTTAGCTGGGATATTCCATACAATTTGTGGAAGAAACCTAAAAGCTACGACAACAAATAAATCTGCATTGTATGATTTTAAAGCATCAATAAAAAGCTGATCTTTTAAATTTTCAGGATTTAATACTGGTACTTTATTCTTTAATGCAACTATTTTAACTTCTGTTGGTATTATTTTATTATTTCTCCCTCTTTGCTTATCTGGAGCTGTAACAGCACAAATAATATTATTTTTATTAACAATTAACTTTTCTAAAATCTTTGCTGCAAAATCAGGTGTACCAAAAAATATTATTCTCATTTTATATTGTATTTAATAAATATATATTTACTATATTTTTTTTAATTTAATTATTGATAAATAGATTGTCATTGTCTTTAAAGCTTTTAATGCAGAGGTCGCATTTACCACATGGTTCTTTTGCTTGTTCATTAAAATATTCTAGTAATATGTTATTTCTACACTTATCATTAGAAAAACAAAAATTAATCATATTATCTAGCCGTACTTGCT
>MDTG01278883.1_pt1 | contig 10139 bp, 14 predicted proteins | sample 811421 | NCBI WGS metagenome assembly MDTG01 (sample SAMN05326645, study PRJNA326480) | marine metagenome | isolation source: seawater | place: Pacific Ocean: South East | collected 2011 | reverse complement strand
TATCCAGTTGAGACAAAAAATAACACTGGAAAAAAAAATAATCTACCATCACCACCTTACATTAATTTAGATATTTTAAAATATGTTACTCGTATCAATGTAAATGACATAAATTATACAAAAAAAGTTATAAATGATACAATAACAAATATTACAAAATATGCATTCTATAAAACATTAATTTCGAGTAATTACAATGAGATAGGAGATAATATAACAAGATTATCAAAATTATTAGCAGAAATTTCAAAAAAAAACACATATGTAGATATTAAGAAGTTAACAAATATCTTCACTTTAACAGAAAAGTTAATAGAATTTATTGAAAGAAATAATGCAGCAACTTTTATTGGTACATTTGAAAATACTGAAAATTTACAAACTATTAGCTTTGATACTATTGGATGTTCTAACATTTCAAATAATGATAATGAATATATAAAAGATTATAATGTTGTAAGAAATAAAATTAAAAAAAACATATTTGAAAACGTTGAAAAAAGTTTAAAAAATAAAAATATAAAATTAAATGATAAATTTAATAAGATTAATGACTTAAATAAGGATTCTAATATAGATAAATTTTTATATAATAGCATACCTATTCATAAATATAAAGAAGGTGACTCACATTGGAGTCAAAACGAAATGACAGAAAAATTAGAAAAAGGAATAATAGTGGATGTGGGTATAGATAATACATATAAAGTAGCATTAGGGAAAAAAATAATGCAAATAGATGAAGATAATATTGTCACCAATAAAGAAGACGCTCTCGCTAATAAAGATAGCAAAACAGGAGGAAAAAATATGCATAGAAAAAGTAATCGTATTAATAAAAATATAAAACGCAATAAGACATTAAAAAAATACAAAATTAATTGAGTATAAAATATAATAAAAATATTAATATATTTTATATAATGAGTAATGTTTTAAAAATTAGAATTCATGCATATGTTAGTAATAATAATAAATATTTAAAAAATCCAGAAGAGAATGATATAGAGTTCATTAACTTACCAACAGATTCAGTAAAAATAACAACAGATAAAGGAAGTGTAGATAAAAATAAAATAAAAGATGTAGTGAATGAAGTATTAAAAAAAAATAAATTTGTAGGTGGAAAGAGATATAAGAGGAATACATTAAAAAAAGAATCATTATATAAACCAAAAAATAAATCTTTTAAAAAATATATTTAATAATTTAACATATATAATATATAAATGTCAAAAGAAACATTATCAAATTCAATAAGAGGGGCGATAGATGCATTTTTTGGCGGTTTTGATGAAGAACCAATAAATAAGCCTTTAGATGAAAGAAGAATAAAAGAAGTAATAGAAAGCACGTTTGAAAGTTTAGATGAAAATACAAATAAGAAAAAGAGCAAGACAGCAATAGATGAAATAATAAATACGGTGTTAAATCAGATAAACATAGGTGATGATACATATGAAAAAGTGAATCAATTCATGGAAGGAAAATGCGAATTTGATCCAGAAAAACATTTGCTAATCGGTTTATTTGATGATTATTGTGTATTATATGATAAAGTAAATGACAAGGTAATCGATAGTAAGAAAGTGAAAAAAGGGAATGGAAATGTAAAAGAAGAATTAGAAGATAATATATAAAAATTTATATAAAAAAGGATATTTTATATAAAATTAAAGTTCATTAGGTCTTTGATTAGATTCAATAACAAGTGGTCTAGGAATAATAATATTTTTTCGGTCACATATATTTAAACTTCTAACAGGATAAATATTAGGGGCAACATCAGGGGTAGGTTGAACCAAATTAGTTGAACCAATACCAAATAAACTAGATTCAATATCAGTAGAATTGCTAGAAATATTTTCTCCAGCAACTTTACCTTGTAATAAACCATTACCAGGTAAATATGTTCCTTTAGGGATACCGTAATCTTTAGTAGTTAAATAATTTATTTTATTATTATTAGAAAGTTGTTCAATTTCATAGTCAGCAGGATTATTAATTCTTCGAGTAGATGCCATTATATAAATTATATTAGAAAATTTATATTATATGTTTTTTTAAATTAATATAAGATTGAGTATTAGAATTCAAAGAAGATGAGTCATTAAAGAAATCTCTCAATAGTAAATGAAAAAGGTAAAAGTTATCGTAAGAGAATAAAATACTTAAACCAATTCCTAAATCGGTAGAAAAGACCCTAGCCGCAGTTATTTGATATAAATCAATAAATAAAGGAAGTTTGTCAGTTTGTTGAAGTATAAATGTTAAGGATTGACTAACTTGTTTGTCATCATACAATAACTCATCACGACTTTCATCATCCATAAGGTGATTATTTTCATCTTCAATACAATTCATACTAAATACATTTCTCAAATCTTGTCTAAATTTGTGATTATCGTTATATTGAACATCATAATTAATATTATAAGTCATAATAATATTAATAGGGTTTTATTGTTTAAACCATTATTTTGTGGATTTTAAAAATAAGGTTCGAGAAAAAATATTCAAAATATCCATAAAAAAATCAATACTAAATTTAGGATAATTAGGGAGACTAGTGCACTCTTTTTCACGTATAGCCATTTCTGCAGTATCATATGAAACAAAAACAGAAAAAAGAATAATTACTAAATAAGAAGTAATTTTAAAGAAAGACAAAAAGTATTGAGAACTTTTAAAGAATAATAAATTAATAAGCTCAACAATGACAATAACAATCAAAGATACAAGTAAACCCATTCCTATAGAACTCATATTATTTAAAAATAAATCAGAAAACATATAATAGAAATAGGTCATAACAATAAAAATGATAGATGTAATAAGTAAAGCATTATCAACATAATTATAAGTAGTAATATCTTTAAATTTAGGATAAATAGTAACGGAAATGAAGAATAAAAATAAAAACCAGATAACGTGATTATAACCAACATTATTATTATCAAATCCATTACTGAAAGCTATTAAAATAATTAATACAAATGTCATAATAATTGAGAAAATGTAAAACGGAGAACCAATAGAATTTAAAATTTCATAAAGTTCTAATGGTCTATAATATTGTCTGGATTTACCAAATAAGACATAATTAATTAAATACGAGAAAATAGCAATTGAACAAATACTTAAAGCAAGGTATAAATAAACATTCACTACAAAATTATTACATGTTGGTAGATTATCATTAAACGCAGAATTATTTAATATAAACAATATAATAATAAAAGCAAATATGAATAAATAAAATATAGATTTATCAAATGTTTTTTCCATTATAAAATAAAATAAGAGATTTATTTCATTTTATTTATTTATCGTATTTTGTATTTCTAGATAATTCACGTGTTGCAGTACCACCACGAACCCAACCATCTAAAGCAGCTTCTTCAACATTAAATTTAGCATTAGTTACTCTATTTTGCATTTTGGATGTTACAGGTTGAGTTCTTAAATCAGCAAATGAATCTTCCATAATAGTTGAAATACTTTTCTTTTCATTGCTATTTTCTCCTTGCATTAATTGACTTTCTAAAGTAGGGTCTACACTACCTCTTCCTAAATAAGGAACAGTTAAATAAGGACGTGGATTTAATTGTAATTTTTCATAAGGTTTATCATGAACAACATTGTGAGATAGTTCTGAACTATTATCAATGATACGTCCGTTTAATCCAGAACCATGTGCAGTTCCAGATACGTTCATGGTTGGGAATTGACTTGCAAAGTTGATATGACCATCTGATATTGTGGATGAATTGAAATCAGCTAACATATGATTTGCAAATCTTGTATTATGAACAGAGTGTTGTGATTTATGGGTTAATTCATTTCCCATTCTTCCTAGATTATTAAAGGTATAACTATTTACTAAATCCGACATATATTTATATTATAAACAGAGAAAGATATTATCAATAAATTATTAATAATTTGTATATCTCGATGCATTTTTCGCACAAGCAAATGGATTATTTTCTTTACATGATGTCATATTTCCATAACAAAAATTAGCAAATGCAGTTTGATCATTCGGTATTGTAGTAGATGGATTACTATAATAAGGCCTCATTGAATGTTCTAAATTTATTTTTTCTCCTAAATCATGGAATAATTTATCAGTTATATTTGGTTGTTCATTATTAATTTCTTGGACTAATTTTTTTGCGGATTCCAATAAATTATTTTGAGTATTTTTACTGGAACTTGGTGGAGCTGGTTTTTTTCCTGCACTATCATTATAATCATTTATCATTACATTATTTAATGGGTTTTCTGAATTTACTTCTGCAAAAACACCTGTCATTTCTCTATCTATTAATTCATCTGTTGGATTACCATTACTAGATATGGTTCTATCATTTACCTCTAATTGTTCCAATTCATCTTCATTATATGGTTCAGGATTACCTCGGCTATCATTCATTTCTAACTCTTCTAAACCTTCTTTAATTTCTTCCTTATTTCTAAAGTAATACATTAGGTATATCATTACTATTGTAATTAATGATACTAACAATATTCTAAAATTTGGGGTTATTAACATTAATAATACTGTTAAAATTATTATTGTTCTTGTAATTGCATTTAATTGTTGTTTATAACCCATATGCTCTGTCGGAAAAAATTCGAATATGTATTTTTGGTTTAACAATATATTGGGATCTTCATACCAAAATAATACTTTTTCTTTTTCTGTATTCATTATAATATATATATAATGAATGCTATAATTATCTACGAAATTCTTATTTTCTAAATATTATTTTATTATCTTTTTATTACATCTATTATCTATTTCTAATGTTTCGCATTTCTCTTTTGCAGGAACAATCTTTAATATACATTTTGCTTTTTCTCCATATACTGGTGTTACGCATCCATTCTCATCTTTCGTTTTTACTTTTTTATCACACCTTGACCTAAAATGTTCATATCGTTCCCTAACTTCTTCATAACTTAAACCGGATTCCTTATCCAACATTTTGTTTATTAATTCATGTAAATTATATACATATTCAGAAAATGTTCTCCTATTCTTCATTGTATCTAATGTTATTGGTAATTTTTTATAATTATTTTTTAAATTTTCCCTACATTTCCTACATGGTAACACATTTTTCAATGATTTCATAAAATTCATATAATTTACTTTATCTTCTTTTGATGGATTTACCGGATAATTAAAACTCATTGAATGTAAATAATGCCACATACCCGGACCCCATATACTTGTTAACATCCCATCATTACTCTTATAATCTATTTCTTTAAATATCATTTTTTTAGTTTTATTATTTTTAATTTTGTTTTTTTTAGTTTTCATCCTATATATAAAATATATATAAAATTGATTTATTTTATTATTTTTATTATATATACAAAAACTACTAATTATGGAGTCATATAATTTTAATCTTGTTTATCATTTAACAAATAATAATGATTGTTTTATCCCTTTTAAACAGCTTAATAATTTAAAAATCCCGAATATGATTTATCCGCTTAACAATTACGATAACAAACATATTAAAATTAATGCACTACCTAAAATTAAAACTGTTCATTATAATGATCCTTATCATAGTCAAAGGTAATATCATTTGTATTGAATTATTTTACATGTTTTTTATTTTTTCTTTAAGTATAAAAAATAATTTATTATTTAATTTATTGATCAAAAGTAAAATTCATTTCTAGTTTTTGAAATTGGACATTTTTAAAAATGTCCATTTTTATATATTACAAAGAAAAGTTTTTTCGCAGATCCTGAAATTTCGATTTGTCTCGTAAATGCTTTAAAATCTTTTTTTTTATGAAAAAAGTTGTTACTGAAAAATTTTTATTCGTTTTTTTTTTGGCTCTTTTTTTGTCCAGTTATTTTAGGGAAAACTGGACTATGAAAGAGCCAAAAAAACGCCAAGAATATTATTGTGAAATTTGTGAGTATAAATGTATTAAATTAAGTGATTGGAAAAGACATTGTTCTACTGCAAAACATAAAAACTGGACAAAACTGGACAAAACTGGACTAAAAAACGCCGAACAAAATACCGCACCATATAGGTGTGAATGTGGTAAAGTATATAAAGCAAAAAGTAGTTTTTATTACCATAAAAAAAAATGCAGTTATCACGAAAAAAATAAAGAAATAATTAATAATGAAAAAGAAAAACCAAATTATAAAGAAGAACCAAATTATAAAGATTTATTAATTGATGCAATGAAGCAGATGCAACAAAAAGATGAATTAGTATCTGAAGCAATGAAAGAGATGACTGAAATGAGAAAACAAATGACAAATATGATGCCGTTAATCGGAAATAATAATAATATTACTACAAATACTAATAATACCACTAATCATTTTAATCTCAATCTTTTCTTAAATGAAAAATGCAAAGATGCACTAAATTTAACAGATTTTATTAATTCGTTACAAGTTCAATTAAAAGATTTGGAATATACAGCAGAGAATGGACACATACAAGGAATTACAAATATATTTCATAATGCATTATCAAAACTAGAAGAAACAAAACGACCATTACATTGTACAGATTTAAAACGAGAAGTGTTATACATAAAAGATAATAATGAGTGGCATAAAGATGAAAATAAACAAGAAATAAAGGTAGCTGTAAATAAGGTAGTAAATAAAAATATCGGTAATCAAGCAAAATGGATAGAGGCACATCCAAATTTAGATAAAGAAGAAGAAATGGATAATTATATAAGAATGCAAGACCATAGTTTAGGAACAGGAGAAGAAATAGAACAAAATAAGATAGTAAAAAATATTTTGAAAGAAGTAACTATCGAAAAAAATGAAAAATAGTTAAAAATATAATAATAAAATAAAAATAATTTATATATGGCAAAAGGATTTTATGAATTAATAGACAGAATATTAAGTCCGTATTATACAATAATTATATCTGTCACATTATTAGCAATATTTACATATGTAGGTTATTTATTGTATATGGAATACATACATAAAAAAGATAAGATAAAAGGTTCAGATGATGTTGCAAATTTAAAAGGAGCTGCAAAAAAAAAAGTATTAATACGATTATTTCATACTGATTGGTGTCCTCACTGTCAATCAGCAATGCCTGAATGGAAAAACTTTACAGAAAAATATAATAATGAATTAGTTAAAGATTATATGTTAAACATAGTTGATACTGATTGTAGTAATGAAGACAGTGTAAGAAAGATATTAACTGAAAATAAAGTAGAATCATATCCAACTGTCAAAATGTATAAAAATGACGAAATAATCGATTTTGATGCAAAAATAAGTTTAGATAATTTAGAACAATTTATTGATGTTATGTTAGATTAAATATAAAAATATTATTTTATATTTAAATTACGATTTTACCAGACTCGAATAATTGTATTCGGTACTCTTTTTCACTAAAACATTTTACTATTTGAAAAATACTTATGTTATCACTTGATTCAATCTCATAAATATTCTTATATTCTGTAATATCGTATTCAATTGGTTTTACAAATTTTTTAAATCCATTCATTAAAAGATATTGTAAATATTCAAAAATATTAGAATAACTATCAGCACTCTCGTTTACAAAATTTGTATATTTTATTGTTATTCCACATATTTCGTCTTTTTTAAAAATTTCACATGCATGATTTATTGCAAAATTATTTAGTATTCCACCATCTATATAGCATTTATTCATAATAGTTATTGGTTCAAATAATATTGGTATACAACAAGATGCATGAACGGCGTCTATTAATTTCCATTTAGGATGGGTTAAATATGATATATCTTCACTCTTTCCATCTGTAATATTTGTTGTCAATATATGTAATTCTTTATTATTTATTTTATATAATGTTTCCATATCTATATCCATATCTATATTCCCTGCTGTAAATAATGGTTCTAATGCCTTTTTTATTAATTCTTTCTTTATTAAACAACAATTTGAGAAAAGATATACAAAATTAAAAATATCTATTTTAAATAATTGATCCCATGGTCGTTTTATAAAATAATTTGAAATTATATCTATATCTATATTTAATGATAACGGAATATTTAATATCGAACCTGCTGATGTTCCGTAATAATGTGTTATTTCAGATAAGTTTAATTTATTCGATTTAATTAAATTATTTAAAAGTCCCAATTGACTTAATAATTGGACTCCTCCCCCTGATAATACTAAGCATTTTATTTTAGTTTCTTCTTTTTCCATATTTTTATATGTTTATTATATTTATGTATTTTCTTTTTTAATTATATAAATGACACATATAATTAATCCCGATGAAGAAGAAGGTATGGATAAAATAAATATTGATGAATTGTTTGAGAAAAACCATAATAAAGATTTAAGACAATTATCGTTATTTAAAAAAATACTTAATAGAATACACAAACGTATTACTGTTACTAGTAATTCTAAAAAAGAAAAACATATTTGGTTTACTGTTCCTGAATTCCTCTTTGGTGAACCTTTATACGATAAAGGAGACTGTATTGGTTTCCTTGTTGTTAAACTTGAACAAAATGGTTTTAATGTTAAATATATTCATCCATGCACTTTATTTGTATCATGGGAACATCACATACCTTCATATGTAAGACATCAATATAAAAAACAAACCGGTAACACTATTGATGAAAATGGTAATGTTATTTTTAATAAAGATGAACAAGAAGATGAAGATGACAATTCTAAAATTCTTAATAAAGGTCAAGAATTTAAGAAAAAAGATAAAGATTATAATGAAATTGATAATTATAAACCATCTGGTAATCTTGTTTATAATAAAGATTTATTTGATAAAATAGAAAGGAAATTCAATTAATTATTATATTTTCATATTTTTTCTTTTGTTCATCAAAATAATCACTTGTTTCTGATACGTTCTTTTCTTTTTGTATTTCTTCGTATTCTTTCTTTGAATTTATTTTTTTATATCGTCCAAATTCGTTTTTTATTATATCTTTTGTTCCATCTGCTACATTATCTGGATAAAAATGTAATATTCGGAACTTACTTTTATCCTTTGCTAATGATATATTTACATGCTCCATTAACTTATCTATTATATAATCTACTAATTTGTCATCAAATAACTTTCTCCCTGTCTTTTCATTAAAATTATTGAAAAATACATCATTAAACATCGGTGTGAAATTATCAAAATAATGTATTGGATCTTTAAATGTTGTTACATCATACATTATTTGGTTTTTATCGTTCTCATCTATCCTTGAAATGATTAAATTATAAAATATTTTCTCTAAATCTGAATAAAAATCGTTTATTATTTGTTGTTCTTCTCCATCGAATACTACATCTGATGTATTTATTATTTCTTCTTCACTCATATATATATTTATAAATATATATATAAATTATCCTAACTTTCTGCGTGTTTTATTATTACTAATATATTGTATTCTTTTTGTCTTGTTACTACTTCCGCCTTTATTCCACCAACTACTACCTGTTTCTTGCGATTTATTTTTATCTTTAGTAAATTTACTTGCAATATTACCGAAAACATCTTTTGCAGAACTTGCTGCAGATTTTAAAGAACTTGCTGCAGAACTTGCTGTAGCTTTTGCATTTTTACTCTTTGCCGCTATTTTTTCAAGATTAGTATTTCGTAATTGAAAAATATCGTGAAGTATAAGAACGCCTTCTTTATAATTTTTATTACAGTATTTTTCTTTTTCAAAAAATTCAAAAAGTGTTTTAAATAATGAACTTTGAAAAGGATTATAATAAGATTTGTTATTTTCACTAAAGAAACCATCATTCGTTACAAACTGTTTAATTGCTAGAACTGGACGAAACAATCTGTTACCAAGAACAGCTAATCCATTACTCGCCATATTTTTTAGTTGTCCCGCTCTGGTATCTCTTACGCTTAATAAAATCTTGTATTTTTTATTTTCATCTTCTTCACTTTCTTTATAATTAGGATCAGTAGTATGAACATTATTTAATAAATCAAATAATTCATTCATCTTTTTTTTTTGTTCATCATTATAATAATTAGGTTCATTGTTATTTTTTTCGTCAAATTTTTCTTTGTATTTTGACAAATGTGTATAATTATATACGCTA
>MDTG01224754.1_pt1 | contig 10139 bp, 7 predicted proteins | sample 811421 | NCBI WGS metagenome assembly MDTG01 (sample SAMN05326645, study PRJNA326480) | marine metagenome | isolation source: seawater | place: Pacific Ocean: South East | collected 2011 | reverse complement strand
TTGATAGGCTGGATGTGGAAGCGCAGTAATGCGTGCAGCTGACCAGTACTAATAGCTCAATTGGCTTGATTTATGCACTGAAAAAAATTTTTAAAAAGAAAAATTATCATGTAAACCTTATGATAAATTTTTTATATGAAAGATATTCTTAAAAATACGCTTCAAACACTTAATAATGATGAAAAAAATAAGGCGTATTTAATAATTTTCCTTTCAATTATAGCAATGTTTTTAGAAACATTTGGAGTTAGTTTAATAATTCCATTTGTTGCTTTAATTTTAGAGGATAATATTTATGGAATTCATCCATATATAACAAATATTTTAGTAAGCCTTGGGTCACCCCAAAAATATCAACTTTTAATTTATGGATTTGTTTTATTAGTTTTATTTTTCTTCATTAAATCCTCTTTCTCGTCCTATTTAATATTTAAACAAACAAGATTTGCTTATAATTTAAGATCTGAAATATCAAAAAGACTTTTTAAAACCTATCTAAACCAATCATTTAAATTTTTTCTTAACGAGAATTCTGCAAAATTAATAAGGAATATTAGAGCAGAAACGGACCTTTACATAGAGATAGTAATTAATTCTTCTTTGATTTTAATTTCTGAAGTAATGATTATAATAGGTATAATTGTTTTACTTCTAATATTTGAGCCGCACGGAGCAATTTTAATTTTATCTATAGTTGGATCAATATTTTTAACTCATCAGTTATTGACAAAAAAAATAACAAAAAAATATGCTGAAATAAGACAGTATTTTGATGGACAGTGCATAAAAATTATACAACAATCTTTAAATTCAATAATAAGTGTCAAAATTCAAAGCAATGAAAATTTGATACTTTCAAAGTTCAAAGAGTATGCTGATAAAAGCGCACAAGCTCAAAGATTTCAAAGTGCAATGCAAGAATTACCAAGATTATGGCTAGAGTTCTTTGCATTATTAGGCCTTACGATATTAGTATTATTTTTATATAAGTCAGGAAATACAAATAATCAAATAATGACAACTATTGGTCTATTTGGTGCAGCAGCATTTAAAATCCTCCCATCATTAAATAGAGTTTTTGTAGCTTCTCAAAAATTAAGATTTGGTCAGCCAGTACTAAGTATAATCTTAGAGTCTCACAAACTTGAAAAAAATATTAAATATAAAATTAAGGATCTACCAAAAAATTTTAGCCAAAATATTTTAAATGAAAATTATTTTTTACAATTGAAGAATATTAATTTTAGATATCAAGAAAACCAAAAAAAAGTTTTTAGTAATACAGAACTTAATTTAGAAAAAAATAAAAGAATCGGAATTTATGGTGAAAGTGGGTCAGGGAAGAGCACATTAATTAATTTAATTTCAGGCTTGCTAAAACCTGATGAAGGAAAAATACTTTATTACGGAATAGAGATTGAAAAAGTATTAGGATATTATCATAGTAAATTAGGTTATGTTTCTCAAAATGTAACACTTATGGATGAAAGTATAAAAAATAATATAACTTTTTTTGAGGATGACAAAAAAGTAGATAATCAAAGAATTGAAAAGATTATAGAAATTTTGGAATTAAAAGAATTTTTAAATGGTCTACCTAATGGTTTAAATTCAATAGTGGGTGAAAATGCAGTAAAAATTTCTGGTGGTCAAAAACAACGTTTGGGTATTGCTAGAACTTTATATCATGAACCTGAAATTTTAATTTTAGATGAAGCAACAAATGCTTTAGATAGCGAAACAGAAAGAAAAATAGTTGAAAGAATATTTAGTATCAAAAGTATTGAAAATATAATATGTATATCCCACAAGATGTCTAACTTAAAGTTTTGTGATAAAATTTACAAAATATCTAATAACAAAATAGTGATACAATGAATTTAATCAAGCTAAAAGAAATTTCAATTATTTTTGATTTTATAAAAAAAAATTTTATTTTGTATGTATCTGCTTTAATATTATCGATAATCGTAATATTTTCAATTAAGCTTTATGAAAATAATGCACCAGAATATGAAAATACAAAAATATATTCTTTAATAGATACAGTTAAAATGAGCTATGGTTTTTCATTTCTCAATTTAAATAAAGAAGTTAATTATTTTAATGAAACTATCTTGAAATATGCTTTTGAACCCGATGGTTCTATTACGAGAAAGTTAGCAGATTATAGCAAATATGATTGTAACAAATTAAAATTTTTAACTGTTAGAAATCATGAGGTTGAAATAAAATTAAAATCTAAAAATAAAAATTATATAAAAGAATTTGAACAGTGTTCTAATAAAATAAAAAAGTTGATAATAGAGGCAAAAAAAAAATATTTTCTCCAAACTATTTCATCTATTAATAAATATAGAGATATTATAATTTTAAGTGAAAGTAAAACAAAGGAATTATTCAAAAATTTAAGCAAATCTATAGATTTACAATATGAGACTTTAGGAAGACTAGATCCTCAATCCCCAGAATTGGATAATATGGTTTCTTTAATTCGTAAAATGGAAAATATTGATAGAGAAAATTTAGAATTAAATTATTTAGAAAATTGGATAAGTTCAGAAAATTTATTGATAATTTATGACTCAACTAAAAAAATAAAAATATTAAATCAATTTAAAGATCACTTATTTATTTTTTTGTTTTTTATTTTTTTATCAACTTTAATTGGTTTTCTTAGGATAAGATAATTTAATTGAAAAAAAAAATTTTAATAACAGGATCTGCCGGTTTTATTGGTTTTCATTTAATTAAAAAATTATTAATAAAAAATTCTTATTATATAGTTGGCATTGATAATTTAGATAATTATTATTCAACAGTTTTAAAAAAAAAGAGAAATAAAATATTAACTAAAAATAAAAATTTTAAATTTTATAAAGTAGATATAAAAAATAATAATAAGATAAACAATATTTTTAAAAAAGAAAAAATAGATTTTGTTGTTCACCTTGCGGCACAAGCTGGAGTAAGATATTCCTTGGTAAATCCTAAAAAATATATAGATACAAATATAAATGGTTTTTTTAATATTTTAGATAAATCAAAAAATCATAAAGTTAAGCATTTTGTTTATGCAAGTAGTTCCAGTGTATATGGTTTAAATAAGTTACAACCTTTCAATGAAAATCAGAAAACAGACTTTCCAACAAGTTTATATGGGGCAACAAAAAAATCTAATGAAATTTTAGCCCATTCATACAGCTATATTTATAATTTACCTTGTACTGGATTAAGGTTTTTTACTGTATATGGCCCATATGGAAGGCCAGATATGTCATTATTTTTGTTTGCTGAGGCTATTTTCAAAAAAACAAAATTAAAATTATTTAACAGAGGTAATATGAGAAGATCATTTACACATATTGATGATATAGTAAATGGAATAGAAAAAATCATTTTAAAAATTCCTAGATACAATAAAGAAAAAAATATAACAAAAGAAAATGTCCCTTATCAAATCTATAATCTAGGTAATCCAAAAGATGAAAGTTTAAAAAATTATTTAAAGTATATTGAAAATGCGTCCAAAAATAAAACAACGGTCACTAAAATGGGCATGCAAATAGGTGATGTGAAATCAACAAAAGCCTCAATGAAAAAATTTGAGAGCGTATTTAGGTTTAAATTTAAGAAAAATATTAAAGTTGGAATTGTTGAGTTTATACAATGGTATAAAAAATTTTATAAAGTCTAATGTGTGGAATTAACGGTATATTAGCTAATAATTTCAATATTGATAAAGTAAAAGAAAATTTAAAAAAAATGAATTCTGTGTTAGCACACAGAGGTCCCGATAATTCTGATATTTTTATTAATGAAGATCTTGGTATGGGTCATACAAGACTTTCAATTATAGATACTTCAAATTTGGGTAACCAGCCTATGAAATCTTTTTCAGGAAGATTTATAATTACATATAATGGAGAAATTTATAATCATTTAGAATTAAGAGAAAAACTTAAAAAAGAATTTAATTTTTTTAATTGGAAAAGTACTTCGGATACTGAAACTTTAGTCAATTTATTTGATTTTTTTGACAAAGAAAAAGTACTCAACCTCTTAAATGGAATGTTTGCTTTTGCACTATGGGATAAAAAAGAAAAAAATCTTTTTTTAGCTAGAGACAGATTTGGAGAAAAACCACTCTATTATACTTTTCAAAATAATAATTTTCTTTTTTTTTCAGAATTAAAATGCCTGAAATGCCTTAAAGAATATAAGAGAGAAATTGACGAAGAATCATTAAAAATATTTTCTAATGTGAATTATATACCGGCTCCATATACTGTATACAAAAATGTTTATAAATTAGAACCAGGAAGTTTTTTAGAAATTAACAAAAGATTTAAAGACAACATTAGTATTTATAAAAATAAAAATATAAATACTGTTAATTTTAAAAAAAAAAAATGGTGGAACGTAAGTCAAGAATTTAGAATTGATAAAAATCTTAATTATTCTGAAAAGATTAATTTACTTGAGAAAAATATTGATAGAGCTGTAAATTCACAATTAATATCAGATGTAAAAATTGGATCTTTTTTGTCAGGAGGAATTGACTCAGCCTTAATTAGCTATTTTATGCAAAAAAATTCTCAAAAAAAAATTGAAACTTTTACTATAAAAACAGAAGATAAATTTTATGATGAATCTAGAAAAGCTAAAGATATATCAGAATATATAGGTTCAACCCACCATGAATATGTTATTTCTAAAAATGACATAAAAAATTATTTACCCAGTATGTTAGAGGTATATGATGAGCCATTTTCTGACAGTTCACAAATACCAACATATTTTTTAAGTAAGGCGGCATCTAGAAATATTAGAGTAGCTTTAACGGGGGACGCGGGTGATGAAATGTTTGGTGGCTATATCAGACACATATGGTTAAAGAAAATTTTAAAGATAAATAAAAATCTTCCATATAATCTAAGAGTTATATTAGGAAAAATACTTCTAAATACTAAAAATCATACAGCAGAAATGATTGAAAAAATCGTTAATTTATTTCTTAATAATAAGAGGAAAATTGTTCAATTAGATAAAAAACTTGGAAAATTTGGAAATTTATTATTATCACCAAAAACACTAAACCTATATTTTAATCTAATTTCAGTATGGCCATCTAATAATCAAAATATTAAAAATATTAACTTAGAGAAATATTTTGGATCTGAAAATTTGGGACAGTCTGAGCTCCAAAACATTTTAATTTTAGATAAAGAAAATTATTTACACGACGATGTTCTTACCAAAGTAGACAGGGCATCTATGGCTAATAGTCTAGAAACAAGAGTACCTTTTTTGGATAAAAATATTTTTGAAATTTCAAATTTATTCACAGAAAGTGAAAAAATAAACAAAGGAGTAGGCAAAATACCTTTGAGATCCTTAGCTGAAAAAATTTTTCCAAGTCAAATTGTTAATCAGCCTAAGATGGGTTTTGGTATACCATTAAACAGTTGGATGAGAACTGACTTAAAAAATTGGATTTATGATGAAATAAATTCAAAATTTGTGGCCGAAAATGAATTTATAGATACTGAAAGACTAAAATTTTATTATAAAGAGCATTTATATAAAAATAAAAATTTTAGTGAATATATTTGGAATTCACTTATTTTAATTAATTGGTTGAAAAATAGTTAATGGTAACTTCCTTAGTTTTTTTACTTAAAAATATTTTATTAGGATTAATTATTTCTATAATAACATTTATATTAGGAAAAAAATACAAATTTAATGTTAGTACAATTTACCTTCTTTCTTTATCAGTCTTTACACCGATTTTTGTAATTGGATTTTTATTTGATGAAACCTATATGTGGGACACAATTGTTTATCATCGAAATATAAATTTTATAAGGGATTTAAACTCAGAATTAATATTACCAGATAATTTAGATACTAAATTATTTTCTTGGACTTATTCTTTAATACCATTGCCAATTACAGATAATACAACAAATATAGGTTTCTTTAGTAAATTTCTTTACATTTTATTTTTCATATATTTGATAAAAAGCAAGATATTAAAAGAAAAAAGTTTTTTATTTTTTTTATTTTTACTTTGGCCAAGTATAATTTTGTACAGTTCTGTTGGGTTAAAAGAAATTCCCACTTTTATAATAAGTTTTTTAGTAATCAAAAGCTTAATTGATAAGAATTATTTATTTATGTCTATAAGTTTTATTCTTTTATATTTTTTAAAAGATCAAAATTCTTATCTTCTAGCTGTTGTTATTTTTAGTTATATAATTTTATTTGAGATGAATTTTAAAAAAATAGATTTATTATTAATATTTGGAACTTTAACTTTATTGACTGCATTTTTTCTTTTAGATCCAATATTTAATAAGTTAAATTTTTACAGATATAATATGTTTTTGGAAAATTTAACTCCAATAAATGAGATTGTGCTTTTAGATTATAAGTCACCAATCTTTATTTTTGATGTATTTAAATTTACTATTAATTTTATCTTTGCCCCATTACCTAACGAAATAAATAATACTTTTAGACTTGTTCAATTTCTTGAGAATATAATCATTTTCTTAGTGCTTTTATTTTTTATAAAAAAAGCATATCTAATTGACAAAAAGAAAACTATATTTTGGGTTATCAGTTTACTTTTCATATGTGCTGTTTATGGAGCAATTACTGATAATCCGGGGTCTATTGCAAGATGGAGATTTCCGTTTTTAGCAAATTGGATATTGTTATTTAATATTATTATAATGAATAAAAATAAAATAAGAAGTGAAAGTTTTCAAAAAATATAATTTCATTCAAAAAATTTTCTATTTTTACTCAATTCTTAATAACCTCACCTTGGCTTCAGTAATTAAATTTTAATTTATTTTAAAAATTTACTTCATTAAAATTTTTTGAATTATAATTATAGTATTTATGAATTTTATTTTTAGTTAATTTATCTTGTTTAAAGAAGTTTGAAACTAAAGTTTGAACAGATATGACTTCGTTATTTAAATGATATTTATTCATATTATTTTTTTTTATAATTGATACAACTGAAAACTCATCTTTAGGTTCTTTAGTATTTCTAGCACCATGGTCGGAAACTATTATAATATTTAGTTTTTCATATTTTTTTAATTTTTCCAATTTTTTCAAAAAATTACCTAGAAATAAATTTGTACAGTATATCTCAGTATTATGCTGTGTTTTCATAAAGTCGGAGTTAGTATTTAAAACACCAAAAGTTTCATACTTACATTTTTTATTATAACCAAATGGTTTATGTGGAACTAAAAAATGAGCAAAATATAAATCATAATCTCTTTGTTTAACAATCGAAAACAAATTATCCAATGCAAACTCAAAATATGCTTTATCAGATCTAGGAGAAACAGATAAGTTAATTATTTCCATTTCAACTAAAATTCTAGATAAAATTCTTGAAAAAATAGAATTTTGATAGGAAAATTTAGATACAATTTCTGTTAAGTATAAATTTGAATAATTTATTTTTTTCATCATTTTGTTACTGTAAGGATTATGTGTTTCACAAGTAATTATGTTTTTGTTTCTACAAAAATCTATAGATAATGTTTGCTTGACATAGATTTTATTATTTTCATATTTATTAAATAATTTATTTTTAACTAATTTTTTCCAAAAAAAATATTCGTCATGATCTTGTACATAGTTATTATAATAGGGTTTGTTGTATGAATTATCGAAATTTAACATTCTTGGTATTGAATTTAGAGTTCCAGGAACCGTGGTATAGCTAAACGGATAAAGAGTTAATTGAAAATTTTCAGCCAAGTTTATAAAACTTGATTTTGCTTTTTCATAGTTAATGATATCTTTATCAAGTCCTCCAATGCCATTCATTTCATCTAGTATTATAAATAATGTAGAATTATCACTCTTTTTATATGAGGTTAGTGATAATTTTTCACTTTCATAATTATCAAAAGAAATTTTTGTATTTAAGTTATTTAAACTTTTATCAGTTGAAAATAAATTATAAGTAAAAACAAAAATTAATAAAACAAATAAATATTTAAAATTAAATTTTTTAATTAAATAATAAAAAATAAAAAAAATAATAAATATAAAACTTACCGAGAATATATAAAGATTTTTTCCATGAAAAGGAAAGTAGCTTGTGATTGTCCATAATCCAATATTTTGATCGATTGAATAAATTGTTAATATTGAAATAATTAAAATTTTGAACAAATTTAAATTATTAATATTTTGATATTGATTGACATTCCAAAATAAAATTAAAAAGAAAAATAAAGGAATAATATAAATATATATTAACGAATAAATAATAAAGGATATAGAAAGTGAGCTTTTAAAAATCCAAATTGGAAACAAAGTTAAATTTAATATTATCAATGTACTAATTTTTTTTTTGGATAAAATGCTATTAATTAAATTGTTAATCCTACCAATAAATATGATTAAAGAACCTAATAATAATGCAAAAAATTGAAAAATTATGCTTGCTGATCCAGGATCCAAATAAGCATGAGCATTATTAAAAGAAAAAAAGTTGATTAATAAAAAAAATAGAAAAACTTTAGAAATATTCATTTAGTAAAAAATTTTATTTATAAATTCATTAATTAGCTTTTCCTCAGTTTGATTATAGGAATTAATTATATTAACACATTTATCAAGATTTTCTTCTTTGATTGTGTGGCCAATTAAATCTCTATATGTTTCTTCAATTGTCATTTGTTTTTGATAGGTATAATCGTCGTTGTTTATTTTTTTTTTTGTGTCAATAAGTATAGGTCTTCTTTTATTTAAAATTGCAAATTCAAAATAAATACCTGACCAATCAGAAATTAAATTTTCATAATTCCTTAAATCAACATAACTTTGAATATTAAGTATTGATTTATCATACTTATTTAAATTTATTTCATTTTTTTTCACTGACATGTAGTGTGGTCTAAACTCATAATCAATTTTATTTTTTTCTAGAAGCCTAAAAAGATTTTCATGAATATTTCTTTCATAAAAGTTTGTATTCCAAGTAGGAGCAATTAATAATTTTTTTTTTTTATCAACATTTTTATTATTTAATTCTAAAAAAGCATATTTTGATTTAAAAGGTCTGACTTTAATATTAAACTTTTTATTTATTAAATCTAATTCATTAAATTGATAAGTATTAATTGCCTGCACAGCATCGAAGTTATTAAAAGCCTTTGAATTATAAGCCATTGTTAAACTTACAGGAGAATGTTGTAAATAAATATATTTACATTTTTTAAATGACTTTACGAAATTAGAATTATTTAAATCAGGAGTAGAACTGTATATGTACTTAAAGTTTGAATATTTAAAAAATACATAATTAAGAAATTTATTTTTTATACAAAGATTATATATATTTACATTATTTTCATTTGTAATTTTTTGATTGGAGAAAATTAAAACTTTATGTTTTTTAGATTTTTTTAAAATATAGTTTTTTAAATAAAAAAAAATATTTTTATTTTCTACATAAAAACAGTAATTATAATTTATTTCAATTTTTTTAAATTTAATTATTTTGATTAATTCTTTTAAAAACATTGCTCTTTAGAAATAATTTATAATCATTGAGGTCGTCAATTTCATACCATTCACCTTTATATTCTAAGCACTTAATTTTAAAATTATTTTTAGTCAAATAGTTTAAAAATTGAGTAGTTTGAATTTTTTTTTTCTTAAATTTGTTTTCAAAAATATCTATAATTTTTTTTCTTATTTTTTTTGGTATATATAATAGACCAATAAACTGACCCTGTACTTTATTTTTATTTTTAATTTTGTTTCCAATTTCTAATAAAAAATTCCCTTTATTATATTTAAATGTTTCTACGTCCTCATAAATATTTTTTTTTCTAATTTTCCAAATTTTTTCCCAATTTTTTATATAAGGAATATAAATATAATTATTATTTAATCTCTTAAATTGATCAAAAATTGTATCTTCGTAAATAATATCAGAATATGAAAATAAAATATTTTCATTATACTTTTTTAATGCAAGCATCAAAGAATAAATCATATCAGTATTACTAAATTTAAAATTTGAAATAAAACTTAATTTATATTTTTTTAATTTGTTTATAATATTTTTTTTCTTAAAACCAACT
>MDTG01203755.1_pt1 | contig 10139 bp, 10 predicted proteins | sample 811421 | NCBI WGS metagenome assembly MDTG01 (sample SAMN05326645, study PRJNA326480) | marine metagenome | isolation source: seawater | place: Pacific Ocean: South East | collected 2011 | reverse complement strand
TCCAGATACAGCTTAAATTCCTATAAACACAGATTAATTTTAAATTTTGATTTTAAATTATTAAAGTCTATATCGAATTATTTATCGTACAGATACGGTGTTAGAGAATCACAAGATGAAATTAATAAATCAGTAGTTGACTATAAAATTATCATACAAAGAAATAGATATAAAGTAATACTTAACCTGAATAATATTTTTGATGCAAAATATTACGAGACAAATCTTGTTCAAATGCCAGGAAGAAATTTATCAGTAGGATTAAATATTAAGATCTAGTTATTTAAAAAACTTTTCATCATTACATTGTTTACCTTAAATCCGTTTCTCTCATAAAACTTGATAAGTTTCTCATCACAAAAAAGGGTAATTCTGTAACAACCTTTAGTTTTACCGATATCTACTAATTCTTTAACTAGCTTCACTCCTACCATCTTACCTCTAACAGTATTATCTACAACAATATCCTCAATATGGCCAGCTATATCTCCCCTTATTTTATTTTCAATGACAATACTACCATAAGCTATAACCTTATCATTGTAAATTCCAACAATTGAATTTGAACTAGAATTAGATTTAAAGCTTTTCCAAGCACTTTCTAGGTCGATCGTATTAACATCTTTCTCTTTTAACTGATTTAATAAAAGAAAAACATCTTCAAGGTCATCTTTTAATATTTCTCTAAACTTTATTTCACTCATTTCTCCTTCTTCTTTGTCCCCCACTTTATAATGGAGTATTTTAAAGACACCTGAAACATTGTATTTTTTGTCTCTGAATTAATAATATTAGTATCTGAAATATTTGTTAGCCCTTTAACATATCGTAAAGTGAATCCTAAATTTGCTGGCAGTCTGATACCTAATCCAGCTACAAAACTGAAATCTCTATTAAGTAGTTGATTTTTAAAATTATTTTTTACACCATTCACAGATAATTTTGCGTTAGTTAACAAACCAAACTGCGGTCCAAAATGAAAATTAAATGGACCAAAATCATTTCTAATGAGAATAGGAATATTTAAATAATTAAGATTATTTTTATTAATTAACTGATTTACTTGAAACTCACTTCCTTGTGTTGAGAACTGGCCCTCTACTTGTATTCCAAATATGAGAGGTAATTTGATATAAACAAAACCACCTAGGTGATAACCTGTGATGGATTCAACACCCTGAATAGAAGATAATTTTTGAGTAGCAAAATTGGAACCACCCTTTAGTCCAACTTCAAGTTTCTGAGAAAAAACACTACTTGATAATACTAAAATTAAAAAAAATACAGTTATAAATTTTTTTATCATAGTTTTATTTCAAATTTAACTAATTAACGATTAATAAATATAAATATTATGGGTAATCCACTAGTAAAGCCTTTACAATCAGATGACAAGGAATTAAATAAACTAATTAAATTTTATAATGAGACACTTGGGTTTTGTCCTAATAGTATAAAGACCATGTTCATTAGACCTCAAATAGCTTATGCGTTTATTAACCTTAACAAAGCAGTTATGGAGAATAAAGGTGAACTTTCAAGTAAAGTAAAAAGACTAATTGGATATATAGCAAGTACTGTAAGTGGATGTAAATACTGTCAGGCTCATACCATAAGAGCGGCAGAAAGATATGGGTCGAACAATAAGCAACTCAATGAAATTTGGGACTTCAGAGAAAGCACTGCATTTACTGATAAAGAAAAAATTGCTTTTGAATTCACTATAGCTGCTGCTTCTATTCCAAACCAAGTTGATAATGAAATTTCATCTAAACTAAGAGAGCACTGGAATGATGGAGAAATTGTAGAAATGTTAGGGGTGATTTCTCTTTTTGGTTTTCTAAATAGATGGAATGACTCGATGGGAACACCAATAGAAGAAGGAGCTCTAGAATCAGGAAATAAATTTATAAAGAATTGGAATCCTAAAAAACATATAAGCTAGAAGAATAAAATAAATATTATATATTAGCGGAAATTTTTAAAAATGAAAAGAATTAGAATTATTACCATTTTATTTATCACGCAAATAACTTTGATATCATGCAATAAAGATATTGTATGTATAGATGAAAATTTAATAGTTGAAAATGCTGCTTGTACTAAAGAATATAACCCAGTGTGTGGATGTGATAATAAAACCTATTCAAATATTTGTCTTGCTACAAATGCAGGGGTAATCTCATATGAGATGGGTGAATGTAAAAACTAAAAAACTTTTTGGTAATTATTTCATTAAAATTTTCAGATTCTAGGTCCTCCACTAAGGGTACCATTTGAAACATCATTATTATATTTTTCAAAATTTTTATTGAAGTGATTAGCTAAAACAACTAAGGATGAATACAGCTTTTTATCATCTCCCCACATCTCCTTTTGACTTAATATATTTGAAGGCACCTCAGGGCACTCTACTGGAATTTTAAATTTAAAAATAGAGTGTTTTCTATATTTCCCATGGTTTATTTTATCTAAATCACCAGTGTTAACAGCATTAATAATACTACGAGTATATCTTAGAGCAATTCTTTTACCTACTCCAAATGGACCCCCTATCCAGCCAGTATTTACCAGCCAAACTTTAACATCACAATTATTTATCTTATCAATTAACATGTTTGCATATACACCGGGATGTAAGGGCATGAATGGGGCACCAAAACATGCAGAAAAATTTGGTATAGGATCATTTATTCCAACTTCAGTCCCTGCTAATTTAGACGTATAACCAGATATAAAATGGTATGCAGCTTGATTTGGAGATAATTTCGATATAGGAGGTAATACTCCAAAGGCATCAGCAGTTAGAAAAAAAATATTTTTTGGATTTGATCCAAATGATGGCTTAACTGAGTTCTTAATATGATGAATTGGATAGCTAACCCTAGAGTTCTGAGTTATCGAAGAATCATTATAATCAACTACACCATTTCTATCTAAAACTACATTCTCTAAAAGCGCACAAGGTCTTATAGCATTAAATATATCAGGTTCTTTTTCTTTAGATAAATTTAGAACCTTAGCATAACAACCTCCCTCAAAATTAAATATCGTGTTATCGATATCCCATCCGTGCTCATCATCACCAATAAGCTTACGGTTTTTATCAGTAGATAAAGTAGTTTTACCTGTACCAGATAACCCAAAAAAAATTGAAGTTTCGCCTTTATCACTTGTATTTTCACTACAATGCATAGGCAGGGTGTTTTCATTTACTGGAAGTAAGAAATTCAAAACAGAAAAAATTCCTTTTTTTATCTCACCAGTATACGCAGTCCCTCCAATAAGAATTTTTTTCTTTGAAAAATTGATTATCGAAAAGTTACTATTATCAGTTCCAAGTTCTTCAGGGTCTACTATAAAATTTGGAGCACAGATTATTGTCCAATCTACTTCCTTTGCCTCTAGTGAATTTCTTAAAAACATATTATGAACAAATAAGTCACTCCACGGTAACTCACATATAGTCCTTATCTTAATTTCTGATTTTTCAGAAGCACAAGCAGAACAATCTCTTACATATAAATGTTTTCCAGATAAATAATTTGATAATTTGTCTTCTATTTTTGAAAATAAAACTTCATCAAATGGTCTATTAATATCTCCCCACCATACCTTATTTTTTGTTTTTTTATCTTTTACAATATATCTATCTCTTGGAGACCTCCCGGTAAACTTCCCTGTATTTACTGATAGAGTTCCATCACTAGTCAAATTACCCATACCCTCAGATATAGTGATATTACTTAGATCTTGGGGATCTTTATTATAGTGGATTTTAGAATCAATAATTTTATATTGATCAAGCAAAATCATAAGTTAATATTGTTGTTATTATAATATTACAATAAATATTATAATTTGATATATAATTTTTAACTTTTTATTAAGAAAATAAAAAAAGCGAGAAATTAAATCTCGCTTAATCTGTGGGCCCTGCTGGATTCGAACCAGCGACCCCCTGCTTGTAAGGCAGGTGCTCTGAACCAACTGAGCTAAGAGCCCTAAAAATTCGTGAGCAAATCTAAATGTATTAATTAATTAATCCAAGCTACCAAGATTGGTTTTATATTCAATTTGAAGGTGCTGAACTTTTGTATGGATGATTAACGTCAAGTATTGTAGTCAGACCCCATTTATGTGCCAAATACCCTTCTGCCTTCTCAACATCGCTAATATCAGTTCCACCAGTGCCAGGAATACCTGCAACATGAAAAAACTCCGCCATTCTACCATTTAATTTTTTATTACTTCTCTGGCGCATAAGTCTTAAGTCTGTTACAGCATCCATTGAATTAGAGTACGGATCTATATCAGTTCTTCTAATGCCATTTAGTCTTCCAAAAATTTGATTACCAGATTTATTAAATACGATTGAAATAATAACCCAAGTATTTGAAGAAATACTTACTGTAAAATCATTTTTAGCTATTCCGGTACTAATAGAATTTGATCCATCATAATCTATTTCTCCATCCCAAGAACTATTAGAAGCACTGCTTACAGCATAGGTTCTTGTACCATCAGCACTAAAAAAACTATCTTTTGTATTATCAACAGTTATCCATTGAAATACTCCTACTGCCCAATGGTTGCCATTATTTGACCAAGAGATATTAAAAGCACTAATTAAACTCTCATTGCCATCAAATAAAAATGTATTTAAATTATTTAAATTATCTAATTCAACTACTGGAGATCCATCAACTGTAAAAGTAGTAGATCCTGATTTATCTGTAATAGACGTAATTTCTTGAGACCCATTCACAGAATAATTACTGTCATCTGAAGCATCTAACCAAGAGTCTGGACTTATATTTGAGGCTGGAGACCAAAGACCTTTTTTTTTATTATGGACCCCAGCATAGGAAGGAAGGATTGTTTGAGATCTGAGATCAAGAGAAGTCATTAAGATTAAAAAAAATAAATATCTCAATTATTATAGTTTAATGATTTTATTTGAACTTGAGGTTTTGCTATAAAAGCAAACAAAATTAAAAATAATAATCCAATTAATTTAATGTACTCCTTTCTTTAAATCAAAATATTGATCTATGAAAGCTTTAAAGAGTTATCTATTTCTTTAACCATAAATTTATTACCACAATAAAATGGAGTACGTTGATGTAATTCTTCAGTCGAAATTTCTAATATTCTATTTTTCCCATTAGAAGCTGCACCTCCTGCTTGTTCTGAAAGAAATGCTATTGGATTACATTCATATAACAGTCTTAATTTTCCATTTGGATGTTTATGAGTGGATGGATATAAATATACTCCACCTTTAATGAGGTTTCTATGAAAATCAGAAACTAATGATCCTATGTATCTTGAAGTGTATGGTCTTCCATTCTTATCTTCCTGACAATACTTGATATATTTCTTTATACCCTCAGGAAAATGGGAGTAGTTTCCTTCATTTATGGAATATATATTTCCAAATGAAGGATATTTAATATTTGGATGAGAATGATAAAAAGTACCTAAAGCAGGGTTTAGAGTAAAGCCATTAACACCAAATCCTGTGGTATATACTAACATAGTTGAAGTGCCGTAAAGAATATAACCTGCTGCAACTTGATTAACTCCTTTTTGGAGAAAGTCTGATTCGGTCACTGGTTTATCATTTGTTGATAATCGTCTGTAAATTGAAAAGATGGTACCTACTGAGGCGTTAGTATCAATATTTGATGAACCATCTAACGGATCAATAAGGATAACATAATTATTTTGGCTATTGTTTTTTGAACTTGAGATAACAACAAAATCATCTTCTTCCTCAGAAGCAAACCCACAAACAATTTGACGATTTATAAGCGCTCTTTTAAACACCTGATTTGCAAAGAGATCTAATTTTTGTTGGTCTTCATTAGAATTATTTATTTGATTAGTAGATCCTATAATATCAACTAAACCTGCTTTATTTACTTCATGATTAACAGCTTTAGATGCAAGTTTTATTGCATTAAGTAAACGAGATAATTCACCAGTTGAATATTCAAATTGATTTTGATTCTCAATGATAAATTCTCCAAGCGTTTTCTTTGGTGCTTTTATTTTATTCTTTGGTTGATAAGATCTCATGGGTTTAAGTTAAGTTTATTTTATTGTTAGATATAAGAGGCTTTGCTGTAAAACCAACATACGATAAATATAGTAATCCAAACAATATAGTATGCATTCCTACTTTTAAATCAAACACTTGACCTAAAGCTGCAATAATAAAAGGGAATATAGCACCACCTACTATACCTGTTAAAAGAATACCTGAAAAAATTGAATGATTTTTAGGAACCGAGTTAAGTCCCAAAGATATCATTACTGACCACACTCCTGATATAGAAAAACCTAAAAGTTTAAATGAAAGAACTGAAATCTCAGAGTCACCATGAATAGCTAGGAGAACAAGTAAAGATGATGAGAGAGCATATAAATTTAATAATTTTTTCTCATCAATAATTTTTACTAAGAAAAGGCTGATTATTGTCCCAATAGTTAAGTTACCCCAAAAAGAAGATATGACCTCAACCCCAATAACCTCTGGATCTAGGGAGTGATACTGAAATAAAAACTCTGAAGACCAATTATTTATTCCTTGCTCAACACCCACATAACAAAATATTCCAAAGAAGTAGAAATAAGCATTTCTACTTTTTAAAAAATTAAAGAAAATCTTAATATCAAAATGCTCTGAATCCAAATCATTTTTTGGGATTTTTAATAAATAAAGAAAAAACAACAGTATAATCACAGCAAGAATAAATAGAACATAAATCCATATCCAGGGAGAATCATTAAAATAAATTGTTCCTAATGGATTATTTTCTTCTAGAAGAAATTTATAAAAAATTGGACTAAGAAAAGAGGCAGAACCAAAAGCCAGCTGACCTATTATTGAAAAAAAAGCAAAATTTTCTCCTGAAACTACATTTCTTAGTAGAGGATTAATTGCTACTTGGAGAATAGCCATCCCAGTACCAATTAAAAAAAAAGAAATAATAAATGACATGTACCCAGGAAATGCAATAATCAGGCCTGCCCCAACTGATGAGATCAGAAAAGCAAAAACCATAATAGTTTTTCCTCCATATCTCTCTAGATAAATACCTGCAGGAATTGAAAAAACACCATATGAAAAGAAGAAAGATAAAGGCAAGAAAGAGGCTAACACTAAACTTAAGTTATACGTTTTAATAAACTGAGGAATTAGAGGACCTATAATATTTGTTATAAATGATATCACAAAAAATACAACCATGACAAAAATTACTAGCTGTATATTAAAATTGATTTTCATTTAATTTTTTACTCTTTCTTAAAAACCCTAATATAATCTACTTCCATTTTATCCTGACTAAAGCTTGGGTCTATATCTCCCCCTAAACTCCCACCAATAGCTATATTTAGAAGAAAGTAATGGGGATTATCATAAGGAACATCGGTAGTATTATTTAATGAGACAAATTCTTTGTTATCTAGTAAAATCTTTATTTTATCTTTTGTCCATTCCATAGAATATATATGGTAAGATCCTGAGGCATTATTTATATTAGTTAAATCACCATGAGAGCTATATGCTCCTTGAGAGTTGGCAAAATGAAAATAACCATATAGCTCATTTTTATTCCAACCATTCTGTTCCATTATATCTATCTCTCCACATTTTGGCCACCCCACACTTCCTTCAGAGTCTCCAAAGTAATTTCCTACCTCATTAATATTTGTACCTAGAGTCCATATTGCGGGCCAAGTTCCTTTAGTCGATGGTAACTTTGCTCTCACATCTACCCTTCCGTACTTAAAACCAAATTTAGAATTTATCCTAGCTGAGGTATAATTTTTTGTTGAATTATTAACCGTATGATTCTCTTTTATAGCAACTATTTTCATAGTCCCCTCACTAACAAATGAGTTTTTTGAGTTATTTGTATAATGTTGTGCTTCGCCATTCCACCAACTTCCATTATTAGGGGGAATTATCTGGTGATGCCATTTTGAATTATCTAGACTTCCATCATAGGAAAACTCATCTCCCCAAACTAGAAAATAATTTTCATCAAACTCATTTTTAATTTTGCATCCAGATTCATCAACAAGAAATCCAGATGGTGTACTTGGACATAAATCTATTGAGTCAGAGACACCATCATTGTCTGAATCTTTTGATGAGGCATCAATAATCTCTTTAAATTCAGCTACAATATCTAGATCTGAATTTATTTCAAAATTTAATGGATTAGTTTTAGAATCAATATCACCTGACCACCTGGTAAAAGTAAAATTATCTTTACTGAGAGCCTCAAGAATCAATTTAGTTCCTTCAGCATATACACCTGACTCGGTTAAGATCTCTCCAGCATTATCAGGGATGATATAAGTTTTTAAATTATATGTTTTCTCATCTTGACAGGAAATGAAAAATATTATTATTACGAGACAAAAAAATAATTTATTTAAAGTTTTGATTTTATTAGCTGTCATGACAATAATTAATTTATTAAATTAAAAAAAAACAAACTAAGTATTATGAAAAGTAAGTTATATATTTTTTTAATGTTATTAGTAATTGGGTGTACCAATACAAAAAGCTCATATCTCAACTTAGATAGGCTAAAAAAAATTGATGATATAATATCAGAAGATATAAAAGAAAATAAAATTCCTGGAGCCGTAGTACTAGTAGGTAATGAGGATGAAATAATCTTTGAGAAAGCATACGGAATAAAAAATCCAGAAACAAATGAAAAATACAATACTAATGATATTTTCAGAATTGCTTCAATGACAAAAGCTATCACATCTGTAGGTGTTTTAAAGCTATGGGAGGAAGGTAAAATTGGATTAGATGATCCTATAGATAAGTACATACCAAAATTTGAAAATATTGAAATTCTTGAAAGTTTTAATAATGAAGATACCTCTTACACATCAAAAATTTCAACAAAAAAAATTACTATTAGACAATTGTTAACTCATACTTCAGGAATTGGTTATGGTTTCATTGACGGAAATAAATCTATTAAGTCAATCTATCACAAGAGAAAACAAAGTTTTATGAAAAATGGAGTTCTATGTTTTTGTGATGAGGATATAACAATTGGAGAAACAATAGAAAACTTAGCTGATGTTCCCCTGCATCATGAACCTGGAGAGAGATTTACTTACGGTATTGGGTTAGATGTACTTGGGTACATGATTGAGATTGTATCAGGAAAAAAACTAGATGAATTCTTTAGAGATGAGATATTTACTCCTCTTGATATGAATGATACTTATTTCTATCTGCCAAAAGAGAAAGAAAATAGGTTAGTTCCAGTTTTAACTAAAAAAGATGATGAATGGGTAATTTTTGAAGATGGCAGATTCAATGTAAATTATCCCATAGAGGGAAAGAGAAAGTTTTTTGCTGGTGGATGTGGTCTCTCGAGTACAGTTCAAGATTACTATAAGTTTTTAACTGTTTTTTTAAATGATGGAAAATTCAAAGGAAAAAGTTTTATAAGTAAACAAACTAATGATTTAATTTTTCAAAATCAGTTACCAGAATCTTTTGGATTTGGAGTTGGATTGGCTTTTGGTATAGTACTTGAAAAAGATTTGAAAAATGGAGGAACTGGAAGTGAGGGAACTCTATCATGGGGTGGGTACTGGAATACTAGTTTTTTTGCTGATCCTGAAGATAAATATATAGGTCTTATATATAAACAAACTCAAAATATTCAAGATGATTCTTCCGATCTATTCCGAAGAGCAGTGTCTACGTCAGTAGTGAAGTAAAAACCATTCAATTTTTTGTAAAAAGAGAGGTTTTTTATAATATAAATTATGTTTTTTTTAATAAAATATTTTTTTATTAAAAATTTTATAAATTTTTAAAATTAACATGATGATATATTCATATATATAGGACTTATATTGAATAATTTATAATTTTGATTATTCATTTGATAGTTTGGTTTAAAACAAACTTGGTTAGTTAGTTAATGCCCCAATATATTGGGGCATTTTTCTTTTAAAGATAAAATCATATATTTGCGCGCTAAATTTAAATTATGAACTTAGATTTAAAAGAATTTATTTCATCAACAATGATACTTTTTGCAATTATTGATGTCGTTGGAAATATCCCCCTCATTGTC
>MDTG01182509.1_pt1 | contig 10139 bp, 9 predicted proteins | sample 811421 | NCBI WGS metagenome assembly MDTG01 (sample SAMN05326645, study PRJNA326480) | marine metagenome | isolation source: seawater | place: Pacific Ocean: South East | collected 2011 | reverse complement strand
CGCGCGGTTTGGTGTTGCGCGGCGAGAAGGTGCGGGTGAAGCCGCCGGCCAGCTCTTCGCCGTAAAGGTTTTGCACGCCGTTGCTGAGTTCCAGGGTGACGTCGCTGCCGCTGCTCAGCTCGTTTTGCGGGTCGATGCTGATGTGGCGGCCGTCCACGCGCAGGTACGCGGGCACCGTTTCGCCGTCCTGGGTGAGGGTGACGGTGTCGCCGTAGACCACGGTCTGGCGGTCCAGCGGCTGGGTCATCACCAGGTTCACCGAGGAGAAATCCAGGAACGGCAGGTCGTCGCCGTCCGGGCTGACGCTGGCCACCCCAAAGCTGTCGCTGAGCTGGCGCAGGGCGCGGGGCTTGCCTTCCAGGGCGGCGCGGGTTTTGAAGTCCACACTGCCGTCGGGGATGGCGGCCTCGCCGCTGTCGGTGCGGATGTTGTTGAGGGTGAGCGCGTACTCACTCTTCACCGCCAGGGCGCTGTCCGGCATCAGGACCGCGCTGCGGCCCTGGTCGGCGCCGCGCACCGAAAAGCTCACCGAACCGTCCGGGCCGGTGAGGGTAAAGTTGGAGGCGTCCACTTCCACCGGGTCGGAGAAGCGCACCACCACCGGCGCGTTGGGGGACACTTCCGCCTGGCCGTCGAACGGGTAGCTGTAGACCACCTCGGTTTCTTGCCAGTTGTCGAAGCTTACTGTTTGTTCGTCACCGCTGCCGCCGCCGCAGGCGGCCAGTATCGCGGTGCCCGTGAGCACTATCAGCTTGCGCATATCCATGACCGACCTCCGTTAGAATTTCAGCGTGACCGACCCGGAGAAGACGTGGACGTCGCCGTCCGCTTCCACGGTTTCGTAGGGTTCCGGGTAGGTGGGCGAGTTGGTGGCGTAGAGATCGAACTCGCGGGCTTCGAGTTTCTGGTACTGGTAACCGAAGTCGAAGCGCACCGGGTAGGCCAGGAAATGCGGGTTCTTGTACTTGGCGGTGAGGCCCAGGCCGACGATCCACTTGTCCGCGTCCAGGTAGTTCACGTCCAGGGAGGCGTTGGATTCCAGCGGGGACTCGCTGTAGGCGACGCCGCCGGTGAGCATAAAGGTGTCGTTGAGCTCGAACTCGGCACCCAGACGCGGCACCACGATGTCCTGGAATTCCAGGGTGCCCACTTCGCTGTTCACCGCCTGGTCCTTGATGGTGTCGTCGTCGAACTCTTCTTCCAGGTCGGACCACTGCTGCATTTCCACCGAGGCGCCGACGCGGAAGCGCTCGCCGCCGTAGAGCAGGCCGGCGGAGTAGATGTTGGGCTGGTAGGAATCCAGGGTGGTGACTTTCAGGTTCAGGCCCGGGGGCGCGATGGTGCCGGGGATCACGGTCTGCGCGTCCACGGTGGTGTTGGTGTTGGAGTAGCCGCGGAACGCGAAGGCGGTTTCGAAGCCGTCCAGCCAGCAGCCTTCGTTGTCGGGGCAGAAGGTTTCCGCCATGTCCACGGTGGCGCTGAGAATCGGGCGAATCGACGGCTTGGCGGAGACGTTCAGTTCTTCGTACTGGGTTTCGCCGGCCAGGTTGGTGGTGGCCACCAGCTCCGCTTCCGAGTGCAGCGTGATACGGGCGGAGGCGCCGATGTCGATGCCGCGCCACAGGGTGGTGGCGCCGCCCAGGTTCAGGAACAGCGGCTGACGGCCGTATTCGAAGTATTGCCCTTCCCGGGAGGTCTGGGACTCAAACGCCAGCATTTCCTCGCCGTATTTCTCCACGCCGATCATCACGCCGAAGAAAATCGGGTGGTTGAATTTGGTCAGCGAGGAGAGATCGGTCTTCATGCCGATCAGGGTGTGCTGGGAGGGCGAATCCTGCAGCACGTCGCCGCCGCTGCGGTTGGGCGGGTTGGCGCCGCCCAGGCTGGTGGCACGCAGTTCGTGGTCGGCGTGCAGCAGGCCCAGGGTCAGCTCACCGCGCGGGTCCTTGGTGAGGTAGGCCGGGTTGTAGTACACGGCGGAGACCTGGGTGTTGAACATGGACAGGGCCTGGGCGGAGGCCACATCGGAGGGCAGCACCCCGTAGGTGGTGCCGATGTTGCCCATGCTGGCGTAGGCGGCGGTGGTGGAACCAATGGCAAGCGCCAGGGCAGCGCCCCGGGCGACGATTTTATTGTTCATGGCGAACTACTCCGTCAGGCCGTCTCGGGGAAGAACGGCGGCTTTGTTATTTACAGGTGTTCACTTAACGGGCGCGCAGTATGTGCGACGAATTAGAAACAAAACACTGGTTAACGCTACATTTCGTGCACTTTTGTTAACCGTTTCCGTTAGTCAAAACCTTTTACTGATGCGGATTTTATAGGCTAATAATTAAGTATCGGCTCTGGGTACCCCTCTACCATAAGACCTTATTAGAATCGCTGTAGACCGCGTGATCAGCGGGCTGCGGCGCCAGGGCCAATAACGGACAGAAGATACGGCTTGTGAATAAACGTCAACGTATCGGAACCACAAAACTTGTAAAAGATGCGTGAGGACAAACGGAGGCCGCGCTGTCAATGCTTACGTCATTGACAGCTGTGTACATCGGGAAATAAGCGACGCGCCCCCCCCCGGGGCCGCGGGTCAGGGTCGGGCGTTGCGGGGGAGGTCGCCGGCGCGGCCGAGGGCGCGGTGCATGAAGGCGTGGCGGGCGGGGGCGAGGCGGTTGACCAGGCCCAGGCCGGTGTTGCGCAGCCAGCGGACGGCGGGTTCGGGGCGTTCGAACAGCAGCTTGAAGCCGCGCATGGCGTTCTGCATCAGCAGGTTGTCGGCGCGGCGGCGGCGCTCGTAGCGCGCCAGGATGGTGGCGTGGGCCACCGGCAGGCCGGCGGCGCGGGCGCGGCCGAGTTCTTCGGCGAGCACGGCGGCGTCCAGCAGGCCCAGGTTGATGCCCTGCCCGGCCAGCGGATGGATCACATGAGCGGCGTCGCCCACCAGCGCCAGGGCGCGGCCCTGATAGCGGCTGGCGTGGCGCTCTTCGATGGGGAACACGGCGCGGCGGCTGACCACCCGGGCGGCGCCCAGCACCTCGCCGGTGGCCTGGCTGAGCGCGGCGCCGAAGGCGTCGTCGTCCAGCGCCATCAGTTCGTCGCTGCGCTGCGGCCAGGCAGACCAGACGATGGAGCACCGGTGGCCGTCGCCACGGTGGCCGCCGTGGCCGAACAGCGGCAGCAGCGCCAGCGGACCGGAGTCCATGAACGCCTGGCGGGCGCAGCCGCCGTGGGGCCGGTCGGTTTCGATGGTGGCCACCAGGGCGCGGTGGCCGCTGTCGCGGGCCGGGGCGGGGATGCCGGCGGCGTCGCGTACCCGCGAGCGGGCGCCGTCGGCGCCCACCAGCAGATCGGCGCTGAAGGTCCGGTCGCCGGCGGTGACCCGCCAGCCGTCGCCGTCTCGGGTCAGGTCGTCCACCGGGGTGTCGCCGTGCCAGGCCAGGGTGTCACGCTCGCCGGCGGCCTCGAACAGCGCGGCGGTGAGGTGGTCGTTCTCCAGCAGCCAGCCCAGGCAGTCGGCGCCGGCGTCGGCGGCGCTGAAGCGCACCTCGCCGGTGCCGTCCCGGTCCCACACCTGCATGCTGGCGTAGGCCTGCACCCGCTCCGGGTCGAGACGATCCCAGACGCCGGCGTGGCGCAGCAGCCAGTGGCTGGCCTCGCTGAGCGTGGACACCCGCGGCGCGGATTCGCCGCTGGGGCGCACCGGCGCCGGGCCGGCGTCCAGCACCCGCACCGAGAAGCCCTGGTCCGCCAGCAGCAGCCCGAGCAAGCCGCCGGCCATGCCGCCGCCGACGATCAAAACATCCGTGTGCAGTGCGTTATCCATCACAACCCCATGGCCCGGCGGGCGAAGTTTTTGCGGGCGGTCGGTAGCAGATCCAGGGCCAGCAGACCGAGCTGGCGGCTGTGGGCGAACAGCGGCTGGCGCACGCGGAACAGCTCCGGCAGCCAGCGCGAGGCGTGGCCGATCTGGCTCTGGTCGGCGCGGCGGTCGGCGGCCCATTGCTCAAGCAGGGCCAGGCGGCCCGGCTGGGCGTCGCCGCCGACGCGGCGGGCCAGCAGTTCGAGGTCGCGCAGCGTCAGGTTGAAGCCCTGGCCGGCCACCGGGTGCAGGGTGTGGGCGGCGTTGCCGACCACCGCCGCGAACGGCACCGCCTGGGCGCAGGCTTCGCTGAGCACCAGCGGGTAGCGGGCGCGCTCGCCGACGCGGGTGAGGCGCGGCATACCGCGGCCGAGCCGTTCGCGCAGGGCGGCCAGAAAGGCGTTGTCGTCCAGGTCCATCCAGCGGTCTACGTCGTCGCGGGGGCCGGTCCAGACCAGCGCCATGCGCTCGCCGGGGAGCGGCAGCAGGGCCAGCGGGCCCTCGTCGAGGAAGCGCTCGAACGCCTGGCCCCGGTGCGGCTCCGCCAGCCCGACGTTGGCGATCAGGGCGTCGTGGCCGATGTCCCGGTGGCGGGCGCTGATGCCGAGCCAGTCACGGGTGCGCGAGCGGGCGCCGTCGGCGGCGATCAGCAGCGGCGTGTGCAACTCTTCGCCATCGTCCAGCATGGCTTCATAGCCGTCGCTGGTGCGGCGGATGCCGGTGAGCGAGGCCGGGGCGCGCAGGGTGATGGCCGGATCCGCTTCCACGGCGCGCAGCAGCACATGGCCGAACCAGCGGTTTTCCACCACCGCGCCCAGGCGCGGCAGGTTCTGCTCCGCGGCGGTGAGCCGGGCCAGGCCGAGCCGGCCGCGCCGGGACACGTGCACGGTGTCGATGCCGGCGGCGTTCTCCAGCACCGCGTTCTGCAGGCCGAGCTGCTCGAGAATCGCCAGGCTGCCGGCGGACAGCGCCGTGCTGCGGGCGTCGAAGCTGGGCGTGTCCGGCGCCTCGCCGGCGGCCAGGGCGTGGCTTTCCACCAACACGACCTCGCCCGCCCCGTGGTGGCGCAGCAGCAGCGCCAGGGCCGCCCCCGCCATGCCGCCGCCGACGATGAGCGGGGCAGCGCTCATGCACGCGCCTCGCGCATGAGCGCTTCGATGTCGTCGATGGCCTTGGGCACGTCGCGGGTGAGCACGTCGCAGCCCTCTTTGGTGACCAGCACGTCGTCCTCGATGCGGATGCCGATGCCGCGCCAGCGCTCTTCCACGGTGTCGTCGTCCGGGGCGATGTAGAGGCCCGGCTCCACGGTGAGGGTCATGCCCGGTTCCAGTTGGCGCCATTCGCCGCCGATGCGGTAGTCGCCCACGTCGTGCACGTCCAGGCCCAGCCAGTGGCCAGTGCGGTGCATGAAGAAGCGCTGGTACGCCTGCTCTTCGATCAGGTCGTCCGGGTTGCCGGCCAGCAGGCCGAGGTCCACCAGCCCTTCGGTGAGGATGCGCACCACGGTTTCGTGGGGCACGTTCCAGTGGTTGTCGGTGTGGGTGGCTTCGATGGCGGCGTACTGCGAGGCCAGCACCAGCTCGTACAGGGCGCGCTGCTCGCCGCTGAATTTGCCGTTGATCGGGAAGGTGCGGGTGATGTCCGAGGCGTAGTTGTGCAGCTCGCAGCCGGCGTCCACCAGCACCAGGTCGCCGTCCTTGAGCGGCGCGCTGTTTTCGATGTAGTGCAGGATGCAGCCGTTGGCGCCGCCGCCGACGATGCTCGGGTAGGCCGGGCTGCGGGCGCCGTGGCGCATGAATTCATGCAGGTACTCCGCTTCCAGCTGGTATTCATACATACCCGGGCGCACCGCCTGCATGGCGCGCACGTGGGCGCCGGCGGAGATTTGCGCCGCCTGGCGCATCAGGTCCGCTTCCGCCTTGCTCTTGAACAGACGCATGTCGTGCAGCAGGTGCGAGAGCGCGACGAATTCGCCGGGCGGCTCGGCGCCGGTGCGGACCCGCTCGCGGATGGTGTTGACCCAGCCCATCAGGCGGCTGTCGAAGGCGGCGTCGCGGCCCAGGTCGTAGTAGACCCGTTCGCGGCCTTCCACCAAGCCGGGCAGGATGTCGTCGATGTCGTTGATGGGGAAGGCGTCGTCGGCGCCGTACTCCGCCACCGCCCCTTCCGGGCCGGCGCGGTAGCCGTTCCAGATTTCCCGGGCGCGGTCGCGCTCGCGGCAGAACAGCACGTATTCGCCGTGTTCGCGGCCGGGCAGCAGCACCATCACCGCTTCCGCTTCGGGGAAGCCGCTCAGGTACCAGAAGTCACTGTCCTGGCGGTAGGGGTGTTCCACGTCCCGGTTGCGGGTGCGCTCCGGCGCGGCGGCCAGGATGGCGATGCTGTTGGGCTCCATCTGCTCCATCAGCTCGCGGCGGCGGCGCTGGAATTCCTGCAGACGAATGGTCATGGGTCCTCCTCAATGCCGGGTGGGCGGCGTTTCCGGTTCGGCGGCGTCGCCGGGGCCGGGCTTTTTCGCGGCCTGCTGTTTCATCACCAGGTCGGTGTAGATCATCAGCGCGGACATGCGGCAGTGCTCGGCGACCTGCTCGAACATACGCTCTTCTTCCTCGCCGGTTTCTTCCGGCGTGGTCACCTGGCTCACCGCGGACAGGTCGGACAGCGCCTCCTGCACACCCGGCGACAGCTCGGTGTCGGCGACGCCGGCGGCGCCGGTGCCGAAGCCCACCAGGAAGCCTTCGCTCCACTGGCCCAGGGCGGCCACGCGCAGGTCCAGGTCGTCCTCGTCGGCGGGCAGCAGCATGGGCAATTCCAGGCCGGTGCCGGAAAAGCCTTCGATGGTCTGATCGCGCCAATCGATCAGCGCGCGGGACAGTTCCGGCGGCAGCCCCTCGGGCTGCTCGGCGTGGGCGGCCAGGGTGCCCAGCAGGGCGTTGTCGTCCTGCCCGTGGCCGGTGGCCAGCAGGCCGCAGACCACGCCGTGCAGTTCGCTGGGCGAATTGGGAATGCCCGCCTGGGCGGCGGCGCGGGCGAGTTCGTCGAAGTCGGGCAGTTCGGGCATGGGGCTCCGTCTTTACTCTTTAATGACTTTCTGCAAAGCGGCGCTAAGTGCTTAACCCGCCTTGATTTGCGTTGACCCTTCGCAGGGCCGTATCTATAGTACAAAAAGCCGTCAATGGCGGCGGGCAAACTTCCTTCCCGCCTGCGATTCGGACCCGGATCGGGGGCTCAACCTTAGGCGAACAGCGACCAATTTGCCATGACGATGGAACAACAACTCCGGCAACTGGAAGCCCGGGTGGACGAGCTGCTGCGTATCTCCGCGCATCTGCGCCAGGAGAACCGGCTGCTGCGCGAACGGGAAACCCGCCTGCTCGATGACCGCGCCCAGTTGGTGAAGAAAAACGATCTGGCCAAGGCCCGCGTTGAAGCCATCATAACCCGCCTGCAGTCCCTTGAGCAGGAGGATTCATGAGCGACGGCCATTCCCTGGTGATTCATATTCTGGATAAGGAATACCGGGTCGCCTGCCCGCCCGGCGAGCAGGACAACCTGCTGCGCGCCGCCCGCTACCTCGACAACCAGATGCGCGAAGTGCGCCAGGCCAATGTGATCGGCCTGGAGCGGATCGCCATCATGGCGGCGCTGAACATGAGCCACGAGCTGCTGGAAGCCCGCGAACAGCTGGGCGACGACAGCGGCAACGACGAGCGCATCCAGGGCCTGCTGAGCCGCCTGGACAACGAGATCCGCGCCTTCGAGGAAGGCAACGACGAGGCGTCTGTCAAGCCCTGACCCTCACCCCCGCCCCTGTTATACTCTTGGCAAGTGTTCCCTGGACCGTGCGCCAGCCGGGTTACGTCCCTGCCGATGCTTTACCCTTAGGGGTCCAAATTGGTGTGCCTGTGTGCATGTCCGCCTTCGAGCGGAAAGCCTGAGGGCATTAACCTGCGGGCTCCGCCTTGAACTTTTCGGTTCAAGGGCAACACCCGCAGCGGCGGTTCGGGGGACACGCTTAATTTTGTAGGAGCGGGCCCTGCCCGCGAAAGGCCGGTGCAACCGGCCGGCGGGATCCCAGAGACGCCTGTTATTGGCCCGCTTTTGAAGCTCTCTGGAATCCTGCCGGGAGCTTCGCTCCCTTTCGCGGGCAGAGCCCGCTCCCACAGGCGGCTGTCGTCGAAAGCGTTCCCCTATGTCCGATCAAACTCCCTCACGTGCTCAATTGCGCCGCACCTTGCGGGCGCAACGCCGTGCCGTTAGCGCCGGTACGCGGCGGCGGGCGACGCGGGGGTTTGCGCGGCATTTGCCGGGGGCGCTGGGGGCGCGGCGGTTTCGGCATTTCGGGGTGTATCAGGCGGGGGACGGGGAGTTGGATCCGTTGCCTGCGCTAGCGCATTCGCGCTTCGGCGAGGCGGCGCTGTATCTTCCGGTGTTGGACCGGGTGCATCGCGGGCGGCTGCATTTTCATTTGTGGCGGCGCGAACGGCGGCTGAAGGCGAACCGGTTCGGGATCGGCGAGCCCCGTCGCCGGGAACGGGCGCGGGCGGCCTGGGCGCTGGATGCGATTCTGGTGCCGCTGGTGGGCTTCGATGACCGCGGTCACCGGCTGGGCATGGGCGGAGGCTTTTACGACCGCGCACTGGCGGATCTGGCGCGCCGGCCCCGGCGGCCCCGATTGATCGGTGTGGCGTTCGAGTTTCAGCGCCAGCCCAGGCTGCGCGAGGCAGCCTGGGACCAGCCTCTGGATCAGGTGGTCACCGACGTTCGGCGTTACTTAGTGTCGTAATTACTGAACTGCATGCCCGCGGAATTCGCGAAGCGCTCCAGGTCAGAATCGTTACCGCCGTGGGTGATGGTGCTGATCAGCACCCCAAGAGCAAATACGAATGCGAGGACGACAAGTGCGTCCGGCTTCTTCTTCATTGTGTTTCCATTCCCCAAATTTCTAGAAAGCTCGGTACGGTGAAACCCAGTACAAATGCGGACCGCCGTTTTCTGGCCCCCCGGTATGGCCGGAGTGGTACGGCGTTTTCCGCTTCCCCTAAACCCGTGTCGGGCGAAAGACTCATCATGGTAAGCCATTTGTTTCGTAACAAAATGAGAACCGGGTCAAAATTCGGGCATTCAGCCCACTCAAGTCAAGGAGTTACGGCCCTTATCTCACGCTTCTTAACAAAACTACAGTCCAACATTCAAATTCACGGGGCCTTCACCGCACATTAACGCATAAGACGTTGTTCGCAGTGAAGGCCTGATTCGATAGGACCGGCCTGCCCCGTTTTAGTTCAGAAACAGCCGGTAGGCCGGATTATCGCTCTCTTCCACCATCGGGTAAGGCACTTTCTTGAGGTCCTTGCGCAGGTTGCCCCGGTCGCCGAACGGCACCTGGAAGCCCACCAGCACCCGCCCGTAGGCGGCCCCGTGGTTGCGGTAGTGGAACACGCTGATGTTCCATTTCTGCCCCAGCGACATCAGGAATTTGACCAGGGCGCCGGGGCGCTCGGGAAATTCCACCCGGAACAGCATTTCGTCCAGGTCCTGCCGGGAGGTGTGGCCGCCCACCATATGGCGGATGTGCAGCTTGGCCATCTCGTTGCCGGTCATGTCGACCACCGGGTAGCCGGCCTCGCGCAGTTCCGCGATAAGCGGAGCAAGGTCCGTACCGCCGGGGCGGATCTGCACGCCGACGAAGATGTTGGCCTCGTGCTCGCTGGAGTAGCGGTAATTGAACTCGGTGATGCTGCGCCGGCCCAGGGCCTGGCAGAACGCCCGGAAGGCGCCGGGCTTCTCCGGGATGGTGACCGCCAGGATGGCCTCGCGCTGCTCGCCCAGCTCGGCGCGCTCGGAGATGTGGCGCAGGCGGTCGAAGTTCACGTTGGCGCCGCTCTGGATCGCCACCAGCGTCTTGTTTTCGGCGCCGTGCTTGTGCACCCAGTTCTTGAGACCGGCCAGGGCCAGCGCGCCGGCGGGCTCGCAGATGGCGCGGGTGTCCTCGAAGGAGTCCTTGATGGCGGCGCAGATTTCGTCGGTGGTGGCGGTGATCACCTCGTCGACGTGGTCGCGCAGAATGCGGAAGGTCTCCTTGCCGATCTGGCGCACCGCCACGCCGTCGGCGAACAGGCCCACTTCAGAGAGGGTCACCCGGCGCTTGCGCAGCATGGCAGCCTGCAGGCAGGCGGCGTCCTCCGGCTCCACGGCGATGATCTTCACCTCGGGACGCACGTATTTCACGTAGGCGGCGATGCCCGCCGCCAGGCCGCCGCCGCCCACCGGAATGAAGATG
>MDTG01158384.1_pt1 | contig 10139 bp, 8 predicted proteins | sample 811421 | NCBI WGS metagenome assembly MDTG01 (sample SAMN05326645, study PRJNA326480) | marine metagenome | isolation source: seawater | place: Pacific Ocean: South East | collected 2011 | reverse complement strand
TAATTTTTCGTTGTTTAACGTTCTGTTTCATAAAATTTAAATTTTAATTTTTTTAATATCAGACTTATAATGTATGTCATTAATATTTGTTTTAATACACCCTAAATAAGTACTCAATGTTTTCTGAAATACAGTATCCCTTTTCATTATTCTTATGGCTGCGTTCGAATTAAGATTTTTATCTACAGATATAACTTCATTCAAATCATTATTAATTAATTTCATAATTGAGTTATCAATATCACTAGATGAAATTTCAGGAGAATTAGCCTGTAAACTTGCAACTAATGAGGCCTTTTTTCCTAACTTTTTTTCAATTTCAAGCAAAGCGTGCTTAACAACGTCTATTTTAAAAACATCATCCTTTGATAAGTTATTTGGTCTTTTAATAACTCCTGCTTTATTTTTTTTTGATATTTCTAAAATTTTTTTATTTTCAGAACTAACATAAAAATGATTCAGCAAGCTAGATTCTTTGCAGGCATTAATTGTATATACAATCATTGGGTTTTTTTTAATTTTATGTATATTTTTATTTTTAAATCTTTTTGAATTTCCTCTTGCTGGTATAATAGCAACTACATTTTCTAATAATTTCTTTTTTCTTGGGTGCAACTTCTTTAAATTCATTTTTAAAAGTTTCTCTTTAAAATTTTTCAAATAATCTAAAGATTTTGTTTTATTAGATTTATGCATTCTGTATCTGTAGAATGGAAAGGGCAAATTAAAAATTTTATATTTGTTACCTAGTCTTAATCGTAACTCTTCTTCTTCTCTGTGTCTAAAATTTTTCTTATACATACCGTATTGAAGAAATTTTTTTTTATCATACATAATTCCACATGCTATAGGATTTTCTTTTGATGAAATTTTTTTAATTTGAGATCCGATTTGATCAACATAAACATAATCACAGGCAACTCCAAAAAATTCGGGATTTTCATCTAGAAAAAAAGACAAAATATTTATCAAATTAATAGAAACATAATCATCTGCATCTACCCTTATAAAATATTTTCCTTTTGATTTTAAGATAGCTTTATTTGCACTTGCTGCAACTCCAATATTTTTTTTATTAAAAATAAATTTAAAATTATTAAATTTTTTATACCTAGCAATTTTTTTTTTTGAGTCATCTGTGGAACAGTCATCAACTACAATAACTTCAAAATCTTTATTCAGGTTTTTTAAGCTATATCCGTAATTTTGATTCATACAGCTTCGAATGCATCTATCTATAAATTTCCCATAATTAAAATTCGTAATAATAATAGAAATTTTCATAAACGATTAAAAAGCAATATTTTTTGGAACTTAACATTTATATTGAATATTGAAAGAAATAAATATATCTAATTTATTACTTTCAAAAATGACATCAAAAAAAAAAATTATAGATGCTCTTAACAAAATAAATTTTAAAAACTATAGAACAGTATATATAGCAGGAAATATTTATAATTTTGGATTTTCATTAGAAGAAACAAAATCATTTTGCCAAAGTTTTCTCGAAAATTTAAAATTGATAACAAAAGATAAAATGAATATTGTGGTCCCTACTTCTACTTTAGATTTATTAAAAAAAAAAAATCCAGTATTTACCAAAAATTCAAAATCCTATAGGATGGGTTTTTTTTCAGAGTATGTAAGAAATCTAAAAGGAAGTATAAGATCAAATCACCCTTTGTGGTCTTTTTCAGGTATAGGCAAAAATGTAAATAAAATTTTGAAAACAAATTATATTTCAGCATATGGCAAAGACTCAATTTTTGAAAAGTTGTTAGAATTTGATACAATGTTTATTTCTCTTGGTAAGCCCCATAAATCTATAGGTATGATCCATTATGCTGAGCATGTTGTAGGCGTACCATATAGATTTAACAAAGAATTTTTTATTAAAACAAAAGTTGGAGACAAGATTAAAGAAAAATATTGTACTCTAGGTGTTAGATTTAATTCAAAAAAAATTCTACATGAGCAGGGAAATAAAATTATAATAGATATTCTAAAACGAAAAAAAGTTTTTAAAATAATAAAGCTTAATAAAGGAGAAATTTACATTGCTAACTACAATCTTCTTGTAAATACATTAATTGAAATACTTTTAAAAAATCCAAGAATATGGTTAAAAAATAACAAAATGAGACAAAAAGATTATTTTAAAGGCTAAAACTATAAATTATTAAACTTATTAACCATGTTAACACTAACAAATACAAAAAATATTAAAAATAATTTTGTTATAACTAAAAAATTTAGATTAAAAAATATTACAAAAAATCAAGTTATAGAATTAAAAAGAAATTTAGAAAAATTTGGAGTAGTTGTATTTGAAAATCAAAAACTTAATTATAAAGATTTATTAAAAATATCAAATTTTCTGGGTAAAGCTATTTCTCATAACTACTTAGATAAAATAAGTAAATATCCACAAATTTCAAAAATTATAAAAAAAAAAAATGATAAAAAAATGTTTGGGGGAGAATGGCATACAGATTCTTCTTATCTAAAAAAACCACCAAAATTTACTATTTTATACTCTATTAAAGTGCCCGGGGACAATTTAGGTGGGACACACTTTGCATCCCTTTATAATCCTTACAGCTTACTATCTTTAAAAATAAAAAAAAAATTAGGTAAACTTTATGTTTGTCACAGTTCAGATACTCAACTTTCTAAATTTAGAAAAAAAAAACAAAACAACAAAATTAAAAAAGAATTTACATCATTACAAAAATTAATTAAAAACAATAAAAGTAACAACAAATCAATTTATTTTTCACCAGGTCATTTTAAAAATTTTTATGATGAAAAAAAAAGAAAAATAAATAGTAAAAAAGAGATTTATTTTATTAAAATTTTAAAAAATAAAATTTTAGCAAAAAAAAATATATTTACATATAATTGGAAAAAAAATTCATTAGTAATATGGAATAATACAAAGGTTCTACACAAGCCTCAAAATAATTTTAAAAATAAAGAAAGAGTCATGCTACGATTAAACATAATTTAGTCTGATGACAGATAAATCAAAATTAAAAAAAAAAATAAAAAAAAACTTGCTTTCAAATAGAACATTTGAAATTGCTGATATTAAAAATTCATATAATTATCAATTTATAAACAAATATTATAAAGAATTTAAAAACCATCCGAAAATATCAGGCTTGAAAAATAAGAAAGTTTTAGCAGTAATAAATAATAATTGTTCAAGCATTTTTTGGTTAAACTTCATAATTTGTTTTTTAATGAACTTCACACTGATGCCTAACGATAAAAAAAATAAATTCTATAAAAAATTGAAAAAATATTATGATACAATAATTGTTTTTAATGGCAAAAAATTTCAGATCATAAATAATAAAAAGAAAAGAAAAAATAAGTTATTTGAAAAAATTGATTATATATCCTCAACATCTGGATCCACTGGAAAACCAAAAATGATATTACATGATATTGAGTCGATAATTAAAAATTCACATGAAACCCTCAAGAGAGTGAGGTATAAGCCAAATGATAAATTTTTAATTGCAATACCTAATTATTTTAACAGTGCCGTTTGTCATTTTTTTACCTGTTTAATCAAAGAAGTTACTTTCTTTTCCAACGAAAATATTCTTTTTCCTAGTGATCTTGGAAATTTTATAAAAAAAAAGAAAATAAATTATTTTGGTGGTGCTCCTTTACAAGTTGGATGGTTACTTAATCTGAATTTTAAGATTAGTTGTTTAAAAAAAATTGTCTCTTCTGGAGATTTTTTAAATAATAATATTATTTCAAAATTTTTAAAGACATTCAAAAAGAATTATGAATTATATAATATTTATGGAATAACCGAATTAGGCGGTAGAGTTTTTATAAATTACATCAATAAATCTAAAACACCTTTTTCACTTGGTAAAGAATTATCACATTTTAAAATAAATTTAAAAAAAACTTCTGATAAAGTTTATGAATTATGCATTAAATCAAGATATGTATTTAAAGGATACTATGAAAATAAAATAAATAATAATGTCCTAACAAATAACTATTTTCACACAAATGACTTAATCGCCTTAGAAAAAAATAGAATTAATATTATAGGAAGAAAAAATGAAATTTTTAAATCTTCAGGTGTCAAAATATTTCCAGAAATGATAAGAAATGAGATGTTAAAATTAAAGAATATAAAAAATGTTTTTGTATTTGCAAATTATGTTAAAAATTATGGTAATGTACCGGTTGCTGCATATCAATCTAATAAAATGATTAGGGAAGAAAAGATGCATAATCTCCTTAAAAAAAATTTAGAAAAAAACCATATTCCAAAAAAGTTTATTTGGTACAAGAAATTACCTACTTTAAAAAATAAAAAATTAAATAAATTACAAATTAAAAATGAATTCTCTTCAAATTAAAAAATTAATAAAAAAAAAACTTAAGCTCAAAAATAAAAATGATAATCTTGATTTATTAACTAATAGTATGATTGATTCTTTAAATATTGTTGAATTAGTAGATTTTATTAATAAAAAATTAAAACTAAAATGTGAAATTAACAAAATTGATCACCAAAATTTTTCTACAATAAATAAGATTTTGTTATTTCTAAAAAAAAATAATAAAAATATTAAATAATCTATCTTTTTAAAAAACCCTTATAGCTGATTTCGTAACCTATAGGTACGTAAGTGTTTTCTTCTTTTCTAGATTTTAAATACTCAATGTTATTAATAAAATTTTTAAATTCTCTTTTAACTGAATCGATATTTATATAAGAGTTTTGATTTTTAAAAACTAAAAGGGGCTTTGATAATATATTTTTATGTCTTATTAGTGATGTCAATGTTCTTATATGTAAGTTTCTATTGGAATTTACTTCACTTACTATAAATGATGTAACTAATTTACTGCCCATTGCATAATCATCTCTTCTCAAATATCTGGTCCTTTCAATAAATTGCTGATAATTTGATTGTATATTAAAATAATTTTCTCCACTGTAGGCAGCAAATATAAAGCTATCACAATTTATTATTTCGTTATGATATAATTTAAAAAAGTCATCTTTATTATTTATGATGCACCTGTAATCTTCTTTATTTCCATATGAAGTGGGACAAAGATCACATGCAATACATCTATAAACTTTTTCCTTAAAAACTTTAAAGATGTTAAATTTTACATTTGTTTTTTTATTATTTTTAATAAAAGAGGATATTATTTTTGTGCATTCTTCCTCCTCGTTATCTTGCATAACAAAAACATTACAAATCTTAGTCTCTGATTTTTTATCGATTTTTTCATCTTTATTGACTTTTATTGACTCTTTAAAATCTTTGAGACACTTAGATAAATTGTCTCCTGTACTTAGTGATGTTCTAATACCATAATCATCATCTTGAACTTTACCAATATCTCCTGCAACTAATGTACCTCCATATTGAGAAGTAGTGTCATGGCCATTGCCAACTACTTTTGCACCCATATTTAAAAAATCTGTCATTTGAAAAATTAAAGTAGTTTCTTGGCCACCATTTCTTTTAGCACCTACAGCTAGACCTGCATAAAATATTTTTTTAATATGATTTATACATTTTTTATCAGAGTTGATAAATTCAATCATTCTTTGAGTAAGACTGCCTCTGTCACCAAAGTAAACGGGTCCAGAAATCAATAAAGCATCGCATTCTAAAAATTTTTTTTTAAAAAAACTTAGCTTAGATTTATTTTCATTTTCAAAAATATTTGATAAACTTAAATAATCAATATCAACACCATTACTGTTTGCTTGCCATAAGGCATAGACTAAAGATGCTTCAGAATTACTAAGACCTCTGTTACCTTTAAACTTTTTTAGTTTTTTATAGTTTTGGTCAAAAGATAAACCCTTATTTAAATTTTCTATTTCTTCAAAAGTTATTTTTATTTGATCATTAACAAACGATTTTATTCCTTCTAAGCTTTGAACTTTTTTAATATCCTCAACGAGTTCGTTTTTATAAGCAAATCTTCTGTTTCTTAAGCTCGCAGATACACCTAAAATCTTCATAATTTACAAATTTAAATTTTACTTATCTTAATAGAGACTAGTCTATATAGATAGATCAATTTTTTTGTCAAATTTAACTTGCTCATTATGGTGGATTTGTGTCCAAAAAAATAATGTTTTTCAAGTATTTTATTTATATCTGCTTTTTTAATATTTTTATCATAGAAAAAATATTCGTCATCGAATGCATCAGATCTGGTATTATCAGGTGTTTGGTAAGATATTCTTAAAATAAATCTTTCATTTTCAAAACATTGTCCACCTCTATGATACACTCTAAAACTATCTATCCATAAACCATCTCCGGCATCACCAAGAAAAGATGATATATTGCTTTCACTAACAAATTTATTAAAATGCTCAAGGTTATGTTTGTTTCTTTCTCCTTTAATTTTTTCTTTATTTTCATCAGGGACTTGTAAAAAAATATTATTAATAGAAGCGTTATTCACATAGTGAAGCGGTCCATTAGAATTATCTATTTTTCGAATTGCCAAAAAAAGATCTAAACTTTTGTAACCAAAATCATCTCTATGCCACAACATTGCAAATTTTGGATTTTTATTTTTTAGAGGTATGTTCATATAAAGTTTAACCTTAGCTAAATATGGTAATACTTTAAGATAGTTAATTGCTGTTTTTATATTTTTTGAATTCAAAGAAAAATCAATCAATTTTTTTTTTAAATTTTCTGAAATGTAATCAGTTAAATCTATACTATAGTCTTTAATATCCTCTTCTGAATTGAACTTTTCAGCAAAATCATTTTTAGCTTTTTCAATTTTATTACTTGTAAGTTCATTATTTATTTCATTTGCAATCATTTTATAATCTTCATCATTTCGAACTAACAAAAAAGATTTTTTTGATAAATTATAATATTTCTCTCTAAATGTTTTAATCCTACAATAAAAATAAAGAATTTTACTTTTTAAATTAATTACATACTGCCAAAAAATTTCATAAAAAAAAGAAAAAAAATTCAAAATTAAAATTTTGTATATAAAAGTTTTTTTTATATTATCTAAAAATTTTTTCATATATCCAAACTATATACTTAAGAATCTTTTTTCAAAATGTTTAAATATTCTATCATTTAATATTTTGCTTTTATGTTTTCTTAAACTTTTATCAAAGTTTACCAAAAATTCCTCTATAGAAAAAAACCTTTGTTTTATCAATCTGTGATTTACTATATTCACATAGTTATTTCTTTGAATCATATCCTCTTTTAAATATGAATTTTTAAAAGCAAGAATATAAAACAATTTTTTTGCTAATAAAATTTTTGATTTACTAAGTTTGATTTTATTTTTAGTACTACAAATTATTTTCTCATAATCTTCTAAATTTTTTGGATCTAAAGTTATGCCTTTATTTGAATAAAAATTTTCACCACACAATAATGCTTTTTTTCCTGAAATCGCAGTTTCTAATCCAATTGAACCTCTACCAGTAATAACTAAATCTGAGAATTCTATTAATGACTTAGTTGATAAGTTTGATGGACAATAAAAAATATTTTTGTTATTTATTTTTTTTAATTTGCCTAAAACTATTTCCTCTTCTCCAAATTTATATCTTTTTGACTTAAATTTATGATTTGTTGGATGATTTTTTATAATCCATAAAAAATCTTTTGTTTTCTTAGCTATCTCAAGAGTTTTTATAAACTGGTGATAATAGCTATCGAATATTAAATTTCCAAAAGCATGATTTGCATCAGAAAAGGCATGAGGTGCAAATAATATTACTTTTTTAAACTTATTTTTTGGAAAGATATGATCAACATTTTTTTTTTTATTTGAATAAGCATCAATTACATTATGATGTCTGATTTTACCGCTAAACCTATTTTTAAAATAAATATCTAATTTTTTATTCCAATTTTTATCAATTTTTTTTAGATTTTTAATTTTTTTTAAATCAAGAAAAAGTTCAGATCTATAAGATTGATAGAGTTTTTTATAAACTCTAAATCTACTACTTAGAATATTAATTACTTTAATATTATTCTTTAATGCAATACGCATAGCAATAGTAGAATTAGATGCATAAGTGTGGGTATTTGAAACTATGTAATCAAATTTATTTTTTGATATTAGCTCATCTATATAAAAAAACTTATAAAGGGTTATAAAAATCAATTTTAAAAATTTAAAAGAAATTAAAGTATTTTTTTCATATTGATTATCTAATCTTATAAATTGATCATATATTACATCACCAAAATGGATCCCTTTAATTTTATAATTTTTGATAAAACTTGTTCTCGATCCAAAGATAATTTCAAAAAAAGATAAAAAAAAATAAAAAATACTTTTTAAAATTACTGAAAATTTTAAAATATTATTTTTAATATTTATATAAAAAATATTTTTTATTTTAAAAGATTTATAAATTTGGTTTAGTTGATTATTGCTAGATTGGCTAGTTAGTAAAAAAATATTATATTTAAATTTTTTGTTAATAATGTATGAAAAATAAGAAGTAAGCAAATTTGACTCGGGAAGATTCCTATCTATTAAGAGAATTTTTTTACCACTATTATAAAATTGTACTTTAAACTTATTTAATTTTAAAAAGGAATTTATTAAATTATTATTTATTTTTTTTCTAAAAGAATACATTTTATCTTATAAAATTTTCTATGAAAATCTGTAAATTTATTAATTTCCATTCTAATTTTTTATCTATCTTTAATTTGATTTTTTTTAATATATTCAATTTCTTTATTGTTAAAAACTTTTTATCTTTTAAAATTGGTTTTAATTCGTTTGGATATCCTGAAAAACCTTGTTTTTTAAATATTAAATTCTTCGAGTAATATCTCAGGAATATTTTTTTTAACAAAGGCTTTAATTGAAATAAATTCTCATTATTTTTATTGATCTTATATTTTGTTGGTAAATTAATGATATTTTTCAAAATTTCTTTTTGAATAAATACATTCCGAGGCTCTATTGCGTGATTACAGCAAACTAAATCATTGCCTATATTGTAAACCGATATAGCTGAAAAAAAATAATCAGTAAAAAGAGAACTTTGAATATTTCTATCTTTTTTTTTTAAAAATTCATATTTTTTTGACACTTTAACATAATATTTTTTCATGTTTTTTTCTAAATCATCAAATTTTTGAACAACGAATTTCTTGTTCACAAAATTAGAATATGGAGATAAATTTTTATCTTTAAATTGTTGCCATTTAATTTTTCTATATAGTTCATAACCACCAAAAAGTTCATCAGCACCATCACCCACGAAAAATACTTTACAATTTTTTTTTTTAAAAAAATTTGAAATTTGATATCTGCCTATAAAATCATGTGTGAGATATGGTATTCCTATATCTTTTGTACACTGTGAAACTACTCTTTTATTTTTTTTTATTGAGGCATTAAGTTTATAAATTTTTTTCTTAATTTTTTTTTCAAATCCAATAAGATTTTCTGTAATTTTATCTTTCTGCTTATGATGCAGCGTTCCAGCTATAAAATTTTTTTCCAAACTATTTATCATGGCTGTTTGTAAAGATGAGTCTATACCTCCACTACAAATACTACCAAATTTAACTTTTGGTATCATTAATTTGAGTTGCTTTAAAATAATATTATGAAAAAAATTTATAATATCTTCTTCAGACATTGAATTAAATTTTTTATATTTTTTTTCATTAATCCAATTAATAGGATTCTCAAATACTCTTGTTTTGAGTTGATCCCGTTTAATAGAATATTCTGAAAATTGTCCTGGTTCAATTATACTTATGTCTTTAAAAATTGTATTATTTTTAAATAAAAAATGTCTTGTGCAAAAATAATTTCTTATAACCTTTTTATTAAGTTCTTTTTTTTTGATGAAGTCTAAAATTGATTTTATTGTTGAAGATAAAATAAAATAATCATCGTCAATATATTTATATAATCTTTTTTCACCTTGAATATCACTTGAAAATATAAGTTTATTTTTTAAACTATCAAAAACTACATAAGAGAACATTCCATTAATTCTTTTTGAAATATTAATTTGATTTTTAGTGTTTTCAAAAAGATTTATTAATATATCACTATCATTAGTGTATGTTCGGTTACCTTTTAGATAC
>MDTG01114546.1_pt1 | contig 10139 bp, 19 predicted proteins | sample 811421 | NCBI WGS metagenome assembly MDTG01 (sample SAMN05326645, study PRJNA326480) | marine metagenome | isolation source: seawater | place: Pacific Ocean: South East | collected 2011 | reverse complement strand
TTCTTCTCTTTGGAACGGAAGAGTCTATTCTGGAAACTTTAAGTTCTACTCCTAATTCATAACACTTATTTCTCACAAAGTCTTCGTAGATATTTGAAAGCTCAGTTCCATGATTAAAGTGCATAGCAGTAACATTTCTGTTTCCCTTTAATAAAAAATCTAAACAAACCATAGAGTCCACTCCTCCAGATAAGGCTATTGCGACTTCATTAGGTATTTTATTTAAAATATTCAAATAAGGCATATCATTCTGACCTTTTTATTTTTTTATAAGAATATTTTTTTAAAAATATGCTTTTAGAATTTTCATCAGACTCATTAAAAGCGTCAACTCTGCTTTCATTTTCCTTAAAGTTAAGATCGCTAGATTTATTTGAGACTTTGCATTCTAGATTTGCTTCTTCGGAGTAGCCCAAAAACTCGTAAACTTCTTTAAGCTTATCTTTGTCGCCTAACTCTTCAGTTTTTATTTTAAAAAATGGAATACCTATTCTTTCTAGATATAGAAATTTTTCTTTGAATAAACTATGGTATTCCATTATGACCTCATCTCTTTCTTTTTCAGAAGAAACAGACTTACTTAGGGTTGGGAATGACGCAGAGAAATGGTTCCCGTATATAGTATTTGGATAATTTTTATCAAAGGCAACCAAGGGATTGCACTTATGCGCTGAAATTAATTTATTAAAACTGGAAACAAAAGACTTCAAGTTTTCTCTGTGCAAATAAATAATTTTTAAATTATTTATCTTTGAGTATAAGTCCTCTAGGTAATTTAAATAATACATTCCAGAATCGCCTATAATAATTTTAGATCTCTGCTCTTCTTCAATCTTATTTAAAGACTCCAAATAAGAAGTTGTAAAGCTTCTTTGGTATATCTTGTCTTCACCATAATCTTCTATCAATCTATTTAAACATTTTTCATTATATTTGAAGTTTATTGAGCCCAGCTTCATACCAAAGCTGTTATATAATTCGTGATCACAATATATGTTTTTATTTGAATTAAGCAAATTTGATAAAGATAGAGATCCAGTTCTTCCTGTTGAGCAAATTATAAGTTTTTTATACACAGTCTGACTCCTTATTTGTCGAAGTTGGGCCTAACTCTTAATCCAACAGGAAACCTTGGGATGTTTTCCTCTGTCCTTCCTTGGAACTTGACAGTTAAGCTTTCCCCTATATATCTCTCTAAGTTATTAAACATATAAGCCCTCTCTTCGTGAGTTCCTTGTGGCCTTACATCAAATGGTATTCCGCTTTCATTTATACATCTAAATATAACCAAGCCCTCCTCTCTTCCTACTCCATCTTTACCACTTATAATTTTAAACTCTTCATCTTCAAACCTCTTTACTTTTTGCAGATCATAAGATCTATTTTTATATTTGTAAAGACTATCTTTATTTCTTGCCATAAGACCCTCATATCCTTCATTTATATATCCAAGTTCAAAAAGTGTTAGCTCTTCTAGGTTATAAGCCTCAAGAGTTCTAACACACTTTATTCTTTTTGTTTTGGAAATCCTATCTATTAAATCTGAATTAACAAACCTTTCTTCAAAAGTCTTTGTTTTGTGCGGAGAATCATATACATGATATTCTAAAAGGTCAGTATCCTCTCTCTCTTTTTTTACAGCACTAATAATTCTTTGAAAACTCCAGCCATGACAATACAACTCTCCATCAAGAGCTTCTCCTTCTTTTAAGATAGATTCTAACTCTTTTTTTATTTTGGATAGAGTTAGGATTTCCTTTCCTTTTCTAGACCACATTGATACAGAGCCCTTTTCTTTTCTTATAAAAACTTTTGAGAGCATTCTAGCTCCATCTAGTTTGGGCTGAGTCCAACATGGAAACTTAATCTTTTTACTATGCTTATCATAACTATGTGCAAGCATAGGAAGAAACATTCCATCTGAATTACTTGGAATATCTGAAACAGAATAAGCATAGTTGTCATCTAATTTTTTATTTATTAAAGACTTTGATTCAAAAACAGCTTGTTCGTATGGAGTGGTTTCATTTTTCTTTCCTATATTTTTGCCTTCTTTAATGTATCTTACATCAATTTGTTTTTTACCGTTTTGGTATCCATGCTCTATCTCTATAAGAGAGCAGTCTTCTGAAACCTTCTCAACCAAAATGCTCCATTGTTTTATCTTTCCGTTTGTTGATTTTCCATATACGGTAACTCTATTCATTACAGATTCTCCAATTTTTAAATATTAAAATATATGAGTTGCATACTTATTATATCCAACCGTATATAATAAGTATGAATTTTTATTTAAAAATTTGCGCAAACCAATAATAAAATTTATTACTACAAAAAAGTCTGCGAGAAAAACTGCCTATCTCTATCTTCAAAATAAATGTCTATTCTATAATCATGTTCATCCTCAGAACAACCTGATTCTAAAATTTTTCCATCGCAATCAGTTTTTTTGAATCCAAAATATTTCATTTCTAAAAAATATAAAAAGTACCTATTGCCATTCTTTAATATGTATTCAGATATATGCCCGGTTCTATTTTTATTTTTAAAATCTGATAAGTCAACACCAATTCTTTTAATTAGCTTCATGTTAGTATCCTATAAATACAAAATTAAATATAATAATTAGCATATTAAAAAAATATATGATTAATATATATTTTTTATACACCAGCCCATATCATTAGCTGTTATTAGACAGCTTAGCTTAAGCACCTCAAGGTCTGTTCCCTCTATTATATATATACTATCACCATCATAACTGTATACTGTTCCGCTATAATGATCTATTTCGTTTATTGTGCAGACTTTTTTTATCTCGCAAACAATTTCTGAGCCGTACTTTGAATCAGTGGTATATTTTGAAACATCCTCAGACCTTCTTCCGTCATGATCTTCCCACATTTTAGCCACTCAAAATATAAGCATATTTATGTAATCATAAAAGAACCTTTTAAGGGGGGTTCTTGTGATTATTCTTTCAAAAAGAGTTTTATTTCTTGATACTTTGCATTTAATATTTTTAATATCCTGCACTACCTTTATCCTCTTTTAACTCATTAAGCTTAGATTTTATTCTTTTTGCCCCAGCTATTATAGCTATTGATCCAAGGTAAGCTAGCCCGTATACTATAAAAAATAAAGTGCAGGTAAGAAATATTGACATAGCAACCATAGAAGATATATAGGCAACAGTATAAACTTCAGACACAATTACTCTCTCTTCCCTTTAAAGTTAGGGGGGTATGCCTCAACTCTTGTGACTCCATCATTACAGATTGTATGCAAGTCTACAAGTTTGTGATCTTCCTCACTATATTTTAATTTAGATGGAGACATTCTAAATATATAATTGTCCCAAAAAACTCCTCTTTCTGAGTCCGGCTTATAGCATCTAAAAAGAATTGCATTATCTTTTTGATGAGAGTAGCTTAATCTATCACACCCTTTTGCCTTCATTAAAAACTTAAGTTCTGTTACGCAATCTTTATTTGAAAACTTAGCTGAGGCTCTATCTATATTTGATATAGGTTTTTTTGCACAGCAAAAAAATAATATTAAAAAATTAAACAAGTTCATAATTAGTCTCTTTTATGATTACAGCCATGGTAATTCATTTTTTCATATGTAGCATTTATATCATTAATTATATTTATTTCAAGGTCCATTATAGAGTTATAAACAATAATATATTTTTTCCTACCAATCTGGTTCATCTTTCTAGCATTGGCTATTCTTTCAATTTGAACACTTGAGTTGTGCAAACTATTATGAAGAATCTTTATTTTTTTTTCCATGCTTTTACAAGATGGCTCATAACTAAAGCATCCAAATATAAAAGCTATAAGTAGCATTAAATTATTCCTCTGACCTTCTATATTTTTCAGCTACAAATATTAGCCCATAACTTAGTATGGATAATATTGCAGTTGAGTAATAGTCTCCATTAGAAAAAGCGTTCCAAGCTAATAAACTTGGGATTATGCTTGATGCTACTATTATAAAAAATATTTTATTATTTTTCATACTATACCTCAATAATATAGTATACTCATAATAAGATAAAAAATAACTTACTTTTTTTCTAAAGTTGGTTTAAGCCATATCTTTGAAAAAAGTATTTTTGTTGAGTTGCTTGGAACAAACTCTGATATAACACTTAGAGCTAAAGGTGTATCGTGCTTAAACATTTTTTGAAGCTCTTCCCTTGTTCTTTCAATGCTAACTGTATCTTCCATAAACTTCCACCACTTACTGTCCGACATAGCATCTTTAATTTTCGTGTCTGGGCAAAATCCTTTTGTAGCAATAAACCTTAAAGCTCTAAGTATTCTAAGTCCATCCTCAGAAAACCTATCTTCTGTATTTCCAACTGTTCTAAGTATATTGTTTTTTAAATCTGACGCACCTCCAAATGGATCTATTAAATCTCCCTTTGGAGATAGGCTGTCTAAAAAAACTTCTCTTGCCATAGAGTTAACCGTGAAGTCTCTTCTTTTTAAGTCATCAAATATTGAGCCTGGCTCTACTAAATCTGGTCTTCTGCCATCGGTAGACTCTCCATCTTTCCTGCACATAACTATGTCTACTGGGTCTCTTCCTATAATTCCTCTTATTGTAAAAAATTGGGGAGTTATAAGAAAAACTTTATTCATATTAGATTTAGACCAAGCAACTAGTTGATCCCAGCCTCCCATACTTACTGCACAAAAGTCTCTGTCTTTTGACTCAATTCCTAGCTTAGAATCTCTAATTGATCCGCCTACCTCAAAAAGCTTTATTTCGCTCATTTTACAACTCCTCAGTTACTATATAAAAAAAAATGCCCTATAGGAATTATACGCATAAAAAGCAAGGCTGTCTGCCTCAATAAAAATAGAAATTTACATATTAAAAAATACCCCTTTGTACTATAAAAACATAGGCAAAAGGTTTTTATATTATTTTCCATGATATATGCTAAGACATAAATTGTGAACTGCAAAAAGCTGATGTAATTATAATAGAGTCTCTAGACCCGTAAGCAGAGCCTTCTTCATCTATTAGATATTCTATGAAAAAATATGTTTTAGGATTAATCTATAGTTTTCTATTGCGCTTTCAGTCTTTACATCTATTTTGCCATCTAAGTTTATATCTGCGCCCTCATTATAAAACTTAATAGTTTTTCTCTTTACAACTTTCCCGCCTCTAAAAAGAACCATGCTCATCCAGACTGCCACCCTTTTCCCCTCTTTTAAGGTCTGAAATTCAGACTTGAGAACTTCAGCGACATTTCCTTCGTTGTCTCTATACTCCTTTGTGGCTTTAATATAATTGCCTTCGTCAAGATCAAGAATAAAGTCATCATGGTTGCTTCCCTCTTCTGGGTTATTCGCCATGTCTGTAACTTCTTCAATGGTAACTACTTCATCTGGTTTACGATATCCTTCGTTTGCAATTAATGACTTAATAATATTCCAATTTACTCTACGCCTCCTACTCATATCACCCTGCCAGTCTCCTTCAAAAATGGGAACTAATACAAATAACTTTTTAGATTTAGATGGGATTGGCTTTGAATCATCAATAAATTCCCTATAATGCTCTGGTGCGACTCCCATATTGGGATCATCTTCTGGGTTTAAGTTTGGGAACATCTTCTTCCTCTTTTTGTACTCTTCCATCTGCCTCTCTCTATCTGCTTCTTCATATTCTGAACCACCTTGAGGGTCGTCTTTGTTTTCCTTATCGTCTAAATCATCTGGAGTAAGAGCTATCTTTCTTATATCATTTAACCTATCTTGCATTAGTTTTGCCAAATCATACTTCATAATAAATTCCCGTTTTTATATTTTATAAAATTAAATTAGTATAACTCTAAATAATGCATTTAATTTTCCAGCCCAAAGATTTTGCAATAACAAGACACTTCATCTTCATAACATCTAAATCTGACTCAAAATCAAACACGGCTTTTTTTCTAAGCGATTGATTGTAATAATATATAAATCCATGCCATAGCCCTGCGCAATTTTTAATCACAACAATAGACCTGTTATCATTAGAGTATATATGCGCAACGCTACCTTCATTCTCAACTTGCCTCCACATATTATTAATTAGCACATAGGAACTCTATGGAGTCAAAATCGCATGTGGCATAAGCAGAGACTCTTTTCTTTCCATCTCTAAATAAAGATTCGTCCAATCTTATAACAAAGGCTAAATCGCCAATATTTTGTCCATAGTCAAAATCTATATACTCTATAACTCCCGTATCACCAGAGTAGCAGTCTATTGTTGTTCCGGTCCAAGAAAAAGTATATTCATCTTTCTTTATTAGAACTTTTTTATTTAAGAAAATGAGCTCTATTATTTTTCTATCAGACATTATTCTTCGGCCTGCATACAAAATATTATTTCATTGTTGCTGCTGACCATAACCCTCTGCCCTTCTTTTGGAACGCATATCTTTTTATTAATCGAAACGCTTTTGTACTGAACTCCATTTTGATTATTAAACTCTACAACGGCAACGTCTCCCTCTATTAAATCTACATTTCCAGATATAAAAAATCCGTTTAAAATAAACAAAAATAACATGGCTTACTCCAATCCCTCTATGTAATTCGAAACTTTGTTTCTTTTTATGTTTATAAATTTATCAAAACATGGTAGACATACATCGTACTGCTCTACATCTCCATCGTATGGAGATCCGTAGTGATGCCATACCTTTACAGTAAGATAGTTTTCCTGTGCTGTTAAAGGCACTACCTGAGCCTTTAAACAATGAGCGCATACCTCCGCATCATCTGGAAGATTATTAGATATCTTATTATTATAATTTTTAATCATTATGTTTTTATGTATTTCTTCTTTCATTTTTACATACCGTGTTTCATTAATTATACAAACAGCCTTTCATAAACTTCTTTCGATGTATCGAAAGGGACTGAGTCTCTATACTTCAAAAACCACTTGGGAATTTTATTTTTAGGATATCTAATCTTTGGCTTGCTTGAATAAAACTTCCTATAGGACTCAATTACGCAATCACCTTTAAATTCGTCAGGCATACACATAGGAAGATCTGTTGATTCATCAGAGTCAAACATGCTGGGATCATATAAATCCAGTATCTTTTCCAAGACAGATTCGCATTTATGAGTTTTATAATCAAACCTTATATGATATTCATCTATTAAGGCGAAAGTGTGTTCAATCAATGTTTCGAAGTTTGAAGAGCTTTCTCTTGCCCACTTTGTAGACGGATGATTTAAATGACAAGATCTATATGGCGAAACTTGTTCTCCATATAAATGGTTTAAATTAGTGCAAAGCATTTGGCACGACTCAAGAATCATCTTTACAACCCTGTAGTTATCTTGAGATCTAGCTGACTCCACCCAATCTATAGATCCATCTTCTTTTTTTTCAATAGCAAATATATTCATTATCTCTCCAGTTATAGCTATTTATATATTTTAACAATTAAATCTTCCTGACCTTTAAAAACTCTGTGCCAAGAGTTCTTCCTTGTAATTATTTATTTCATCTCCATCGCCTAGCTTGCAAGGTAACTTGTTTTCAAGTTGAAAGAGCCAATTACTAGATTGTAAAACTTTTACAGCACTATCTTCTTTATCTCTGTGCCACACCAACTCTTCGCTATCTGTATTATACGCAAACTACCTAAGCACCGTCTGATGAGATGTGACTTTTTTTATAAATCGAATGTTTCATAGCCAGGGGTCTTAATTCCTACAGACCTTCTTGATCTGATGGTCTGATCACGCAATTTGCTAATGCTTAAAATAATGCCCTCTACCACATCTATTAGGCTTCTGTTTCTGGACCAGTTAATGTCTGAAACCAAATTTTCTTTAGCAGGGCTATGGCCTTCAGAATTTGAATTATTTATTGCATTATATTTATTATCAAATTTTTTCTTAATTTCTTTTTCTGGTTGCCACCATTTTAAATCGTAAGACCCCATTGTTGAGTTTGCAAACATAACAAAGTAATGCTCTAAATTTTTATCTTTTACATAGCCAAAAAAGTCCTCTAGACTTATTTTCTCTAAAGGTATAGCATTTCTAAGGACAAATCTTGTTGCTAAAGTTATAAACGAATCGTCTCCGAACGCAATCCACTCCTCAACAGTATGTGAATCACGATAGGTGTCATCGACAGATTTTCTAGCCATATTGGATAGCTCTGGTAATCTATCTGAGAGATACTGATAGCAGGTATCATAAACTGCTCTTTCTACCTGATCCCTTATAGAGTTATTATAGCCGTAATCAAAAATATTTATATAATCTTTAAAGCCCGAAAACTCAAGTCCATCTAGTGCGGATATCATAAGGCTATAGCAATTCGGATTGTTTATGGGAAATATTTTGTCAAAAAGATAATCTGTCAGTATAAAATAATTACTTTCTGGTTTTTTGTTAAAAACAACTATGTCATCCCACTCCTCTGATAATGGCAATATAGAATCATTACCAATATTAGACAAATGATATATAGCCTCTTTTGAGTGTAAACTCGCAAAGAAATTTTCATATTCTGAGTTGCTTTTGGTTGAGATCATACTATGTATATTTTCATAATATTGCTGCATATAACTATCCCAAGAGTTTGGCTCATCACGATAACTATCCTCCCCCTCTATTTCGATAGAGTCTAGACTTTCAGCAGAAGCCTCATTTTCATCTTCGGAATCTGCCTTTTTAATTATTTTTACAAAAAGATCTTCGCTTCCGCCCAAAACCCTGTGCCAAGAGTTCTTTTTTATATAGAGTTCATCTCCATTTTTAAGGACAAATGGAAGTTCATCATCAAGCTGCATACTCCACCCGCCAGAACTTACAACCTTAACAATTCTATCTTCTTTATCTCTATGCCAAACCAGCTCATCTTTATTTGTATCAAAAGCAAACTTTCTAAGTGATACGTTTTTATCGATAATTTTTTCAAAAAATGGAAGACTAGCGGCTTTAGACTTCTTTCCCCATGACTTTCCTTTTGTTTTTTTGTCTTTTTTACAAGCAGCAGGAGTTGGCCTACAAGAGGGGTACTTACTTCTCTCTTCGCCTTTTTTTCTTCCGCAGGCTTTGCATTTAACTTTTCCATCTTTATTCTTTCTACAAGTATTGCAATCCACCCAACCTGAAGAAGATCCATCTGGCCCCTTTCTTTTGAACCAATCCCTTAAAGACTTCTCTGAAGATGGCTTTGACGTAAGCTTTCTTCTGGATTCTTTTAAGAGATGTAGCAGCCTAGACCTTCTTTCTTCTCTCATTTTTTCTTACTCTTCTTTTTCCTTTTCTTTTTATCTATAGGATTTCCATCTTCATCTAAAACTCCAGCTCCAATTAGAACATCTTTCTTTGTCACCTTTCCGTCTCCAGATAAGTCCTTAAGCTTCTTTTTCTTTGCGGCAATTTTTATCAAAGCATCCACATACTCTGCTTCTTTAAGCAAACCTTTTTTATCTAAGTGGTCTGCTAATTTAATTAAATGTTTAATCATTTTATCTCCTTAAAATTATTTCCTATCTGTTCAACTCTAACTATTAAAAGCTTTAGAGTAGACTGCTTTGCTTTTCCCCAGAATCTACAGGCTTTACGTTTATTTTTTACCTCAAGGGAGCAAGGTTTCTCTCGCTTGATTTTCTATACAAATACACTACGATGCCTTTATCTCCGATTGGATCAGGATCATAGGTTCCTCTAAGATAAAACCCCTTTGGCTTATCGGTTGGCATAAGAGATTTTGTAGTTTTGTGCATAATACAGGATAGATTCTCTAACTTTAAATTTTCTGGAAATTTAGAGTTTCCTTTATGTATATAGCAATTTTTAAAATCTGATTCCGAGCACATTTCTTTTTCAAAAAAGAATTTCTTTGCATTTTCGATATCTTTATCTGTAACTGTATCGGCATTAGATGTTCTAATAATCCAATCCACATACTCTGCTTCTTTATGCAAACCTTTCTTATCTAAGTGGTCTGCTAATTTAATTAAATGTTTAATCATTTTATCTCCAATACTTTAGTAAATAATATTAATATTATTTCTTTTTTTCTCTAAGTCTTTTTGTTTTTTTCTTAGAAGATTCCTTTCTTTTTTCTGCATACTCAAAAGC
>MDTG01006561.1_pt1 | contig 10139 bp, 5 predicted proteins | sample 811421 | NCBI WGS metagenome assembly MDTG01 (sample SAMN05326645, study PRJNA326480) | marine metagenome | isolation source: seawater | place: Pacific Ocean: South East | collected 2011 | reverse complement strand
TCAACAAAATGATTTTTTATATAAAAAAAATAAGTCAAATTTAAATATTACCTTTAATAGAATATCTTTTATTTTTTTTTTATTCTTTGTTGTTTGTGTAATCTATACAATTCACTTAATTCATCTTGGATCACGAAAAGCAAAAATTGAGGACTTTAACAATTTTAAAGAAGCATCAAGTAAACTTTATCGAGCAGATATTGTTGATGTGAATCAAAAATATCTAGTTAAAACCGTAGATTCGATTGATATAGGAATAAGTCCATCAAAGATTATTAATAAAAAAAAATTATTATTAAATTTAAGATATATCTTTCCAGATAAAGATTATGAAGAAGTAAAAAAAAAAATTGATAAGGGAAAGTTTTTCTATTTTGAAAAAAAAATCTCAGAAGAAAATTACGAAAAACTTATGAAATTAGGTGATAAATCAATCGAACCTAGAGATAATTTAATAAGAATTTATCCTCAAAAAAAACTTTTTAGTCATATCATAGGTCAAATTGATAATAATAATAATGGAATATCAGGTTTAGAAAAAACTTTAGATAAAGAATTAAAAGAAATATCAGAACCTATTAGATTAACGGTCGATAAAGATATCCAGTACTTGGTGAGAAATGAGTTAGTTCGTTTTAATAAAATTTTTAATACTAAAGGAAGTGCTGCAATTTTAATGAATGTTCATAATGGAGAAATTTTATCCATGGTTTCTTTGCCAGATTTTGATCCAAATAAAAGAGAAAAAATTGTTGATAAAAATTATATCAATAGAGCAACAAAAGGAGTTTATGAATTTGGCTCAGTTTTCAAAACATTTACATTGGCCTCAGCTTTTAATGAAAGAATTATCGAACCACAAACTAAATTCAATAATTTACCCAAGTCTTTAACTTGTGCCGGATTTACAATAAGTGAATATGATAATAAAATACCCTCAAATTTAACAGCCGAACAAATCTTAGTTCGTTCGGGCAATATTGGATCTGTAAAGATTGGTCAAAAAGTTGGTGAAGAAAAATTTAAATTATTTTTGTCAAAAATTGGTGTTTTAAATAAGATAAATTTTGACATTGAAGAAGTTGGGAAACCTTTAAAAATTAAATGGGGCAAATGTCCACTAGCAACATCTTCTTTTGGCCATGGTATTACAACCACTTTACTTCAGTTAGCTAAAGCTTACTCAATAATAGTAAATGGTGGATACAATATAACCCCAAGTTTAATCAAAAATGAAAAACAAAATAAAAAAGAAAGAATTTTAAATGAGGAAGTTTCAAAAATGATATTACCAATTTTGAGAAAAATAGTTACATCAAAAGAGGGCACTGCATCTTTGGCTGACGTAGACGGATATGAAATCGGAGGGAAAACAGGGACTGCTGAAAAAAGCACATCTGGTGGTTACTCTAATAAGAAAATTAATTCCTTCATATCAGTATTACCAACTTCAAGACCAAAATTTGTTTTAGCTGTCATGCTCGATGAGCCAACAAATAGCAAAGATTATATTTACCACTATAGAGATGGCTCAAATATAAAATATAAAGGTACACCTTTCAATACCGCTGGTTGGACAGCAGTTGAGGTAACTGGACAAATTATAGAAAAAATCGGGCCTATTTTAGCCACAAAGTACAGTGAAATTAATTGATCATGCAACTTAAAGACTACATCCCATCAATTAATAAAAAGTATTCAAAAGTTTTTTTTTCAGGTATTTCTTTTGAAAGTTCTAAAGTAAAGAAAAATTATATTTTTTTTGCAATTAAAGGAAATAATTTTGATGGAAATGATTATATAGCTGAGGCTATAAGAAAAGGAGCTAGAGTAGTTGTATCAGAAAAAAAAATACACACAAAAAAAGAGAACATAATTTTTTTATATTCATCAAATGTAAGAAAATTATTAGCAGAAGTTTCTTATAAAATTCTTTCTAAAAGACCAAAAAGATTGATAGCTGTTACAGGTACCAATGGAAAATCTTCTGTAAGTGATTTTTTCTTTCAAATACTCAATTTAAATTCAAAAAAAGTTGCATCGATTGGAACAATAGGGGTTAAGTATCAAAATAAAAAAAAAATTTTAACTAATACAACTTTAGATCCAATCCAATTGAGTTCAATATTGAGTCTTTTAAAAAAAAATAAGATTGAATATGTGATAATGGAAGCATCAAGTCACGGATTAGAACAAAATAGATTAGACGGATTAATATTTGATATTGGAATATTCACAAATCTATCACATGACCACTTAGATTATCATAAGAATATGAAACGATACTTTAAATCAAAATTATATCTTTTCGAGAAATTGGTTAAAAAAGCGGGAAATATTATTACCGATGCAAACATTCCTCAGAGAAAAAAAATAGAAAATATCTCTTTTAAAAATAAAATTAGTTTTAATTTAATCTTTAGCAAACAAAATGGAATCGAACTTATTTCTCACAAATTTTCAGGTGAAAAACAAATTCTAATAATAAAATACAATGGTAAAACACACGAAGTAATATTAAACTTAATTGGTAAAATTCAGTTAAATAACTTACTCATGGCCATGTTAGCTGTAAATAAATGTGGTCTAAAATTTGAAAAAATTATAAAAATAATTCATAATATAAAGTCAGTTGAAGGAAGGCTTGAAAAAATTGGACAAATTAAAAATGAAAGTAAAGTTTTTTTAGATTACGCTCACACACCAGCCGCATTAAAACTAGTCTTAACTAATATAAAAGATCAGTTTCCTAGAAGGAAAATAAGTTTGGTTTTTGGCTGTGGAGGTGAAAGAGATAAAAGAAAAAGATCTATAATGGGAAGAATTGCTGACAAGTATTCTGATAGAATTTTTTTAACAGACGATAATCCAAGAAATGAAAATCCTTCTAACATAAGAAAAGAGATAAAGAAAGGTATAAAAAAAAATCAAATTAAAGAATTTCCTAGTAGAAAAAAAGCTATACATGAAGCTATTAAGACTCTCAAAACTGGAGATTTATTATTAGTCGCAGGTAAAGGCCATGAAAAAACTCAAGACTATGGAAAGAAAAAATTTTTTTTTTCTGATTCTAAAGAAATCCTAAAAGCAATTGAAAATAAAAATAAATTTTTGTCAAAAAATTTGAAATTAAATATTCTTAAAGAAGAGACTAAACATAATATATCTAACAAACTAATTTTAAAAAATATTTCTATAAACTCCAAAACAGTAAAAAAGAATGACATATTTTTTGCAATCAAAGGTAAGAGACTCGATGGAAATAAATTTATTGCAGAAGCTTTAAAAAAAAAATCGAGCCTAGTAATTGTGAATAAAATCAATAAAGAATATCCATTATCTAAGCAGATAAAAGTTGATGATACTCTCAATTTTTTAACAAGATGCTCCTCTATTTTTAGAGAGAATGCTAACGCAAAAATTATCTCAATAACAGGAAGTTGTGGAAAAACAACTTTAAAAGAAATGATTGGTTTAACTCTTAAAAAAGTATCAAAAACAACTTTTTCCCCGAAATCATTTAACAACAAGTACGGAGTTCCTTTAAGTTTATTCAATTTAAAACAGAATGATCAATTTGGTGTCTTTGAAGTAGGTATGGATAAAAAAGGAGAGATAGACAAATTAACAAAAATAATCACCCCCGATTTAGGAATTATTACAAATATTAGCTATGCACACTCAAAAAATTTTAAGAATATTAATCAAATAGCAAATGCCAAATCAGAGATAATTAATAATATTAAAGAAGGTGGTTTTATCATTTTAAATAGAGATGATAATTTTTACGATTATTTTGAAAATTTAGCGTTTAAAAGAAAATTAAAGATAATTTCTTTTGGAATCAAAAACAAACTTTCAATGATTAAATTACTTAAGATTAAGAAGAAAAGAGATAAATTTGAATTATTCGTAAAAGTGACAGGTAAAATTTTATCTTTTTACTCTCAAAATATTAATAGAAGCCATATATATAATATTCTTGCTTCATTGGCTTCGATAAACTCATTTATAGATGTTTCAAATTTTAAAAAAAATACTTTTTTAGATTTTAAAATCCCGAATGGAAGAGGAGATATTTCACTAGTTAGTTCAGGAAATAAAAAAATTCATTTAGTAGATGAGAGTTATAACTCAAATCCCTTATCACTTAAAACTGCCATAGAAAACTATGATAATATTGAATCAAAAAATTCAAAAAAATATATGGTGTTGGGCGATATGCTAGAACTAGGACAGCATTCTTCAAAGCAACATAAATTAATTAGTAAGGTCATTAATAAGTCAAAAATTGACAAAGTGTATGTAGTAGGAGAATATATTAAAGAGACTTTCAAAGGTTTATCATCAAATAAAAGAGCCAAAATATTGGAGGATAAATCAAGTATTATTAATTTGATAAATAATGAATTAAATAATAATGATTATTTGATGATAAAAGGATCAAATTCTACTGGTCTATATAAAATTACTAATAAATTGAAACAAAGAAACTCACATGTTGTATGAATTTTTACTTAATTACATAGAAACTTTCACTTTTTTAAATGTTTTTAAATATATTACTTTTAGAACTGGATTGGCATTTTTTACATCATTAATAATCGCTCTAATGATAGGTGGACCACTTATAAGACTATTTTCAAATAAAAAAATTTTTAATCCTATCCGAGAAGATGGACCTTCAGACCATATAATAAAAAAAATAGGAACACCAACAATGGGTGGTATTATTATTCTTCTCGGCCTTATTATTTCAGTTCTTCTTTGGGCTGATTTGAAAAATATATATATCTTGTTTTGTTTATATATCGTTAGTTCTTTTGGAATTCTTGGTGCTTATGACGATTACAAAAAAATAATTAATAGTAATTCTCGTGGGATTTCATCTAAAATTAAAATAATGATGCAAATTTTTTTAGCTTTGTTCGGGCTAGTAATTTTAACTTATATTGTTGAATATGAAGAATTTAAAAATCTTTATTTTCCATTTTTAAAGAATTTAATTATTAATCTTGGATGGTTCTTTATTCCTTTTTCAATTTTTGTGATAGTTGGATCATCAAACGCTGTAAACCTTACTGATGGCTTAGATGGACTAGCTACTGTTCCCGTAATTTTAGTTGCTGGTTGTTTTGCGTTTATTAGTTATGTGACTGGAAATATAGTTTTCTCTGAATATTTACAAATTTTATATATTGAGGGAACAGGTGAAATTTCAATTTTTTGTGGAGCTATTATTGGTTCTTGTCTTGGATTTTTGTGGTTTAATGCTCCACCAGCTAAAATATTTATGGGGGACACTGGATCTCTTTCTTTGGGAGGTTCTTTAGGTGCTGTTGGAATTATTACCAAACACGAAATAGTTCTAGCTATTACCGGAGGTTTGTTTGTTCTTGAGGCTTTGTCAGTTATGGTTCAAGTGATTTCATTCAAATTAACTGGTAAAAGAATTTTTAAAATGGCACCAATACATCATCATTTTGAGAAAAAAGGTTGGCCAGAATCTACTGTGGTTATAAGATTTTGGATTATTTCAATTATCCTTGCTATGATTGGACTGGCTACACTTAAATTAAGATAAAGGCACAAGCTTGAATATCTTTATAAATAAAAAAATATTGATTTATGGCTTAGGAAAAAGTGGAAAATCTACATACAATTTTTTAAAAAATAAAAGTAATATATTTTTATACGATGATAATAAATTAAGAAAAAAATCGTTTAAACCCAAAAAAAAATTTATTAGATATAAAGATATTCTTAGACAAAAATTTGACTTTATAATAATTAGTCCAGGGATTGATATTGATCAATGTTTTTTATCAAAGTTTTTAAAAAAAAACCGTGAAAAAATTTATTCTGATTTAGATGTTTTTTACGAATTTTATAAAAATGACTGTATTACGATCACTGGAACAAACGGGAAATCTACAACATGTCAAATTTTGTATGAAGTTTTATTAGATCAAGATTATGATGTTAGATTAGTTGGAAATATAGGTAATCCAATTTTATCTGTTAAAAAGATTAATAGTAAGACTATTCTTGTAGTTGAGGCTTCATCATACCAATTAGAATATAGTAAGATTTTCAAATCAAAATATGCAGCTATATTAAACTTATCACCTGATCATATTGAAAGACACAAAACTTTTCAAAAATACGTAATTGCAAAATTTAAGTTATTAAAGAGTCAATTAAAAGGTCATTTAGCATTTGTCAAGAAAGGTGATCCAATAATTAATAAACAGCTTAAATTAAATAAATTTGAGAGTGAAATAATAAAAGTAAACACAAGAAAATCCAATAGATTTATTAAAGGTATTAAAAACAAATATTTTCTCACAGAAACAAATAAAGAAAATTTATCATTTGTTTTAGAGATTTTAAAAAGATTTAATCTAAGAAAAAATTTACTAAAAAAAACAATTAAAAACTTTAGTGGACTGAAGTATCGACAGCAAATTGTATTTAAAAACAGATTTCTAAAAATTATAAATGACTCAAAATCAACTAGTTTTTCTTCAACGACAAGTATTTTGAGAGCTAACCGAAATATTTATTGGCTCTTGGGCGGTATACCAAAAAAAGGTGATAAACTTAATTTACCAAAAAAATATTTTAAAAACATAAAAGCTTTTGTCTACGGAAAAAATAAGAATTTTTTTAATAAAAATCTAAACGGAAAAATTATTTATTTTAATTTTAATAATTTGAAAGAAGCATTAAAAGAAATATTTACTATGATAAAAAAGGAGAAATACATAGATAAAACAATATTATTTAGTCCATGTGCTGCATCTTTTGATAATTTTCAAAATTTTGAGGACAGAGGTTTCTATTTCAATAAACTCATTAAGAAAAATTTAAATGAAGTTAAATAGATTAATCCAAAATTCATATTATAAGTGGTGGAAAAATATTGATAAATTTTTGTTTTTTTTGATTGTCACTCTTTTTTTAATCGGACTTTTTTTTTCATTAGTTTCAACATCACTATTAGTCTCTGATAAGCTAGATACAAACGATTACGCTTTTTTTTTAAAACACTTATTTTTTGTCTTTCTAGGAATACTAATAATTTTTATTTTATCTTCTATTAATGAAGAAAGGCTTATTAAAATTTCTCCCTCAATTTTTTTATTATCACTATTAACATTGTTTTTAGTGCCATTTATAGGTGTAGAGGTAAACAGCGCTCAACGATGGATAGATTTTTATTTTTTACCTAGATTTCAACCAATAGAATTAGTTAAACCTTTTCTTATAGTCTTGATAAGTTTAATATTGAGTAGCGAAAAATATAATAACATTTATTTAAAATATTTATTTTCTTTTATTATCACTTTAATAATTGGTTTGCTGTTAGTTGCTCAACCAGACATAGGGCAAACTCTGTTAGTTTTCTTTAGCTGGTCAGTTTTAATATTTATTTCAGGAATCAATATTATTTTTTTAATTAGCTCATGCTTAATTTTATTTATAGCTTTGTATCTCTTAATTAAGTTAGTACCAAAATTTGAATATATTAAGAATAGAATTATATCTTTTTTTAACTCTGAAACAGGCACCCATAATGCACAGTCCGAAAAAGCCATAGACTCCATCACTAGCGGAGGGTATTTAGGAAAAGGTATTGGAGAAGGTACTCTCAAAAATCGAGTTCCAGAAGCACACACGGATTACATAATCTCTGTAATTTCAGAAGAGTTTGGAGTAATTACCATAATTTTAATTCTATTATTGTTTCTAGTTTTCATTTACTCAGTATTTAAAAAAGTTTATTTAGAAAATAATGAAAGGACGAAATTGATCTTAGTAGGTTGTGCTAGTCTAATCTTAGTTCAAGCCATGATACATATTGGAGTAAACATTAGATTGTTCCCAACAACTGGCATGACTTTACCTTTTATAAGTTATGGTGGTTCATCCATAATAAGTATTTCAATTTTGTCAGGAATAATTTTAAATTTAACAAAAAGGAAAATTCATTAGGATGGAAAAAAATTTTTTAATTTCCACGGGCGGTTCTGGTGGCCATGTTGTGCCTGCAATTATTCTTCACGAGCATTTATCTAAAGAGTTTAATGTATTCATATCGACTGATGAGAGAGGATTAAAATATTTAGAAAGAAAAAATTATAAATACAAAATTATTAATACGCCAAAATTAGATAATATTTTTTTTTTCCCAATAAATTTAATTTTTATTTTTATATTAACTTTCAAATCTATTTTTTTACTTAAAAAAGAAAAAATAAAAAATGTTTTTTCTACCGGTGGATACATGTCATTACCCGTAATATTAGCATCTAGAATATTAGGGTCAAAAATATATTTGATAGAACCCAATCTAGTCTTAGGTCGAGCAAATAGATATTTTTTATCATCTTGTGTAAAGATTTTTTGTTACACTGATGAATTAAAAAATTTCCCAAAAAATCATAGAAATAAAATAATTAAGATTAATCCCTTAGTAAAAAAAAATATTTATGCTTCAAAATCTTTAACTCAAAAAAAAAAAGAATTTACTCTTTTAGTTGTTGGAGGTAGTCAGGGAGCTAATATCTTTGATAAAAATTTGAAAAATTTTATTATAAATATTTCCAAAAATTATTCGATTAGAGTCATACAACAAACTAGTGAGAATAATATTTATAATTTAAAAGAATTTTATTTAAAAAATGAGATAGAGAATGAAATTTTTAGTTTTAAACAAGATTTTGAGAGTATTATTCAGAATGTTGACCTTTGTATTACTAGAGCAGGGGCTTCAACTCTAGCTGAATTATCAGTGGCTAATATCCCTTTCATCGCAGTCCCATTACCAACTGCAAAAGATAATCATCAGTATGAAAATGCAAATTTTTATATGAAAAAAAATTGTTGTTGGTTAATTGAACAAAAAAATTTTGAACTTCAAATTGAAGATGTCTTGAAAAGTATTATTAATAATAAAAAAGTTTTGTTAGAAAAAAAAAAAAATTTAGAAAAATTAAATTATCAAAATAGTTGGATTAATGTTAATCAGAAAATATTAAAAATTTTAAATGAAAATTGAATTAGCTAAAACTGAAATAATCCATTTTATTGGAATAGGTGGAATTGGAATGAGCGGTCTTTCTTTAATAATGAAAGAAAAAGGATTTAAAGTTCAGGGAAGTGACTTATATTTAAATAAAAATATTGACCGATTAAAAAAAGAAAAAATAAAAGTTTTCATGGGTCAAAAAAAACAAAATTTAAAGAATGTTACTATCGTTGTAATCTCGTCAGCTATCAAAAAAAATAATCCTGAGGTAATTGAAGCAAAAAGAAAAAACATTCCAATTATTACAAGAGGAAAAATGTTGGCACATATTGTTTCTTTAATGAAGAACGTAGTTGTTGTCGGTTCACATGGTAAAACGACTACAACATCTTTGATAGCTTCAATTTTTGAAAAAACAAAATTAGATCCAACAATTATTAATGGTGGAGTGATAAATTCAATCAGAAATACCGCTAAATTAGGAAAAACTGATTGGTCTATTTTAGAAGCAGATGAGTCAGATGGTAGTTTTGTTCATATTCCACCAACTTATTCAATCATAACAAACATTGATAAAGAGCATATGGATTTTTATAAATCTTTAGATGTTTTAAAAAATCATTTTATGAAATTTATTGAAAAAGTTCCCTCATTTGGAAAATCTTTTATATGTCTTGATGATAAAATAAATTCTGATCTTATAAAAAGGTTAAGAAGTAAAAATTTTTACACTTATGGGACTAACTCAAAATCAAATTTTTTGATAAAAAATATTAAACAAAATATAAAATATACTAAATTTGATCTCTTAATAAATGTTCCTAACAAAAAAAAAATGTTAATTAAAAATATTAAGATACCATTACTTGGTATTCATAATGCAAGAAATTCTGTTGCAGCAGCTGCTGTAGCAATAACAGTTGGAATTTCAATTTCAGATATCAAAAAAGGTCTTCTAAATTTTAAAGGAGTACAAAGAAGATTTAATAAAATTTTTTCTTATAATGATATTGATTTTTATGATGATTATGCTCATCATCCTACTGAGATTAAGGTTGTGTTGGAAGGTGTTGACAAGGTCTACAAGGGGTATGAAAAAGTTTGC
>MDTG01187199.1_pt1 | contig 10140 bp, 9 predicted proteins | sample 811421 | NCBI WGS metagenome assembly MDTG01 (sample SAMN05326645, study PRJNA326480) | marine metagenome | isolation source: seawater | place: Pacific Ocean: South East | collected 2011 | reverse complement strand
TTCTATTTTTCTCAATAGGATGAGGATTACGTATTTCTTTAAAATCTCCGTAACTTTTTTTACACCCATCAAAACAGATACCATAAGACTGATGACCATAATCGTATAGTCCACCCCATCGAAGCTGTATCAAGGGCAATAACCATGGTTTTTTGTCACCACTCTCTTCCTTTATAACAGCCTTTTTTATTACATTTCCTTTTTCATTTTTTTCTTCCTTCATATACAGAGCATATCCAGGTATTTCTTCACCTATGTATTTATCAAAACGACCGAATTTTTTACCCTTATCCATACGATCCATATTAATTACTATTTCATTCGCAGTTTTACCCTCCACATAAAAACGAGACCCCTCCTGACCCACCACAATATTTATAATCTCTCCTTTTTTCAATATGTAATCAGTCTGAATAGAATGATTATTTCCAGCATTAATAGATTTTATAGTGTATAGTCCTGAAAAGGGTACTTTCCATTTTTGTATACCCTTATCAATTAGTAGTGACTCCTTATCTTTAAGCATCTTAACAAAATTTAAATATTCATTCAAATTATCCATTTCATACCAACTGCTAAGAATCCTTTCCTGTATAGATTGAGGACCTATGGCACCAGAACGACCATAATTATGAAAGTTAAATTTTGTGCCTTTTTCTATTGTATTAGACGTATTACCTAATTTTATATGGGAAAACAAATTCTTAAAACTATAAAGAAAAGTCTTTGAATATCTTTTATAAGTATAACTTGAAGTGCTCGTTCCAGGGCTCATGTGTGCTGGGAAGTCTTTTATCATATTTTCTGAACTGTTAAATACTATTTTATGATTAGTGCCAGAAATCGGTTTATTACTTCCTGTGTAAAATTGAAACCTATACATACTATTAGCACTATTATTTGCCCCATGTCTAGAATGGTATATAGATTTTTTAATAAGGTCATTATAGGCTTCTTTTTCATTCGAATTATAGTAGCGCCAAGAGTAATTATCAAAAATTACACCAATCCTGTATGTATTACGTTTACCTTCATTCATCCAAGCGCTTACTGGTTTTTTATTAATAAGTGTGATCCGCATTCTTAAAGTAACGAAGCCGCCGCGGGCATTGCTGTCTAATATTGTCGCACTAGCATAAATATTTTCATTATAAACAATCATTTGTTCAAAAATGACCCTGCTCAACAATGTTAAAGATTCTGGATCTTCTTCAGTTCTATGGGTTATCTTCGCTCTGTAAGACCCATAGAAGTTCGATCTCCACTCATAATAAGGCCGTTTCAGTTTCTTAGCGATTTGTCTTGGTCCTAGTTCAGCTCCTATGTAAAGTATAGCTGGATTAGCTTTTTCTCGACCTAAAGGATCATCTATCAGTCCTTCAGGGGTATAGTCTTTTTTTCGATTTTCAGGCATATATCGGGGTTTATTAATACTGTTTGGGATACCGATTGGTTCTGAGTAATCATAATCGTTTAATTCACTTGTTCCTAGAAGAAAATTAGCCCTGGATTTTAGATACTCCCATCTTGTAGATTCATTTGTCATTGTATCTCCCATAGTCTGTTCTGGGATCATATAGATTTCATTATTATCTATTTTTGTTATAATACGAATTCTTAAATCTGAATCGAGGTGATTATCATTTGGTTCAGGTAAAGTTGAGTTAAGAGGAACTGAATCTAGTTTACCATTATATATTGTTACTGCTACCTCATTAGTTGATTCACCGCTATTTACCTTAGGTTTTGAGGTACTCCAATCAATACCAGGCTCTGTGCCTGCTGATTTTAACCAATCCAGACTTATTCCAGAACTAGAATCATTAGGTATATTATCTATATGACTGACAACAATAAATGGATTATTGTTAGACATTACTTGAAACCCACACACACCTCCAACATATTTATGTCTGCCATCACCCTCTTTTTTTCTTAATCCAATAATCTTAAATCTGGATACAATCTTTTTATCAGCAATATTGTATACTATCGCATAAAATTGACCACCACTCATAAGTTCCAATCTAGTTGAATCTTTTAGACAAATCTTTGTGTAGCATATTTCTTTCATACTACCATCATCCATCATTTTGTTATCATATCCTTCTACAAACACCCCTTCATTCCATAAACTAAACATTAAATGTTCACCGGTTGTATTACTTGGGGAAGTGAAATTCTCAATAGCATTTTTTTTGTATCTACGAATTACATATACAAAAAACGCTATTATACAGAAAACCACTATGATCTTAAGCAATATGTGTTTATCGCCTGTCAATAAATCAAGGCTATTGATTATATTATTTAGTAGTTTCATTATAATATATTTATATAATTAAATTACAATTTAATCTTTATTTATAAGGACTTCCTATGTCATCTAATCAGTCTTATAACTTTCTACTTTATCTATTTGTTTACTAGTAGATAATTCACTTCCTCTTCTTAAAAGCTTTTTCGCAGCACTTCCCATTTTTGAAGAGTTTACCATATCAATTTCTAGTTTTTCTAGTGTATCCTCATCCTCATCATCAAGCATATTTAGCATCTCTTTTTCAATTTCTAATTGCTCTTGAAATCTAGCAGAACTCTCATATTGTCTTGTATTAGGACATAATACTTTATTTTCATGATTAGCCTCGTATCTATCCTTTTCACTCCATCCCCATCCTTGACCATCTTGTAATCTATGCCAAGTTTGGAATTGATAATATTTATCACCTGTTTCTAATCCATATGCTCTAAGATTGGCTCTATGTTTAAGCTTTTTACCATCGCAATTTTTTAACCAACAATTATTACCTTTGTATTTTTCACCTCGATAAGTAAAAGCATTACATGAATCTCCTTCATCTATACACTTATCTCTACATTCTTTTAAGGTTTTAGCAACAAAGGGTTTTTTAAGTCTACACAATTGATCTGAAATTATACTATCGTCTCTATTCAACACTGTGGAATACTTAAAACAATTATTGGGATTTATATATTCTTGTCTTTTTCTTTCCTTTTCCTCCTCTATCTTTCTTAGTATGCCATCTTTATCTTCTAATTCAAGCTTTTTCATCATTTCGGCATCGTCTTTATAAAACTTTTTCAATTCAACCAGCTTCTTTTCCTTAAGTGTCTCTGCTCTTATTTTGGAATCCTCTAATTGTTTCTTAGCTTCATCAAATTTATCTTGAGCTGCTACAAGAGCCTTTTCCCATTTTTTCTTTTCATCTTCAAGTTTGTTTTTAAGCTGTAATATCCTGTCCTTAATGTTTTTTTCATTTTCTAGTTTTTGATTAGTCATTACTAACAATGAGTCAGCAATTTGTTTTTCTTTAGCTAATTTTTGCGCTTTAATACTATCCTCATAGGTTTTTTTATCTGCCATTTTTTGAGCATTTATAGCATCTAATCTGGCCTTACCCCTCATTTCTGCTTCATCTCTGGCAGTTTGTATTGCTTTATTTAACTCAGCAATATTTTTTGTGATCTGAGCTTTATTTTCAGCAGTTAGTGTATTAGCTAATTCAATAGCAGTCTGTCTATCTGTTTCTAGAATGCTTAATCTATCCGTTAATTGAGAAGTATTTTCTTCTATTTCCTTAATTTCATTTTCAATTTGTTGAGACTCATTTATAGAGTTTTTTAAAGCTAATTGAGCAGCATCAAGTGTTTTCTTACGATCTTCTACAAGAGCAGTAGCTGAATCAACATCGCCTGTGGCACTCGCAATATTTTCATTAGATGTTGAAAGATCGCTTTGTAATTGCTCTAGCTTGCTTTGAGTCTGTATAAATTGTAATGATGCCTCTGTAGCCACATCATCGGCACTCTTCATAGTTTCTTCATTTTTTATAGCATCAGCATTAGCCTGATCACTTTGTTCTTGAAGTGTCGCAAGATCGACTGTATTATCTTCTTCTTTTTTTAACTGTTCTATTACAACACTACCAGATGTTATATTTGATACGGATTCAGTTTTATCTATACCTGAATTATATGATCCACCTCCACCACTATACCTCTTTGACGCGCTGGTCTGGTATAATCCTCCAGCAGCATTGGAAATACCTGAAGGATCACCACCTCCCCCTCCCCCTGAATAACCACCACCACCTCCATATTGTTTATCAGCACCTTTATTGCCGCTTCCTCCACCGCCAAAACCTCCCATATTGTTATTTTTTTCACTATTAAGTATAGATCCACCATCTCCTCCATTTATGAAACCTTTACCTCCTAAATATATAATTCCAGTACCATTACTATAAAATCCACCACCACCTCCTCCACCTCCAAGATGGCTATTTTTTGTAGAATTATCATTGTTTACAGAGTTAGAGTATCCACCCTCTCCAGCCTTGATATTATTAATTCCTCCACCCTGTCTACCTGATCCATAACCTAGATTTCCGTTATTAGCTACCATTGTAATACTGGCATGTACATTTTTATTTATTTGGTCTATATCATGAGTAGCGCCACTACCACCAGCAATGATTAATGGTGTTGAATCTTCTAGTGATGCGCCTTTAGATACAAATGAACCACCATTTCCACCAGACAGATCAGTCGATTGTTGTCCAACTAGTATATATAATTTATCGTCACGTCTCAATCTAAATGTACCTTTAATATATGCCCCTTTATATTTCCCCTTACCGTTGACTCTTCCAGCACCTTTAGCATGTATTATATAAGACCCTGTTTGGGGTATCTTAAATTCTTGAATACCTTGAGAAACTACAGTAACCTTATCTTTGAGATTTGTATTCATATAGGCATTGTCTAATTCACTCTGAGTAGGCCCAAATCTACCGATTTTATCAGCATTTGTGAATGTGTATGTTTGTTCAATCACTGGAAGCTCTTGCTCAAAGCCTTCTATACTCTTTTTTTGATAATATTTATATACTAATACAAAGATGATTATTGCTAATACTATATGTTTGTATTTATGAAGAATATCAATAGTATTACTTAATAATTCCATTTATAATATTAAGATAAAAAAATTTAATATTATAATTCTATACTCTAGATTTTTTACATTCACCATATTTTTCTTGTATATTTAGTAGCGATATGATATAGGGAGCAAGGAAAAATACAAATGGTACGACTATTGCCGCCTGAATGTTACCTGTATAATAATAAAACATTATACTCATGATGGTTAATTTAAGAGTACGACCTGAAAGGATATCTGCCATTATGGGAACATTTTTTTTGATCTTTTGCGCATTCATTGAAATAAGAATAGCTAATCCTATACCTGCCATTTTAAGTTTATCACTATGTTCTGTTATCATTTTTTGTATGCTTAGTAAATCCATTTACAATATTTACAGATAATAATATCATCCATAGATAATTCTAATATGGAGCACAGTTTTGGAAATCCTCTACATTATCAGTTTGTTCAGTACTACTATTAAATCTTTCATTGCCTAATAATATATCAAGAGCTTCACCAGCTCTTTGTCCGGGTGTTTTCTCTCCAGCTGTTTCTTCTTTTTCATCTTCTTTCTTTTCACCCGGGCTTGTGAATTCTTCTTCGTAAAATTCGGTTATGGTATTGAAATCAGAGTATCCTTCCATGTTTTTTACAAAGTGTTCTTCAACATCAAGAGATGTGGCAATGCTTGTAACCAAGAGAAAACCAATGGCTACGATAAGAGCCATTTGTAGATTATTGTTTGATAAAAACACAACAAGTAAGATTACACCGAATCTGAAAAAGTTATTATTAAACATATCTCTTACCATAGGTGGTAATCTGGGGTGAAGTCTTGGACCATACATAGTTAAAAACATAGCTAAGAAACCATATAAGAATGGCATAGCAGTAGCGCTTTCTAACATACCTTGGATTTGATTTACTAAAGATTCCATTTATATTATAATATAATAAAAAATTTACACAAATTACTATTATTTATTCATTCGTATGATTAGAGATTATATCATTTCTTAATGAATCAATTACATCATCAATGTTATCCTCTGCTATGCTTTCTGTGTTTGTAGATACACTTGTAGTGTCAGATGTATCCTTAAACATGGATACATATGTGTTTTTAAACTGTTCATAACCTGTATCAAATAGGAATTTTTTAATATCATCATCAAATCTTAATTCTATAACATCATATTTAACAAATATGTCGATTGTGTTATTTTTGTACTTTTCTTTAAGATAGTCACTCATTCTTGCTAATAAACAATCCATTATTCTGTACATGTATTGACCAATATTGTCTAGATTTTTCCCTGTACTTGGATCAGTTAACATTATTCCTAATGTATTTTCAATATCCTCATCAAAAAAGTATATAGGATAGTTATCAATCACCCCACCATCTACATAATAACTATCATCATAGCACACCTTTGTAAAATATATTGGAACAGTCATAGATATCCGTATGGCTAACCATACAGGCATATCGGGGGTTTTTTCATGACTAAAAATATCAAGCCTTTTGTGCGTAATATTCGAACCGGCTATCATTAGATTGTATTTCGGATTTTTCTCTTTCAAATCCTTGAATGTTGCGTCAGATTTTCCTATAATCTTTTTACATATGATTTTAAATAATCTACAAAACTTATTACATGTGTCTATACCTAAAGTTTCGTCAAATACCAAGATATTCTCTGTGTTTATATCTCTAAGATTATCCAAAGTCAGGTATTTTAAAATTTTTATTATTTGGTCACCTGATAATCCAATAGCTATACCAAATGCGAAGATTGCTCCAGATGAAACACCTAGTATATTTTCCAAATTTGACATTAAATCCATTTCTTCCATTGCTTTGATCACACCGGCATAACAAAGACCTTTAATCTGTCCTCCACTAAGAACCAGATTTTTTAATATCATATTGTTATTGTATTCATGTTTTTAATCTTAAATAAAAATATTATTCTTAATTAAATGATTAATATTTTTAAACTTAATAAAACTAGAGATGAAAAGGAAATACAAAAAGTAGAAACATATCGAAGAGTTCTTGATAAATGTCACAGTAGAATCAAAATACAGGGAAATAAGGGAATTACTCATTGTATGTATACAATACCCAATATAATTTTTGGATTACCAGCATATGATCAGATAAAATGCGCAGAATATTGTATAGAAAGACTACGAAAAAATGGTTTTGTTGTGGTTTATACATATCCTAATCTTTTATACATATCATGGGAGCATGTACCATCATCAATAAAGAATCCTGAAATAAAAACTATGGAAATGGAAATTGTTCAAAATCCACACAGAGACTATAGTAGTATAGTATATAATCTAAATAATAGAAATGATGCCAATAATTTAGAATATTTTAATAAAAATCTTATAGAGTATCAATCCGTTGAAAATGATGTTTTATCAAAAAATTTTTCAAGAAGAAGTAATATAAAGGATTATTAAAATCTTCTTACCAGCTTGCTGATATTTTCCATCATAAGGATGATAACAATTCCGGTTATAATAAAAATCATTATATCAGCAAGACTATCCTTTTCTCTAACCTTGTTGTTTTTGAGTTCATCAACCATGTCTCTCAATTTATTGTTTTCTTCTTTAAGAGTTTTGATAATGTGTAAATATTTATTATCATATCTCTCTTTTTTGTTAGAAAAGTGTTCGCTTTCATCTTCGCTCTCATCTTCATTTTCTAAAGCAGCCTTTTCAGTAATTTCTTTTTGTTTTTTGTTATATTCGTCATTAAGTTTTTCATACATAGCAATATTGTATTCATTAATGGGTAAATCCAAATTCATGTATGATGGATGGTTTTCTTTACTATCTAACTGGGTTCCATCGCTGCTTCTAACATGAATATTTTGATTATCCTTAACAAATCTGGTTTTAGGTCCACTATGTTCAGGAAGTCTATTATAGGTACGTGAAAAATTAGCATTTCTTTGTCTTTTCTTGGGTTGTTTTTTCTTTTTAGCGACTTCTTCACCTAAAGAGTTATATATTCTAGAGTTTTGAAAATCTACGTTATTATGTACAGTTTCATTGCTATATCCCATGGAATTTGATTGTTGTAGTTCGGGATTTAAACTTGTAGACCAAGCTTCTTCAATAGTACAGTAGGGCATATTAACTTATATAATTATTAGAAAATATAATTTGTATTTATTCTAAAAATGTTATTTTATAGATGTTAATATTTATCTAAAAAATCCATTTTTTTTTGTAATATATATTATATATGGACGCTGTACTTCAAAGAGTAAACAATCTTCTTACAGATTTAATGAACAATACAACATTTACTGTTGTAGCTTCCCTTGTATTGGCTATGTATGCCGGTTTAGCTGCCCCCTCCCTCCCAAATAGTGTAGTATTATTTTTCGATACTACATTAGGCAAATTATTATTTATTTTCCTTATTGCCTTTGTAGCATCAAAGAATGTACAAGTAGCTATTATGGTAGCTGTTGCCTTTCTTGTTACTCTTAATGTTTTACAAACTAGAAATGCCGAAGGATTCAATAACTATGTAGAGAATTTCATCAGTCTTAACCCCGATGATCAAAACCCCGTAACCTCAGGAAGTGAGTATTTCAAAGCACAACAACAAGATACTCCTGCTGCTGACGGTGATGATGAACCCGCTGTCGAACCTACTGCTGACGATGCTGGTGATGCCGCTGCCGAACCCGCTGTCGAACCCGTTGCTGAACCCGCTGTCGAACCCACTGCTGATGCCGCTGGTATGGATGATTCTGAACCTGCTCAAAGTATGGGAGTTGAATTAACTGAAAAGTTCACTGGTGAATATAATGTAAAACCTGCCTTTAACCTCTCTGGTAATCCAGCAAATATGTATGCTCCAGTAAATTTTTAATTAGATAAATTGATACACATTTATTAATCTTTAAAAAATATTTTATAATTTTATATTATAATATGATTTCTAGAAAATTTCTTAAAAATGTTAATAACACTCTTTTAAAACAGTTTGAAAATATCCAAAAAATTGATGAAAAGCATATATACATTTTCGCGATAGTAGTATATATTATCTTTGTGATTGTAGTAAAACCCGTATCAGTTATAGAAATGGCTAAATTACCTGTAATACAGGTTGGTGTTCTAGGTTTGTGTGTATACATATTTAATAGTGACCCTATGATGTCATTATTGCTTGGAACCGCATTTATAATAACACTTTCAACATCAACTACTCTACTAAGTAAAAAATTACCTATAATTAGATCAAAAGAGGGTTTCACAACAAAAGAATCAACAGATTCATATGAAGATGAAAATTTAACTAGTTCTGATCCTAATGAAGGTACAACTAATGATGATACTGACTCATATGATGAAGACATCCAAGATGATGAAGAAGAGGAAGATGAAGAAGAAGAGGAGGATAGTAGTGAAGAAGAAAGCAGTGATGAAGATGATGATGATGAGGATGAAGAAGACGATGATGATGATGAAGACGATGAGGATGAAGAAGAAGTAATTGATTCATTTAGAGGTTCTACAATCATAAACAAAAACTCAATCAATGATACATTCAAAAATCTTCATGATGCCATACACAATCTAGAAAATTATATAAATGTTAATGATAAGAAATAAAAAAATGTCAATATAAATTAAATGATATTTGATTTAGATAATGTTTTAGGAACTCTTAATAGTAATAAATATATATACGCTATTTGTATGATCTTGCTTAATGTTGGAGCTAAATATATTGAAGTTGATTTACAAATGGGTCACAAAAAAGTATTATCATCAAAATTAATTAGAAGACTTCTCATATTTACTGTAGCATTTATCGCTACTAGAGATGTTATAGCCTCTCTTATTATTACTGCTTCATTTGTTATTATCATTCTTAACCTTTTCAATAGTAAGAGTAAATATTGTGTTTTACCTAAATCATTTACCGATTTAGACACTAACAAGGATGGTGAGATATCTCCTGAAGAAATTAAACACGCGTATGAAACTCTAGTGAAAGCTGGTAAAATCAAAAAAGATGATTCTATTCTTAAATAAATAGATATAAAATACTTTATATCTAATCTATAAATTCAAATTAATGCTTCTTTTAGGTCTTTGTTTTTGAGAAACAAGATTTATGTTTCTATTATCATCAC
>MDTG01154652.1_pt1 | contig 10140 bp, 9 predicted proteins | sample 811421 | NCBI WGS metagenome assembly MDTG01 (sample SAMN05326645, study PRJNA326480) | marine metagenome | isolation source: seawater | place: Pacific Ocean: South East | collected 2011 | reverse complement strand
GTGCACGGCGCTCGCCTTCTGAGCGAGTGCCACGTCATCGGTGCGGAGCGCAGGCGGAGCGCAGGCGGAGCGCAGGCGGAGCGGTGCGGGCGGCTGAGCGGACTGCGCCCGCGGTCCGCACCTTTGCGCTCTTTTTACATTCTAGGCTTACGCGCGCGCCTCAGCGGCGCGCGCGCGCGTCGCGCGCGAAGAGCTCGTCCACCAGCGACGGCTTCCGCCGCGCCTCGAGCCGGAGCCGGTCGAGCGACCTCGAGCCACCGTAGACAGCAGCGGCCGTGTCGCCAGCTGGCGGCGGCTTGTTGGTAGCTGGCGGCGTCGGATTCTTAATCCCCGCCTTCCTCATCGCAGCGTTCGCCGCCTTCCCTCGCGCAAGGGCGCGTTCTCCCGCGTCGCTGAGCTGCTTCTTCGGAGTCGCCGGGGTCTCTGGGTTCATCTGGAAACCCCCCTCCGAGTCCTGCCTGGCAAGGGTCGGTGGACCAACGTCCTTCTTGGAATCCTTGCCAGAATCCTCGTTGGAATCCTCGTTGGAATTCTTGCCCAATGCCTTTACCAGAGTGTCGAGCATCTCATGACGTGCAGTGATGGCGTTGTAGATCTTCTTGTAGTCTCCCTCGTCCATGAGCGTCTCGAGCTGCCCCTCGATGGCTACGATGCGTTCCTCGTACAGCTTCTTGATCTCCGCGGTAAGCTGCGCCTTCTCATCGGCGAACGACTCGAGCTGCCTCCGAATCGTTTCTTGCAGCTCGCGCTGAGCGCGTGCGCTCTCGTCGGTCTTGGTGGCAACTTCGGCCAGCCTTTTCGACGCCTCCTGCTGGACGAGATTGGCTATCTTCTTCTCGTTTTCATCGCGCTCCCGCTCAGCCCTGGTGTCGGCCGCCGTCGTCGTCTCCGTGAGCCTTTCGACCTTCCCGTCAATCTCACTCTTGTACTCTTCCAGCTTTTTTCCCAGCGCGTCGACGCTGGCCTGGACTTTGCCCTCGGCAGCGTCGGCTTTTAAGGTTGCATCCTCCTTGGCCGTCTCCACCGCTGCGGGCACCTCCTTGTTCACCCTTTCCTCGAGTTTGGCTACCTGCGTCTTCAGTTGCTCCACCCCCTCCGCCTCCCGCGCCTTTGACTCCCTCTCCTGCTGAGCCGCCGCGGTACGGACCTCCGTCCTGAGCTCGTAGAGCTCATCTTGGAGCTGGCCCATGTCCTTGGAGTTCTCGAGCCCTCTCTCATGTATTTCCTTGATTTTCTGGAGCAATGTCTTGAACAGATCGGTGTTCGCAGAAATTTTGTCGTTCCAGATGTCGCCCTCGTCCTTCTTCTGGTCCTTGAGAATGCGGCCCGTTGGGGCCACGGGCCCTCCGTAGATGGGGTAGGCCATCGAGCCGCCCCTCCCGCCGTACAGCGGCATCTCTCTGTGGGTGTGACCTCCTCACTGCGTGCGAAGGAGCCAGGCGGATTATCGACGACGCTTGCGACTCCTGAGCTGCACCAGGGGCTGAGGAATCCACCCGCCACAGATGGACGACGATCCAAAGCGTCCGAGGCTTGGCGACGAGTCGCAGTTCCAGTCCTACTGGGACTGGCTGCCCGCCGAGCTCCAGCAGTGGATTCTTCGATTGGTTCGCCTGGACGCGGCCAACCTACTGACAGAGCTAGTGGCAAACGAGAGGACCTTGAAACTCCTGAAGCAGCGGTTTAACCTTAAGCGGGAGTCCTTCCGACCCTCTTGGCAATGCGTCGGATTCATGCAACGCGTGTTCTCTCGTGGCCCGCTTCTTCAGCAGTTTGAGCTCCGTCATAAAACCCCACCTCTATACGGCCAGAGGTTTTTTTTGAACAACTTCTTCACAATCGATGGGTTTGAAGGTCACAGTCTAGACCCACCTGGAGACATCCACCAAGGTTTTCGCAACGTGGACGCGCTTGTTGAATGCGGCATTCACCGAATGGACTGCGCCCACTCGGCGTTCGATCTCGTGAATACCAGGATAGATGACCAGTTTCAGGAGGAACATGGCGACTATTCCTACTGTTGTGACACGTTTCCAAAGCTTCGCTTCCTCGTCCAAACGACGTTTTCGCGTCCGCCTCGAAACAGGAAGATACTCCTTACCCAGCGCAAGCACAACCCAAAGTTTTGGTGAGGAGTGAGCGTGTGTGTGTGACATCAGTTGTTGTTGTTGTTGTTTGCCAACGCAAACTCCCTAGCTATCACGGTGAAAGACGTTGCGAGCAGGGCAATCACATGCCACAGGCCATGTGTGTGAAGCACACAGCCGCACGTCTTGGGGCATGCAAGCCACAGAGCCTGGCCGCGTTCGAGTTGCCAATTTGGCCACTTCCATATGGAGTCGAGCATCATGCCCGCAAGGACGACGAGAAACGCCGCCGCCTGCAGCGAGACGACCACGACCGCCACGCCCGCGTCGAGCGTACCGAAGACAGCGGGTATCGCCATGAAGTACGAAGTGGCGAGCAGCAGCGATGTCGATTCGCGCGTCGTTCCGTGGTGCAAATCCTTGTGCCCGCGGGCAAAGAGCCCTCGCCCAAGCGAGCACTCTACGCCTTCGGGCAGGCTCTCGCCATGCGTGCTCCACGTCGCCTGATTGGGCAGGTGGGCGCGGCGCCATACGAAAAATGCGAGCACGACGGTTGCCGCCAGTGGAAGGTCGAGCACGGTCTGGTACGGCACGTTGACGAAGCCACTCGTCGCGACCGCAATGTCCGCGAGACCACCCAGCGCTATGCCGGCATAGATGGTACCAAAGTCAATCATGCGCGCGACGCGTGCAAAGTGCGGGTCGGGTGAGGTCCCGTGGTAGAGCGACGACGCGAGAAAGACGACCACGCACGACCAAGCAGCAATCGCAGTCAGCACGGCGTCGACGCCCTCGGTACGCAGCACGATCTGGCGCACCATTGCGTAGACCGCAAAGACGACGGCACCGGCCACATGAGTCCAGAAGGAGGACCTTTCGTAGTGCCCCGTCGGTCCGAGCAGCACCGACGTGTACCAGGTCTTTGGTCTACGGCCAGGGGGGTCTGGCGGGGGCGGCGCGGGCTCGTTGCGGATTGCCACGCCATGGAGCAGCTCGCAGAGACGACCGCAAAATCCCGCGTCCGGCCTGCCCACGACCTCGTACTGGTCCACGTAGTCGCACTCGTTTTGAACAGGAATCTCTGGGTTCACGTGTCGCTTGAGACCAAGGCCAACGGGAATACCCAACAGGCGGCGGTCAAACGGAGGAGGCGTGGCTCCGTGTGAGGCTCTGCCCATCAGGTTGGCAAACGTGATGGCCGAGGGGATCGACCGAGCGTCGCACGGCTGGCACTGGGGCACGAGCGGTCGGTTCTGGATGGCGAGCAGGGCCGTGGCCGCCTGCGTCGCCGCCTCCTTTTTCGCAACGCTGCTGGAGACGTCGGCCGCCGAGAGGTCGAAGCGCAGCGCGCCGCGCGACCCCATGGCTGCGCACGCGCGCGTGCGCGTGGATGAGACACTTGCTACTCCTGCACTGGTAGGTGCGCCGAGGGTCGGAAATCAGATGGCTGGCCTGCCTCGCGCGCGCGACCAGCTCGCCGCCTCGGCCGTGAGCTCGTCCATGGAAGACGCGGAGCAGGCGCAGATGGCGTGGCGCAGCAAGCTGATGGCAAGCGAGGCCGGGCGTGCCCTGAGCGACCACGTCGCCTGTGACTACCACCGACGGACCGCCGTCGGCAGTGGACACGACAGTGCCATCCGGGAGGCGGTCCGCACGCGCATAGCCTTCTGCTCCGCCTGCCTCAGCTCCCATGTCAAACGACAGAAGCTGCCGTTTGACATGGGCGAGCCAAACATACCCAAGTACGTGATGCTCGCCAACTTCTCTGGCACGCATCTGGCGCTCGCCTCCGACCACCCGTACATGATGTTTGACGTATGCAAGCACAGCCACTCCAACATCTCGGCGGAAGCTCTGCACGATCAGCTTCTTAAGTTTGTTCAGTTTCACGAGACAACGATCGAGCTCGCAGTCAAGCCCAAGAACTGTCTCAACTTTGTGCTGATAATCTTCTCTCTGCCCTACCAGCACGGCGTGCACAAGTTCCATTGGGAGGTTCGGACCGTCACGATCAACCCGAACGCGAAGAACGCGGCGACCGATCCTTCTTCGTTCCTGGCAGACGGCAGAATGTATTTGAACGCCTTTGCCGACACGACGATGCAGGGCGTGGCGAGTTTCAGCAAGAACAATGTGGTGACGTTCTCGAAGCACTACGACTCCAGCGCCAGCGACGCGAGCTTCTTCAGGACCTTCCGCGTGCTTCACCGGCTCGACGACCCCGAGCCGTCGTCCGTGAGTGTGGCTCTGCTCGAGCGATACGACGTGATGGCCGGGCAGGTCGAGGAGCAGCGCAAGGTGATCGCCAGGCTGAACGAGGAGCTTGCTAGGGCACGCGAAAATTTGAACAAGGTATACATGAACTCGCCAGAGGCAATGGCGCGGAAGAATCAGGCCAACGAGGAGATGGAGGAGAAGGTGTCCAACCAGATCAGGGAGCTCGAGGACAGTGTCAAGTCGCTGAGCGCGTCCACGGTGGAGAGCAGATGCTCGATTGCCAAACTGGAAAACGAGAAGAAGGATCTCGAGGAGAGGCTTGAGAAGGAGGCCAAGGAGAGCCAGGAGAAGTACAGCAAGCAGGGTGCGCTGCTCCACGACCAGCTGCTGGAGAACGAGCGGCTCAAAGGGGAGATGGCCCTCATGTCTCGGTCGCTGGACGCCAGCAAGGCGAGCAACAAGGCGACGAAGAAGAAGAACGAGGAGATTGTGGCGCTCGTCAGGGTAGAGTACGAGAAGAAAATCCAGGAGCTTAAGAAGGAGCACGACCTCGTGGTCGAGAGGGCCAAGACTGAGCATGAAGAGCTGAAGAAAAGTCGGCAGTCGACGAAGAGCATGATGGACGCGATGGTCGCTGCTCACGCCAAGCACGAGGAGGAGATGCAGCAGCACAAGATGATGATCAAGGACCATGATGAGATGGTCAAGGAACATGACGAGCTGGTCAAGGGACACATAGACCGGACAGACAGGCTCTCCAAGGCCTGGAAGGAGCTCGACGAGGAGCTCAAGGTGAGCAAGGCGGCGAACGAGGCGCTCACCGAGACGAACCGGATGCACGTCGAGGAGAGCAAGCGCCTGCACGAGGTGTTGCACGTGCAGAGCAAGGAGCTGGAGCGTGCCAAACTCACCATGACGCTGGTCGGTCCGCCGAACACGGTGCGCACTGTGGCGGTGGATATGGACACGCAGGGGGTGTGCACTCACTCGCCGGCGGCGACGGAGACGGGCCACGCGGTGATTCTTCCCGAGGATGTCGCGCCGTTCATCGTGGCGGAGGACGAGCGGACGGAGGCGGCGGCTTCGTCTCCCAAGGAGCAGCCGGCGTCGGGCGACGCGAGCAGCGCCGCCGTCACCGCGCTGGAGACTGCTGAGACAAGGAGCGAGGGCTCGCTCGCGGCGGCGGAGGAGATGTGCCGACAGGCGCGCGCCGCGGTCGACGCGCTCTGCGAGCACGTCCTCGGAGCATCCGACACAAGCGGAGAGCGGGCACACTCTCCCGAGGGCATGGCTCATCATCATCAGGTGGACTTTGTGCAGACAGTGAACAACATGCATTACATGACGTCGCAGATGCCGCAGTACGGACAGCACTCACACATGCCGCAGGGCATGAACTACGGACCACCTCCGTACATGCCGCCACCGATGGCATACCAGCAGCACCATCAGCACCATCATCAGCAGCAGTTCCAGGGATTCCAGGGCCCGCGCTACAAGCAGATGATGTCTCCGGTGGAGGACGGGCCGCCTCCAAGGGCGTCCCGTTCGGCTCGCCGCGGTCGGTAGGGGGCTACCGGCCCGTGGAGACGACCTCCCGCAGCAGCGCCGCGCGCGAGGCGGCGTAGGCAAACTGAATGTCCACGTCGCGTCGCTCCGTCTCGGCCATGTCCTGGAGACTCGAGATGCTTCGCTGCAGCGAGCAGATGCCCTTGTGGCTGGAGGACTGCAGCATCTTGGCGGCCGCGGAAGTGTTGTTCGAACGAAGACCAGGTAGACGGGTCGAGACACTGTCAAGAACGGGTACTATGCATGTTCCGTCGTCCATGTAGAGTCCGCGTTTGAGAGAGTAAAGAATACCAGCAGCAAAAGGGCGAAAGCTGTCGTTGCTCTTTCGGTGGTCGGTCATGTAGGGTGTGGCACACGCCGCCTTCCAGAGGCTCACGATGAGCTCCGTGAGAATGCGTATCACGTTGCCCTCGCACTTGCGTGCCTGGCGCGAGGGACCGGCACCTGAACCAGCGGCGTCGCGCTCCTTCTGTGCATGTCGTGTCTGTCGCACGAACTCGTTCGAGTGGATGCAGACGTTGTGGATCGCGTCGAGTGTCAGAACCTGGGAGTCGCCGTCTCCCGCGGCACATGCGCGCACGAGCTTGCGCAGCGCCACGCTCCTGACGAACTGCACGTTCTGGAGGCGGGCGTCGACGGGTGCCGCCGCGGGTGCCGCTGCCGCGGGCTCGCTGCCGGAGAGGAGCGTCGTGACGACCAAGCTGGCCTCGGACGTGAGCTTTCGAACGACCTCGGCCGCCCATACCTCCCTCTTGCCCGTCTTGGTCCTGCGTGAGCTGGCAGCGTCCGGCTCGTCAACACACAGCGCCCCGCGCTTGACGGCCGGTCGTTCCTTGGTCGCGGCATGAGTCTCCTTTGGAGCCACAGGCTCGACCTGAGTCTGAGGCTTGGAGGCATCGATTGCCATGCTCGTGCGCGCCATGCTCCAGGCCTGTACGGAGGCCGAGAACATGTCCCTTCGTTTCATCCACCCACCGGCAGGCGTCCCGGCGTTGTCGTCTGGATTGGCCGAGCCGCCGCTTCGCCCCGCCCAACCGACCTCGTGCTCCGTTGCCGGTTGCACGCCGAACACGATGCCCGAGTGAGGGCACACGAGCTGTCGGTCGCCGTCGAGCACGAGGTCGCGACACTGTGTGCCGTAGCAGACGTGCACGTCGCCGTCTGGCAGGTTGATTATCCGCGTCTTCCCGGTGCGCACGCCCGTGCCCTTTTTCCCGTTGGTAAAGATTGGCCGGATGTCGTCGTCGTCGTAGTCGTCGCAGCCTCCGCAGACGGCGTCCATTGTTCGGGCGGCATCGGCGAGCGCGAACAGGTCGTCGTCCGTCGGGCGGTCCATGCGCTACCTGCAGATGGATTGCATGCACACCCCTTAATCATCTCCGCGGTATCTCGGGTCCCTTCGCTTAGCGGTGCGGCCGACGTGCGGGATACCACGTGTCTTTTTGGTTGTTCCTGGCCCAGGACCGATCTATTTACACACCCACGAACCCTCACGATGCACACATACACACACCGGTGCCGGAGGATCTCCGCACCGTCCGCCCGCGCCAGTCCTCTCACATGCCACGCACGATCGTGGCGAGGTCCGGCTCCCCGCTCGCCGTGCCGAGGATCGCGTGGCTGCTGCCGGTGGCCATGAAGCGCCCGCCCGCCGAGCTCTGGTTCAGCATGCGGGTAAGCAGGTCGTCGCCGTGCGACTCCAGCGGGTTTCCGGACGGCTTGGTCGCCGCCTTGGACGCCTCGGCCTTCACGGCCTCGAGCGCCGGCGTCGCGGCGGCCGCCATGGTGTGTGGCTCCGCCGGCGGGGCCGCCTCGCGCGACGAGAGCTTGGAAAAGTCAAACTTCTGCTGAACGCCGCCCAGACGAACGATCTCCTTGTCCATCGCCTCGAGGCCCCGCTGCCTCTCCTCGTTCAGCTGCATGGCCCCGTCGTACTCGCGAGTCTTCTTCGCCAGCGCCTCCTCCAACTCCTCATTCTTCTTGAGGCTCTCAGCGTACTTCTTCTGAAGGTCCGGCAACTGCGAGTTCTCGTCGCGCATCCGCTTGATGCCCTTGGAGCACAGCATCGAGGCGCGGGCCAGCGCAGCCTGCGCCATGATGTCCTTCTTCTGGCCGAACTCGTCGGGCCACTTCATGATCGGATCCATTTCGGCGAGAGCCTCGGCATCGCCGTTGGCCTCCGCCACCGCGAACTCCTTGAAGAGGAACTGGGCGTCAGGGGCGTACCCGGCGATGCGCGCCCTGTGCCCTTGCTCCAACAAATCACGCTGGCCCTCGGCGAGCGCCTTGCCGGCGCGCAGCTCCTCGTTCTCGCGGCGCAGCCGCTCGAGCAGGTCGTTCTCTGTGGACACGGGCGCGGCAGTCTCGGCTTCGGTCATTCTGGGAGGCACTATCACGGGTCCCGTCTACAATCCCGGCGAACTGCATCGGGTTATGTTAGCGGTACCGCGAGGGGACGTGGCTGACGAACGCACCCGCTTGACGCTTCGAGAAGAAGGCCTGCTTGCGCACCACGTTGCCGTCGATGGTGTCTACCCACGTGCCGTCGCGCCGGCCCTCCTCGCAGATGCTCAGCTCCGCCTGATTTCGGTACAGCACGCCGCCGTCCTCTCCCAAAATCATGTCTGTGCCGAGGCTCAGACCCCTGAGCGACCCGTTGCGAACCTGGTCGATCGCGTGCGGGTCTGAGACCTGCGCCGCTACACGAAGAGAGCCGTCGGTACCTTCCCAGGAAGCAAGGCACGTCCCAACCCTGCTGCCCGCGTCGTGTTCGTTCAAAAGCGGGCGGCCGGCCAGGTTGGTGCCAGCAATTTCGGCGCGCGAAAGGTCGGCCGGCCCGCCACGAATTGCGTCCCTCGGCGGAGGCGGGTGTGCCACTCCACGAATCTCGATACCGGCCATTCCCAGACACTCACTCCACGCACACACACTCGAACGCGTCCACGCGTCCCACTCTCAGTTTCAGAACCCACAGCGGTTATCCACGCCTCTCCAGAGCGTCTAGCGCTCTGGGCGGGGTAACAGACCCGACGCGCTCACGCGTCGTTGTTGTCGCCGGAAAACTGCGAGCATCCGCCGTCGTCGTCGCCTCCGGCGTGCTCCATGCCCTCGGGGCCGCCGATGGCAAGCAGGTTGTCGTGCAGCCCGCTGGACGGCGGAGGCGAGGAGATTGCGAGCATCTCCTCCGCGCCCTCGGGCCAAGCCACCTCCTTGCCGTCGCCGAGATTTGGGGTCTCGTCAAGCTCGCGTTTTTTGTTGACCCAGATGATGATCTTGCGAGCCGACAGCTTGGTTCCCCACGGCCCCTTCTTGCTCGCCCAGATGCCGCGACCAAAGTCGAAGACGACGCTCACGGCGCAGCCCTTGAGAAGGTCCTTCCACGTCCCGGGGCGCGCCGACGTGTAGTTACCGTCGTCGAGCAACATACGCTTCTCGATGGCCGTGGTGACGCGTTTCTTGCCCTTCAAATCCTCCGCGTCGACCTGCACGGTGAGACGGATGGTGTCGCCGTACTTGGCCGGTTCGGCCGACACCTTGACCATCGGGTTGCGGTTGGTCGCGAAGCGCTCCTCACTCACAGGCGGCGGCGGCGCCGGAGTCGCCCCCTTCTTCTTGCTCGTCGCCTTGTCCTTGGACTCGTCGCGGAGCAGCTCGTCCTTGATGCTGTGCGCCAGCTCGTCACGGCGCGCCTCGATCTCCTTGAACTTCTGCGAGACCTCCGCGGGCATCTCGATCTGCACCGAGGGCTGGTCTCCGGGCTTGGCCGGGACTGGGCTTGTCTTGCTCTTGTCCGTAGACATGGGATCATAGAAGGCAGCGTCAAAGGCGACGAACGACATGACAGGCACGACGTTGAGGTTGAGCGCCTTCATGCGCTCGCCGTCGTAGTAGATGTTTACCCACCGATCTACGTCTTCGCTGATGCCCTCGGGGTCCAAACCCATCTTGGCCACGTCGACGTCGTGAAGATCCATGATGCGTGACTGCCGCTTGGGCACCGGGTCGTTGGCCGCTGCGTCGGGCTTGCGCTTCTCGCCAAACCCTGCTCCGAAGCTGGCCATGGTACGTGCGCGGTGTGAGGTGGCTGGAGTCGGCGCTCAGAATACAGTCCAGGAGTCGCAAGTGCGCGAGAGCCGCGTTCGCGGTCTCACGCGCCGGACTTCCGACAGACGCTCCCGAATTTGCTCGCGGCCGGCACGAGCGCGAGGCGTCTACACAGGAAACGGCATGTGACTAACCGTGTTGTGAATACTATTTTCCACGTTTT
>MDTG01013319.1_pt1 | contig 10140 bp, 8 predicted proteins | sample 811421 | NCBI WGS metagenome assembly MDTG01 (sample SAMN05326645, study PRJNA326480) | marine metagenome | isolation source: seawater | place: Pacific Ocean: South East | collected 2011 | reverse complement strand
TTTGACTATCAGCATAATTAAACTCACCACTTGCTCCAACAGAATAAAGATTATTAAAACTTTCAATAAAACTTTTTATCGCAAAAGTTTCATTTTTGTAATCCATAAATTGAACAGGATAAACAAAAGGCTCATAATTAATTTGTGTACCAATTAATTTTTTATTATCAATTAAATTAACTTTTGATATTTCTTTCACAACTTGAGAAATAATCTGACTTGAACTTTTTTTTGAAAATTGATCATTTATTGAATAAGTTATCTCTGCAGTTAAATAACTTTTGTTTTTTGGAGCTACAAATTTCGATAATTTTTTGTTCTCTGTAATACGATTAAAAAGAGTTTTTTCTGAATCAAAGTATAACCAGTGAATATTTTTAGGCAAAATGTACTTTTGATTGTAAAATAAATAAACCGAGCAAACGCCTCGAAATTTAAGATTATTTCTTTTTCCTAAAAATTTCGCGACAATATTTATTGGGAGCGATGATATAACTATCTCATTTTCTTTAATTTGATAATTTTTTTTTGTTGTTTTAATTTCTGTAATTCTTTTTTCTATCGATTTTATACCTATTACAGTTTCATTAAATCTAAAGACGCCACCTAATTTTATAATTTTATCTCTTATTCTATCATAAATACAGCCAGTACCATATTTTCCTACCGCAGCATATTCCTCATGATAAAAAGGTAAAATTTTTTTTCTAAATTTAATTCGATTAGGCGCCCAGTCAGGAGTCATTTTAGACGTAGTTATTCCCCATATTTTTTGGGGATATTTTTCGTAAAACATTTTTCTTAAAGTTGGACCAACCAAAGAATCAACATATTCCTTATAATTTTTTGCCTCATATTTTTTTTTATATTTCTTACATTTTAGCAGCTCATGCTTAATTTTTTTTCGTGTTTTGTTATCAAAGTTTTTTAAAGCTTCTTTAGAAAACGGATAGTCATAAAATTCATTAAAATTTTCCCCTTTAACATTTTTGCAGTAAAATTTACCTTCAACCAATAAGTCGTTAAAATTTTCTTTCCAGAATTTTTTTAGCTCTTTATCTGGTGTATGAAAAATATGAGGCCCTGTATCCAATATAAAATCTTTAAATTTCCAAGATCTGCAAAGTCCACCAGTAATAGAATTTTTTTCTATAATGGTAACTTGGAAACCCTCTTCTAATAATTTCCATGCCGTTATTAATCCAGTAGGACCCGATCCTAAAACGATCACTTTTTTTTTAATTTTCATTTAATTAAAGTCAACTTTCTTATTAATACATTTATAAATTTTATTTATAATAGATTTTTTCTCTCTTCTAGAAGTATCTTTGAAATCACCTTCTCCATCACTTACTCCAAATAAGATTTTTGGATTAAAAACATCATCCACAATCAAATCATTTTTCTGACCTAATAATCCGTTGCTTACAAGAGTATATTTACTTACCTTTCTAATATTATATTTCTTATTTTTGATAAGTTTAAATATTTCGCTATTTTCCACCTCCATATCTAACGAGGAAGAAACATCTAATCTATAAATTTTGAAATTATTTTTAGTTAAATTTTTTAAAGTATTTTTATCGAACATTCCTTTTCCAATATCTAAAAGAATTACATTTTTTTTAAGTTCATTATGATTTTTTAATTTAATAATATTTATTCCTTTTGCACAACAAATAATTATGTCAAATTTATTTAATTTCTTCTTAAAAAATTTAAATGGTTTGACATTTGACATTGTTCCTGCCGGTTTAATAAAATTAATTAATTCACATATTTGATAAAGTTTTTTTGTATCCCTTCTATAAATTTCTACATTTGATCCTCTCTCAACAAGTCTTAAGCTGAGCTTGAAGCCAATGTTACCTGCTCCAATTATCAGAATTTTTTTCCCCCCAAGATTTCTTTTGTCTTTAATGTATTGATGTTGTAGAAAATTTTCTGCAGCATTAACAGTTATGTCATTAGCTTTATAAAATTTTAAGTATGATTTTTGAATATTTTCTTTTACTGATCTCTCAATATTTATTAAATAATTTTTTTTTCCAGTGCTATAAGATTTTTTCTCTGCGTCTACAAATATACTATCAAATTTACCATCAATGATTTTACATATTTTTTTTATCAAAAAATCATCGAAAAGAATTATTCCAAAGTAATAAAAATTTTTAGTTTCCCGAATAGGAGTGAAGTAAAATGGAACATCTTTAACTTTTGCTGTATTTGAAATAAAAAAAGCTAATTTTTTTTTTTGAATTAAATTTTTTTTGTAAACAATTGTTATTTTTTTTTTTAATTCGTCTAAATATTTATTCATGAGACTCTTATATAATTTGTTTTTCTTACCTCACTTTTCAGTGTTACACTTTTATCTTTCAAGTAACGTGAAATTAAATAAAAAACTTTATCTACTGATTTTAAGTATTTTGATACAATTAATTTTGAATGAGCATATGAAATATAAATATTATTATTAGCAAGAAAATTTTCTTTTAACATTAACTCAGTAAATAAAGTTATCAAGTAATCGTTTTTAGATTTATACAAAAAATTGAAATTTATAATTGTATCTAAGTTGTTAACTAAAATTTTAAGATCATGTTTTTTTGCAAGTTTAATCCAATTTTTTTTAATGTGTTTGCCTATCCTTTTGTTATGTTCAAAAACATTCTTCTTTTTATGGAATTTAATCACTCCTAGACCAGCTGCAAAACCCACTCTCTCAGTCCATGCTGTGCTGCTTACAAATGTATCTTGAGCAATATCCATTATCTTTTTTTTCCCCACCAAAGCAGAAATTGCAAACCCATTACCTAAAGCTTTTCCATAAACAACTATATCTGGCTTAAGACCAATTTCTTTGTATATTCCACCCTTACAATCTCTCCAGCCTGAAGTTATTTCGTCAACTACTAATAAAATTTTTTTTTCTTTACAGATTTTGTTTAATTCACTTACAAATTTTTTGCTTAGCTTTTCCAACCTGCTGGGCTCAATAACTATAGCTGCTAAATTTCTAATTTTTGACAATTTATAAAGCTGATTTAAATTATTAAATTCTAATGGAATTGCTGTATTTTCATAAATTTTTGGAACTCCTAGAGGTTTTAAATTTTTAAGAAGGTGATTGTTCAAATTTTTTATATTGTTAATATTGGAAGATAAATACCAATCATGCCATCCATGATAACCGCTAAAAATTATTTTAGTTTTTCTGGTTTTAGATCTCACTATTCGCACCGCTAGCGACATTGCTTCACCACCGCCTCTAGTAAATCTTACTTGGTCAGCAAATTTATCAATTTTTAATAACTCTTTACCAAGCTCATACTCATCGTAACAATTAAGTGTAGTATTAATTCCTTGATCAATTTTTTTTTTTACGAAATGATTAATAAACTTGTTATTATAACCCAACACAGATGTTCCTATACCCATAGATGTCATATCAATATATTTTTTATTATTTAAATCCCAAATATATACTCCAGAGGCCTTTTTAAAGTAGGTCGGCCAACCATTAGGAAGGAATCTTTCAGGCCTTTTCGATAGCAAACCATTTCCTCCAGGAATAATTTTTTTAGCTTTTTCCCATAACTTTTTATTATTTGTTTTCATTTTTTGTATAATTTATCTTGCTTTAATGACTCATCCCAGCCAAAATTTCTTTTTAATTCCTTTTGATATTTTATTAATTTAGGATTTCGATCAATAAACTTTACTATACTTATCATATTTAATTTTAAGAAATTTTTGTTGTTTTTTATTATACTTTTAAATAAATTAAAGTCCTGTTTTATATCAATAGTATATCTATATTTTGATAAATCAGTTTTACAATTCAGCTTGAAACATTTAAATTTTTTTGAACTCCAGAAATATTTAGTCACATGCTCTTTATCTGAGGGTAAGAATGCTTCTTCATTATTTTTTTTCAAAGATTTAAAATTAAAAATTTCAATATCTGAACCATCTGGAAAAGTACAAGGCAATGGATAGGTATTTGCAACATAATCAAATTTTTTTGAGTCAAAAATTTTTATCATTTTATTTAATGTTGCAGCATCAATGAACGGACAGTCAGCTGTCAATCTTATGATGTTCTTTGAATTAAAATATTTAGCAGCAGCGTAATATCTGCTTAAGACATCTTTATTACTTCCCCTAAATATTTTTATACTAAGTTTGTTTGCATATTTCAAAAAAATTTTATCTTTTTTCAAAGTTGTGGTCGCAATAATAATTTTTTTTATTTTTTTTATTTTTTTAATTCTTTTTACAAGAACCTCTAACGGAGTGATATTTTGATATTTCATTAAAGATTTTCCTGGCAATCGTTTTGAACCCATTCTTGCTTGAATTATCGCATGATACATAAATTTAAAAACATGTTATTTTTAATAATATATCATAAATATTCAAGAATTATGTTCAAAAAATGAACATTTTTCTGTACAATACTTGAACATTAGAGTATAAATTTTATATGAAATTAAAACAAGACGAATACAACGTATTAAGGAAGTTAAACCAAAACTCTAAAGATTCTCAAAGAGAACTTGCTAGCAAATTGGGTTTTAGTCTTGGTAAATTAAATTACTGTATTGCAGCACTTAAAAAAAAAGGCCTGATAAAAGTTAAAAATTTTAGCCAAAATAAAAATAAACTTGGATACGCCTATCTTTTAACTCCTAAAGGAATAACTGAAAAAACAAAACTTACAATAAATTTTATGAAATTAAAAATGAGAGAATATGACGAACTATCAAAAGAACTTAAACAAATTAAAAAGTAAATTTTATGTGGGTAGTTGCTAATATAAATCAATATTACATATTTAGAAATTCAGTTAATGAGCTGTGTCAAAATGAAACTAAAATTTATTTTCCAAAAATTAATATTGAAAAAAATAAAAAAATGAAATTCCAAAATTTACTGGGAAATTACATTTTTTGTTTTAACGAAAATTTTAATTTACAAAAAATTAAACATTTAAAATATCTAAGAGGACTCAATTATTTTTTAGAAAATTCTATTGTTAATCAAGATGAAATTAAAAAATTCATCAAATTTTGTAAATCATTTGAAGATAAAAATGGAGTTTTAACATCAAATTTTTTTCTAGATATTAAATCTAGTAATTATAAATTTATTAACGGACCGTTAAAAAGTATATTTTTTAAAATAATAGAAATTAAAAAAAACAACATATTTGCTGAAACAATGAATAAAAAAATAATTTTTAAAAACAAAAATAGTAATTGTTTTTTAAACAATTAGTAATAATTATATGAACATTTTACAATATAACACTAAATGTGAAGTGCGGAGCGTTGGCTAATATGTTAAGTAAAATTTAATATTATGAATTTAGATAATAAAATAAAAACTTTATATGAGGACGGTCTAGTAAATTTAGGAAATCCTTTTGATGAAAATTTTATTAGTGAACTAAAAAAATCATCAAATGAGTTATTTGATGATTTCCCTTTTGGTCAAGATGATAATTTAAAAAAAAAAACTTCTTCAGATTTTGTAAGACCCGGAAGTTATATGATTTGGGATTTATTAGAGAGAAAATCTACTTTTTCAAAAATTTTAGAACAGGAATATATAAAAGAGGTTGCTTTGAGAGTATTAGGAACAGATTATATTATAGCATCGCTTTATATAAGGAAGACACCAAAAATTGACGAAACTCTAAAACCACATATTGATAACCAGGGTAGTGTAAGTTTTTCTATTTTACTTGATGATATAAAAAAGAATGAGGGAGAAACTTTTTTTTATCCTGGAAGTCATAAACTACCTCCACCACCATTTGTTGATTTGAATAAACACAATCATAAAGAAATTTCAATAACTGGACGGGCAGGAGAAACTTTTTTTTGGTTCCCAGATTGTTGGCACGGGAGAAATCCAAATAATAGCGAAAAAGAGACTACTATTTTAATGTGTCATTTAGGGAATGGCGGTCATCCGCGTATAGACCCAACTGGACGAGTAGTAAATTATAATAAAAATATTCCACTAAATACAAACAGTAAATCTTTTTTACAAAAGTATTTTAGATTTTTTGGAAATTCACCGAACAATTTATTTAAGCATTTTATCTATTGTTTAACCTATTTTAAAATTACAAGTATTACCAAAAAAGCAATTTCAGAAAAAATAATTTATGCGAGAAAAAAATACGGCACAAATGAGGTAGATAGTTTTTCAATTTATTTATATTTAAAATCTATTAATTATCTAAAATCAATGAAAATTTTTATTAAGTCTTCAATAAAAATAATTTTAGGAAAGAAAAATTCAGAAAAAATTAAAAAATTTTTAAAATAATTGGAGAATATGAAATTGATAGAAATAAAGATCTATTACTTGAAATATCAATTTCAGAAAATACCTTCAAAAGATTAAATTAAATTTTTTAAATGAAAACACTCAGTCAGGTTTTATACATATTTACGAAAGAAAATAAGATTCATTCACTCGTTTGTGTAGTTCTTATTTTATTTGGTGTTTTACTTGAAATGTTGGGAGTCGGTTTAATTATTCCGATTTTATCAACTTTAACTAGCGAAAGTCAAAATAGTTTTTTCGATTTTAAAAAAGTTTTTTATTTATTAAATTTTGAAACGGTTCCAGATAAAAAAAATATAATACTCCTCTTTGTAATTTTTTTATCAATAATTTATTTTTTAAAAACAATTTTTTTTCATTTTCTCTCATGGTATCAATCAAAATTTATAAATAATTTAACTGCAGAATTGAAGTTAAGATTGTTTAAAAAATATATATTTCAGGATTATACTTTTCATTTACAAAGAAACTCATCTAAATTAATTCAAAATATTGTTAATGAGGTTGATCAAATGGTTAATGTATTTTTTTTATCTTTTATGACATTTGTTAGTGAGATATTTGTAGTAATTGGTATTTCAATTATCTTAATTATTGTTGAACCTTATGGCTTTTTTGCATCTTTAATTTTATTTGGTATTATTTCTACTCTTTTTATAATTTACACAAAAAAAAGAGCGAAAAATTTTGGTGAGTTAAGGCTAAAAAGTGAAACGTTAAGTATTAAAAATTTACAGCAAGGTATTGATGGTATTAAGGCAATAAAGCTTGCAGGTATAGAAAATAAATTTTTAAATTATTTTGATTTTCATGTTAACAAATGTGCATCAATAACAGCCAAAATGCTGATCTTAAGAATGGTTCCAAGATATTATTTAGAATTCTTAGCAATAATGTCTCTGGCAGGTTTAATACTTTACCTTTTATACTTGAACTACACTTTTGATAAATTAGTAGTTATAGTAGGATTGTTTGCTGCAGCTGCTTTTAAAATTTTACCCTCAATTAATAGAATTTTATCAACATTCGTTAATATGAGATATGGGTTGGCTTCTATAGAGACTATTTACAATGATATTAAATTAAAATCACCTCCGAAAAACTTTAGTGATACTAGTAAAAAAAAAATGCCCTTAACATCAAAAATAAATTTAAATAAAATTTCGTATTTATATCCAAATACCAAAGAAAAAATTTTTGATAATCTTAACTTAGAGATTAAAGCTAAAACAACGATTGGCATAATAGGAAGGAGCGGTTCAGGAAAATCAACCTTGATTGACATGATTGTGGGTATATTAAACCCTAATAATGGTGAAGTGATTATTGATAACAAAAACATAAACAAAATAAAGAGAGAGTGGCAAAATAACATAGGTTACATTCCCCAATCAATTTACCTCTTAGACGATACAATAAAAAAAAATATTACTTTAACAAGTGATAGTTCAAACATAAACGAAAAATCATTCGCTTCAGCAATTCAGAGTTCACAGTCAGAAGATTTTATAAACAATTTACCTAAGAAAACCGAGACCTACGTGGGCGAATTTGGTGTAAGGCTTTCAGGTGGTCAAAAACAGAGAGTCGGAATTGCTAGAGCCATGTATCATGACCATGATGTCCTTGTATTAGATGAAGCCACGAGCTCTTTAGACGAAGAAACAGAAAAAGATATTATTAATAATATTAATTTAATGAAGAGAAAAAAAACAATTATTATTTGTTCTCATAAAAAAGAAATTTTAAAAGAATGTGATAAAATTTATTTAGTTGAAAATAAAAATATTAAGGAAATTTCAAATAGCATTTAAAAAATTATCGAAACAAACTTAAAATTTAAATTGAAAAAAAAACTTATTTTTTTGCTACATGGACCCTTGAGTATTCGAGAATATCAGACTTTTGGAGTTAAGTATTTAATGAAGAAGTTTGATTTAAAGATTGTTGAGATTGGGCCACTAGTTGACTCTAGATATTATGAATTTAAAAGACAGTTTAATCATAAAATAATTAAGAATTTTTCTGAATTAGAAAAATTTTTATCATTAAATCAAGGAGCCATGTGTTGGGAGTCAGGTTTTTCTTTTAATTCAATGAGAATAGCAAATATTTTAAAAAGATATAATATAAAGACTATTTCGGCGGATGGCATTGCCAGCGTGCCTATAAAATCTTTAGGTAAAAAAAATTATATAAAAATTTTAAATAAAAGATTTAAACTACTAATTTTAAATCCTTTGATTTTCATAAATAGAGTTTTATTTTTTATAAAAGCTAAGTTGAGACAAATAAAATATAAAAAAGTAGATATTGCTCTCATAGGTGGAGAGTCGTATGAGAATTATTCTGGATATGAAAAAGCAGAACACAAAATTTTTTGTTCTAGTTTAGATTATAGTGATTACATAAAAAAAAAACATGTAAAACATTTTAAGAGTAAACGAAAGTTTGCAGTTTTTATTGATACTTATTTACCTTTTCATCCAGAACATTATGATACTCAAAACAAATTTATCAAAGCTGATGAATATTTTAGTTCATTAGTTTCTTTTTTTGAGTTATTTGAAAAAATAACTAATTTCAAAATAATTGTAGCATTATATCCTAAAGCTGATCTAAAAAAATATCCTCAATATTTTAAAAAATATAAATTAGTATCAAATAAAATTGTTGAATTAATAAAATCTTGTGAATTGGTCATGCACCATGGAAGTACAGCCCAAAGCTATGCTGTAATCTTTAATAAACCTATATTATTTCTTACCTCTAATCTAATGGAAAAAAACAAATATTTACATGATAACGAAAAATGGAATGAATTTATTGGATCAAAAATTATAAATATCAATGATGATAATATCAATTTTTTAAAAGATAAAAAAAATATTTTAAAGTACAATAAAAAACTTTATAGAGATTATCTCAAAAATTTTCTACGTTATAAATCGTTTGGTAATATCCCATGGTATAAACAATTCAGTAAATATTTTTACGTTAAATAAAATGTTATTATCAATTTGCATCCCAAACTATAATCGTCCTAATTGTTTAGAAAATTGTTTAAACTCTATCAAAATAGCAAAAAAAAATACTAATATTAAATTTGAAGTTTGTATATCGGATAATAATTCAAAGGAAAATGTTTTATCAGTGGTAAAAAAATATAAAAAATATTTTAGATTGAAATTTAAAAAAAATAAGAAAAATTTTGGAATGGGAAAAAATATTATATCAGCAGTTTCTATGGCAAAAGGAGAATTTGTCTGGGTTATCGGTAATGATGATTTACTCTTACCTAGCACATTAAAAAAATTAAATAAAATGATCTTAAAAAATAATAACTTAGATTTTTTTTTCATAAATTCATATCTACTAGAGTCAAGTTATGTTTTTAACTTTGAACAACCATTCGATACAAAAAAATTGCCGAGAAAAATGAAAAAATTTTCTAAAAACAATAAAAACAAAATTTTAAATTTTCATGATTTAATAAACCCTAAAATTTCCTTTGATTATTTGGTGGGTTTATATCTTTCGGTTTTTAGGCGAAAAAAATGGAATCAAAACCTTAAAACATTAAATAAAAATGATTTGGTTAAACCTGGCACCTTTTCGACATTTGATAATACATGTCCCCATATTAAAATTTTTTCAAAAGCATTTGCGAAATCGAAAGCTTTTTTTTGTGCGGACGGATTAAGCGTAAATTTATCAGGCCAAAGAGAATGGACTAATTTTTATCCATTTATTGAGTCCATTAGAATTCCAGAA
>MDTG01417561.1_pt1 | contig 10141 bp, 10 predicted proteins | sample 811421 | NCBI WGS metagenome assembly MDTG01 (sample SAMN05326645, study PRJNA326480) | marine metagenome | isolation source: seawater | place: Pacific Ocean: South East | collected 2011 | reverse complement strand
TTGCCAACTCCAAAATATTTTATTTTTCCTTCTGTAACTAATTTTTCTAATGTTGAGATAGTTTCTTCAATAGGTACTTCTGGATTTGGCCATTGAATTTGATATAGGTCAACATAATCTGTCTTCAATCTCCTTAGTGATCCCTCTAAAGCATTATTAATTCCTAATCGAGAATTATTTATTGGTTTAAATTTCGTTGCTATAGTTATTTTATCCCTAAAACTTTTAGTACTTTCACCCAAAATTTCCTCTGACAAACCATTTTCATAGTCTTCTCCCGTATCCACAAAATTCATACCTAAATCAAAACCAAATTGTAAGGTCTCTTTTTTTACCTTTATCAAATCTTTATCAAGTTTAATTTTATGATTTCTGCCAAATAAAGTACCTTGTCCAATTGGATAAACTGACAGTTTGCTTTTACCTATTAATTTCATTAGCAACCTAGTTCTTTATAAAATTTTTCCATAATTTTAAATTGTTTTTTTTTATTTTTAACAAAAAAAGTTATTTTATTTTTTGTCTGATCATTGTTTTTAAATTTCTTATTAATATTGTTAGATATTATATTTCTAATACAATTTAATTCCATAGCTCTATAAAGTAGCTTAGAATAATTTTTTTTATCAATTAACATTTGATCTTTTATATTCCAGATTTCAAGATTAGATATCGAAATAAAAATGATTTGTGAAATAAATGGAGAATTAAATTTTATTTCATTTTTTTTTATATATTGCGTTTTTAGTTGATTTATTAATGTTGATATAATCTTTTTATATTTTTTACTATCTTTTTGAAATTTAGTCTCTTTTATTTGATTGATTGTTAGTAATTCAATTAATTCACTCACACTATATTTATAAAAAAATTTATTGATCAAGGGCACTAAAATTCCAATTTTTTAAATCTTCCAAGTCTGTGTTTGTTCTAATATTAAAAGATTTATTTTTTTTTTTTAATAATACGTTTGATATTTTATTTTTAGTGATATTTCTAATAGCGTTAAGTTGATGTGATAACTTTAATTTTTTTTTGTCAACGTTTTTATCGTTATGTATTTCATCTCTAAGATTCCAAATATAAAGATTTATTTGAGATAGAATAATCAAATAATTTACTAATTTAATATTAAGACCCTTTCTTAAATACTTATTAAGATCTTTTTGAATATTCGTTATTGCTTTATTAAATTTTGTTTTTGATTTCGATAGTTTAATTTCTTTAATATGAAGTATTGAAAGCTTATCTACTAATTCTCCAGGGTCATAGCTAATTTCTTTTATTTTTAAATTAGTATTTTTTGTCATAAGTCCTTCCTAAATTATATCCAACTTTTTCATTTTTTATAAACCAGGCAATAGTATTTTCAATCCCATTTTTTAAATCGTAACGACACTTAAATTTAAGATACTTTTTTGCTCTTTTGATATCTAATATTCTTACGTCATCTCCCGTTGGAAGGTTTTTATTCCATTTGATTCTTAGATTCTTGTGTTTAAATCCTTGTAAAATAGTATTTGCAAGACTTTTAATTGAAGTACCATTGCCACTTCCTAAATTAAAAGGATAATTTATTTTTTTTGAGATTAGTGCTTTTAAAATTCCAACAACACAATCATCAACATATATAAAGTCTCTGATTGCAGAGCCGTCACCTGCAATCTCAAGTATTCCATTATTTTTAAGCGTATGAGCTTTATAAATTAAAGACGGAATAACATGTGCTGTTGAGGGGTTAAAATTATCATATGGTCCATAAACATTAGAAGGTCTAACAATTTTTGTCACTTTCCAATTAAATTGATTAGCATATGCATCAGCTTGAATTTCTCCTATTCTTTTTGCTAGACCAACATATTTATCTTGTTGAGAGGGTAAACCATTCCACACACTATCTTCATGTCTGATTTTTATTGGTGGATATTGATTAATACTTCCACAAAATAAATAGTTTTCGACTTTATTTTTGCAGGCGCTATCTAGCAAATTAGTATTGCAAATTAAAAATGCAGATAAAGCAGTTGCAGATCTTGATACTCCAAGTTGAGTGCTTTCTCTAACACCCATTAAATTTATTATAATGTCAACATTTTTAGTAATTTTTTTACATTGTTTTGTATCTCTAAAATCACAAAACTTATAAATTTCGGGTTTTTTTAACACTTTTTTTGCTCTTGAGTAAGTATCAATTGAGGCTGCAACAACATTTCCACCAATTGATGTTATTTTGTTAGACAAATGAGCACCTATTAATCCTGTGCCACCTGCTACAAGAATTCTTTTATTTTTAAAAAAATTTTTTAAAATTTTTTCCATTTATATTTTCTTTCGTAAAAATTTTTTTTATAATAAACTTAGTGGTATTATCTGTACTTAACAATTTTTTTTTATGTAATTTTTTTTTCAAGTTATTTATCCAATTATAACCTTTAGTTAAAATCAACTTTGAAGTTAAGACTGGACCAAAAATTACAGAACAAATTTGAAAATTTTTAGAACTGTACATTTTTGCAAATGATTTTACTAAATTATCTAAACTTGCTTTTGATGAAGCATATGCTGGTAATGTTGCACTACCTCTAAGTGAAGTGTTACTCGATACTATCATAATTTTTTTTTTTGAAAATTTAAAATACTTAATATAAGAAATTAACACATTAATATTACCAAAAAAATTAGTCTTAAATACTTTTTCATAATTTACCAATTTATTTATTTTTTTGGGATTATCATATGTTGAAAAATTGCTCAAAATGAAATGTAAATTTTTATATTTTTTTTTTAATATTTTAAACATTTTATCTATTTCATTTTTATTTCTTAAATCTGCTTTTATTTTAAAATTATGAAATTTAAGTTTTTTTTTTGTAATCAGATCTTTCTTTTTATAATAATGAAGAATTATATTACAATTATAATTACTTAATTTAATTGCAAGACTTGTTGCTATGTCAGAATTTGAACCGAGTATTAATATATTTTGTTTTGTTCTTGATTTTAACATTTTCTGTTGATATTAAAAAGTATCACAAAATTTCAATGTTTGAGAGTAAAAAATTATCTTCAGATGTTATTTTATATTTATTTTTAATTTTTTTTTTCGTATTCAATTTATATAAATTTTATGATTTACCCCCTAGAATTGACCAATCTTTTCATATTTATTGGTTGTTAAAAATTATAAATTCAGATTTAAATATAATTACAAATTTAAATGAAATAGTATCTAAATTTTCTAACAAGAATTCTGCAATTTATGAATTGTTTAGAGTTCTTGCAAGTCCAAATAATCTTTTTTCATATTATTTTCAGTCATTTTTCATAATAACATTGTCTTTAGTATACTATTTATTTAATTTTTTTTTTTTAAATGAGTGGATATTATTTTTTAATTTCTTTTCAATATTATTTGCAACACTTAATGTACTCATTTCATTTAAAATACTTAAATTTTTAATCAATGATTTTGGATTTATAGATATAAAAAAAAGTAATGAATTAATAACAATCTTTATTTTAAATTTCAGCTCATATTATCTTTTTAATTTTTCACCACTTGGTATTCATAATTTTTCATCTTTCTTTTTTTTATTAACAATTTATTTTTTTTTAAAATGGAGAAATAATGGCCGTGTTTCTGATTACTTATTTTTTGGTTTCTTAAGCTCTATTTCCGCTATTTGTCATATTTCTAATTTAATTTTTCTTATACCCGTAATAATTTTTTTTACTTTAGCAAGTATAGAAAGTATAAAAATTAAATTTAAATTAATTTCTTACTATTTGGCACCAATAGCCTTAATAATATTACCACTTATATTTTTAATATTTATTAATTCTAGCCAAGACTATTTGCCTAAGGAGGGTCCACAAAATCTCATCATAAACCTTATAACATATTTTAAAAACTGGTTTTATTTAATTGGTCCGATATCATTTATTGTTTTTATAAACTTTTTTTTTAAAAAAAATAAAAAAAATAAAAATGTATTGTTTTTATATTATTTAATTTTTTTCCATCTTTTTTTATTTTTAATCATACCACTTAACGAGTCTTATATTAGAAATTATTTATATATCGCATATTTATACTTAATAATTTTTTCATTTTTTGTTATCACTATTAATAATAGAAATAAAAAAATAATTCTTTTTTTTTTAATTATAAACTTTGGACTAAATATTTCTTTAATTCTTGATGATAGATTTTTATCGGTAATAAACAAAGATTTTCATAATTCATATTTCTCGAATAATAAATCTATAGAATTATTTGGACGTAGTATTAGAAATTTAGAAAATTCTAAAAATCAAATTTTAATCTTACCTTATGACCAAAATTCGACTAACTATATTTACACGTATAAGCCAGCTAATTTTGATGAAAATTTACTATTAACAGATATGTATTATGATCATAGTAATAATTCACCAAAAAAAAGTTTGAGCATTATAGAAAAATTATTTCAATCTAATAAACGTGATTTTGTGTTAATTTCAATTGTTAAAATAGATAATTTAAAAGAATTTGTAAAAAATTTTAAAACTATAGAGCATTCAATAAATAATTTAGATAAGTGTAAAATTAATAAAAAAAAAATTTTTGATAAAAAATTATATTTTTTTAACGGATATTACAATTTATCAATATATAAATATGATTGTACACTTAACGAATGAGAAATTATCAAAAAATAAATTAAGTTTTATTTTGCCAGTATTAAATGAGGTTAAGAGTATTAGAAAAACTTTAAACGAATTAATAAAATCATGCAAAAAAGATTACTTTTTAAAAAAAAAAATTTTATTTTATTTATATTAATAACTTTAGGTTCTTATTTAATTATTAGGAACTTTAATAATAGTTATTGGGCTGATGAGTGGGCTTCTTTTTATTTTTCAAACCCATTAAAACTAAATTTAATTATCGAAGGAAATTCCTTAGATGGATCTAGCAAGTATTATTATATCGTTTTAATTTGGTGGAATAAATTTTTTGGTTATTTTCCTGAGTCAATTAGGATGTTTTCTAATTTCTTTGGAATTTTAACTATGCTTATGTTTCTTAGATTATCTAGAGAATTTAAATTAAATAATGAATATTTAATTCTATCTTTATCTTTATTTGTTACTAATTTTTTTATTATTTATTATTCAGCAGAAGCAAGATGGTATTCATTAAGCTTATTTTTATCTTTGTTAAATATTTATTTTTATATTAAATCATTAAAAAAAGATAAGTATTTGCTTTTTTTTATATTATCGTCAACTTTAAGCAGCTTAATAAATATTTTTTCTTCTGTAGTTCTTTTATCTGCAATAATTCACAGTTTGTATTATAAAAATAATAAGTTATTTATTTATTCTTTAGTTGCTATATTTTTGGTTTTAATTTTTAAACTAGATTATATTTTAATTAGATTATTTGATATTGAAGATAAAGCCTTTTTTGGTATTGGATCCCCATTTACAAAATCTTTTTTTATTGGGTATTATTTTAATAATTTTTTTGGAAATGTTGTTTTTGGTGGTTTGATTTTAAGTTTAGTTATCTTTGTAATATTCAACTTTAATTCAGTATTATTAAAAAATTATAAAATTAACTTTATAATATTAGTAATTTTTTTAAGTTATTTGGTACCATTAATTTATTCATATTTTTTCAATCCTATACTTAGAGATAGATATATATTGTTTATAGTTCCATTAATTATAATATTTCTGTCTTTTTTTGTCACAAAGTTTAACAATATTTTATTTAGGAAAATAGTTGTTTATTCTTTGATTATTTTTTCACTAATTAATATAAATTTTCATAAAGTATATTTTACAAAACCACCGATTAATGATGCATTGCATATTATTTTAAACTCTAACAATAAAAATATTTTAATAGAAAACTATGAGTCACATTTCAATAATTTTATTTTTTATTCAAAATTTGCTAAAAAAAATAATATTAAATTTAACAACAGTGAGGAAAATTTTAACCAATTTTGGACTATTTGTTTAAATTCACCCAGATTTGCGACTAGTATACAAATTGATGATAAGAAATGTTTTATTAATGAATATAAAGAAACACACAAATTAAATAAAATTATCAAAATTCCTGATTTAGTTTTAAGAAATTATAAAAAAGGATAATATATCATTGGCTTTATGAACAAATAAAAATGAATATCTTGCAGTGGATCTTCTAAAAAAAATTGGGATATACGTTTACTTTGAGTATGTAGCTGTTTACAATAAGTTTGATTACTACAAGGCTGATCTAAGACATATAACCACAATAATAGAAATTTTAGATGGTGATAAAATTAAATTTGCTATGATTGGAGATATTGAAACAGAAGCTAATACAGATAAAGCTTAGTAATTATCAATGATATTGCTTGAAGATGGTTATACAGAAAAAAATACTAGTTAAATTTATCATAATCACTTAGTAAAGTACTTCGTGGGTATCAAAAAAATTATATCTACATATATTTAAATTATCTTAAAATGAATATATTTAAACATTCTTTTATATTGCAAATTAATAAACTTATAATTTTTGTTAACCGTGAATACAACAGAAATAGAAATATTGGAAATTCAAATAAAAGGATAATAATTCATTTTTTAAAATCTCATTCTTTAGTGAAATTATTTATTAGGTTAAGTTTTATTTATTTAAATTTTTTCTCTTTAATTGTTTATCAAAATAAAATTCAAAATTTGGAATATCGTAAATTTCAGAAATTAATATTTTTTTTTAAAAGAATAAAAATATTACAATTTATAAAAATTATAGAATTGTTTCATGCCCTTTTAATTATTCATCATGATGCAAAAGAAAATATAAGAAAGAAAAAAATTAATAAGATACAAAAAATCAAAAATTTTTATGAAAATATTGTAGTTGGCTCTGGTCCGGCTGGAAGCATCACTGCAAATACGTTACTAGATAATAATAAAGACGTTCTTCTAATAGAAAAGGGAAATGCTATAGAACATTTTGAATTAAAACATCCAGGAAATGAACTTTTTTCAAAATGGAAAAATGGAGGGATTGCAAGCTCTATAGGAAATTCACAAATTCAATATGCATCAGCTGAATGTATGGGGGGTGGTAGTGAAATAAATAGTGGTCTTTATCACGAACCTGATGAAAATTTTTTATATAAATGGTCTAAAGAATTTGAAACAAAAGATCTCGATTTTAAAAATTTAGAACCATTAATTAAAGAAACTAAAAAAAAAAACTAATGTTTCTTTTTTAGAAAATTCTAAAAACGATATTACAGATTATTTGAAAAAAGGAGCTTTAAAAAATAGTTGGAGATTAGAGGAAATACCTAGATGGGTTTTTAAGGAAAAAAATTCTTATAAAAAAAAATCTATGATGGAAAGTTATTTAAAAACATATCTATCAAAAGATGGGCATATAATTCCGAATACATCTCTTGAAAAAATAAAAAAAAAAGATTCTATTTGGGAACTTACTGTTATTAAAAATAATATTAAAAATTCAGTTAAATGTAAAAATTTATTTTTATGTTGTGGATCAATTTATTCAAATTTTATTCTTAGAAAAAATAATCTTATCAAGAAGAAAAATAATATTAATTTTCACCCAATGATTAAGGTGATTGTTAAATTTCCAAAAAAAATTAATTTTTTAAAAAGTGAGATTATACCACAGCAAATTACTGAGTTTGTTCCAGATTTCATTATTGGTAATGCTGCTAGTGGATTACAGTTTTTAAAAATTTCATCATTCAATGATGAAAATTTATACAACGAAGTTATAAAAGATTGGGAATACATGAGTATCTTTCATGTAACTTTTTCACTAGGTGAAGGTGAGGTCTTAAAACTACCTTTTATAAAAGATCCAGTTATAAAATATAAAATGACCAATAAAGATTTGAAGATTATAAAAAATGGTTTAGAAAAATTATGTAAGTTACTTTTTGATTCAGGTTGTGAATATATTTATCCTTTAATTCAAAATAGTAAAAAATTAAATAATCAAAGTTATATAGGTTTTATAGAAAGTATAAAAGATTTAAAAAAAATTAATTTGTCATCTGTTCATATTTTGGGTGGAGCGCCAATGGGTGAGCAAAAATTTTGTCTAACAGACTCATATGGCAAAGTTAAAGGCTATAATAATCTTTATATAAACGACTCATCATTAATATGCACAAAATTATTAAAAAATCCTCAGGGAACAGTTATGGCTATAGCACTAAGAAATATTGAGAATTTCATTAGAAATGATAAATAAAAAAAATAATTTATTTAATTTATTTAATTTATTTTCAGCTTTTAGATTAGAAAATAGCTTAAAAAATATTTTAATTTTTCTTCCACTTATTTTTTCGCAAAGAAATTTAAATTCAGATCAATTAACTCCACTATTAATGGGATTTTTTTTTTTAATTTTCATGACTTCTATTTGCTATGTTACTAATGATTTCTCAGATAGGCATATTGACAAAAATAATAAATTAAAAATAAAAAAGATAAATATAAGCAAAAAAAATGTAATACTTTTAAATGTTTTTCTTTTTTCTGTTATTTTAATATTATTTTTCAAAACAATTTTAATTAATCAATTCATATTCTTTTATTTAATATTATTTTTTTCGTATAATTTTTTTTTTAAACATATAAGATTTTTAGATATTTTATTTCTTGTTTCATTTTATTTAATTAGACTTCTATACGGTGCTGAATTAGTTGATATTGATTTAAGTAAAATGTTTTTAATTTTTTTTACGTCTACCTTTTTAATTTTGGCTATATTTAAACGAATGATGCAAATATCTAATAATAATCTGATAGGGAAAAATGACATTATTCAATATTCTTATTCAAATTTTCCTTTTTTTAAAAACATAATTGTTTTATCAACATTTATTAACTTATCAGTTTTAATTATATTTTTAATCGAAATGATTTATCCAAATACATTCATTAATTTATCGGCAGAAGAAACGAATTATGATTATAACATTTATGCTTTGACTTTAGGTTTATTAATATATTTTTTTTGGTTAATAAGAATTATTTATATGGTTTTTAATAAAAAAATAAAAAAAGACTTTTATTCATTTGTCATAAAAGATAAAATATCTTATGTAGTAATATCGGCAATTCTTCTTGCACTTTTAGTATAGCTAATGAAAAAAGACATAACAGTTATAATACCAGATTATAAATCACCCTTTTTAAAAACAGTCATTAAAAACTCGCTATTAATTAATCCTGATAAAATTATTGTATCAAATTTCAAAACAAGACAAACCGAACAAATTGAAAATGAGTTTAATGATTACAAAAATATAGAATTTTTAAATTTCAATGAAAGAAAGAATCCAGGTGATTATAGAAACGAAGGTGTAAAAAAAACTTTCACTAAAAATATATTATTTTTAGATTCTGATATAAGGGTAAATTCAAATTCAATAAATTTTTTAAAACAGCTTTTAGAAAAAGGCGTAGAGGATAATAAAATTTATTGGGGTATCTACAGTAAATTTTCTCAGGGTATTTTTTCTCGTATTCAAAATAAAATCTTGCGATATAGATTTTCAAATAAATTTTTTAAGGAAAGTTTAGATAAAAATAGACCTTATTGTGGCCAATCTTCACATTTCATCATTTCAAGAAAAACTTTTAATAAAGTTGGTGGATTTAATCCATATTTAAGAATTAGAGAAGATAATGACTTTTGTATAAGGTCTTCCATATTAGGTGTGCAACACATTTTAGATGAGAGATTTGAAGCTGATCATTTAAAATATTTTGACTTATATTCAGATTATTTTCAAAAACCATTTCATGCTACTAAAGTAAAAGTTTTAGAACCAAATATTTTTAATAAACCAAGTTCTCAAATAGGTTTAAGTTTATTGTTATCTTGGGTAATTTTTCCATTCTCTTTATTAATGACATCAACTTTGTTTTTATTAAATTATATTGATTTAAATTATTTTTTTATAATAAATTTTATCTTCTTTATTTTATCATATTTATTCGTACCCAAAAAAATAAGTGATGATTTAAATTTTTCAGAAAAAATATTTCTTTTTTTTGTATCGCCAATAATTGGTTTTTATTTTTTATCAGGAGGGATTTTTGG
>MDTG01387464.1_pt1 | contig 10141 bp, 13 predicted proteins | sample 811421 | NCBI WGS metagenome assembly MDTG01 (sample SAMN05326645, study PRJNA326480) | marine metagenome | isolation source: seawater | place: Pacific Ocean: South East | collected 2011 | reverse complement strand
ATTACTTTAAATTCTTTTTTCATTTTTAAATTTTATATGCATAGAGTCTATAAATCCTTTTAAAGTTTTTAGAAACTCTAGTTCATTTACTAAAAAGGAATCATGTCCTTTATCAGTTTTAATTTCAACAAAGGAAACATCTGCTCCTGAAGCATTAAGGGCAATAACTGTGTCTTTATTTTCTTTTGTTGTGTAGAGCCAATCAGAAGAAAAAGAAATAACTAAAAATTTTGTTTTTTGATTTTTAAATGCCTCAACTAGTCCTCCTTTAAATTGTTTAGATAAATCAAAGTAGTCCATCGCTCTAGTAATATACAGAATAGAATTTGCATCAAATCTTTCAACAAATGCATAACCTTGATGCCTCAAATAACTTTCAACTTGAAAATCAGCGTCGAAGCTGAATTCATAATCAGCTTTTTCCTGAAGCTTTCTTCCAAATTTTTCCTGCATTCCTTTTTCAGATAAATAACTGATATGACCTACCATTCTAGCTACGGCTAAGCCATTTTTAGGCTGAACATTTTTTTTTAAATATTTTCCTCCGTCCCACACAGGGTCTGCCATTATGGCCTGTCTGGCTAATTCATTAAGAGCAATATTTTGAGCACTATGACTTGTGCTGCAGGCAATCGGTATGGCAGAAAAAGTTCTGTTTGGGAAAGTTGAACAAAATTGAAGAGATTGCATTCCTCCCATAGATCCTCCAGTAGCACAAAGAAGTTTTTCTATTCCCAAGTGATCTAAAAGAGACTCTTGTGCTTTAACCATGTCTCTTATTGTTATAACCGGAAAACTTAATCCATAAGGCTCATTTGTTTTTTTGTCTATTTCTTTAGGACCCCATGAACCCATACAGCCACCTATAACATTTGCACAAATTACAAAATACTTGTTCGTGTCTATAGCTTTGTCTGGTCCTACAGCTGTTACCCACCAGCCTTCTTTTTTTGTTACTGGATTTATTCCAGCAACAAATTGATCTCCTGTAAGAGCATGAAAAATTAAAATAGCGTTATCTTTGGATTTATTCAGTTTTCCATAAGTTTCATATGCTAAAGAAAAGTCCTTAACTGTTTGCTTACAATCCAGCAAAAGAGGTTTTGATATGTTTAATTTTTTAATATTTTTTAAATTATCGTTCATATAAAAAAAAAGCCCAGCTAGACTGGGCAAAAACCCTGTTTAGCTGCATTTAGTTTAGCGCTCGCAATTCGGTTAAATCAGCGCTTAATATATGTACTAAATAGTAATAAATTTGTCAATTTTATATAGGATAGAAATGAATTCAAATATAGATATAGTGGCTTTTTTTATATATTAGATAAAAACAAACATGAAATTACCTAAATTTAAAAAAATAAAGGCAGAAAGGTATATTGCCGGTCCTAGCCTCTTTAAAAAAAAAGCAGCAGAAATAAAACTTTCTGCTAACGAATCTGCCTTGGGTCCAAGCCCAAGAGCGGTGAGGGAATATAATAGAGTTTCAAAGAGTTTTAAAAGATACCCTGATCCTGATGGTATTTTTTTAAGAGAAGCTCTGGCAAAAAAATTCAAGTTAGACCCCAGCCGCATTATACTCGGCTCAGGATCTGATCAAATATTTGAAATTATTTGTAGAGCATTTATTAATAAAAATGACGAAGTTATTGTCCCCCAGTATAGTTTTATAATTTATAGAATATATAGCAAAATTAGTGGGGCCAAAATTGTATATTCGAAGGAAAAAAACTTTAAAATATCAGTAGATAATATTCTTTCTTGTGTAACAAAAAAAACAAAAATTGTTTTTTTAGCTAATCCAAATAATCCAACTGGAACATATATAGGTAAAAAGGATTTAATTAGACTCAGAAAAAAACTAAGAAGCAACATACTCTTGGTTGTCGATGACGCTTATTGGGAATATGTTAACAAAAAAGATTATTCTTCAGGTTTAAAATTATTTTTTAATTCTAAAAATGTTGTTATTACAAGAACATTTTCTAAGATATATGGGCTAGCTGGACTTAGAGTAGGCTGGGGCTATTCATCAAGGAGAATTATTAAAGTTTTGAATCAGCTAAAACCACCTTTTAATGTTAGTAGACCAGCACTTTTTGCGGCATCCGCTGCTCTCTCAGACAAAACTTGGTTAAAAAAAGAGATAAATCATGTTAACAAATGGTCTAAAAATATGTTTGAAGTGTTTACCAAACTTAAAATTGCAACTAATAAAAGTAGCACAAATTTTTTACTGATCAATTTTAACAAATTAAATATGTCTTCAAAAAAAATATTTGAGGCTTTGGCAAAATCTGGAATTTTATTAAGAAAAATGGATATTTATAAAATTAAAAACTCGCTAAGAGTTACGATTGGCCAATCAAATGAAAACATAAAATTTATTTCTAAATTAAAAAAAATTATACATGTTTAATAAAATCTCAATTATTGGCTGCGGTTTAATAGGCTCTTCAATTTTAAGAGCAATAAATAAAAAAAACATATCTAAAAATATTTCTGTCTATGATAAATCCAAGGATGTTGTTTCTTTTTTAAAAGAAAAAGAACTATCTAAAAATATTACAAATGATATATCTAATGTAGTAAAAAATGCAGATCTTATTATAATAGCTGCTCCCCTAAGTTCTTACAAAGAAATTTTTTTATCAATCAAAGATCATTTAAACAAAGAAACCATCGTTACTGACACAGGTTCTGTAAAAAAAGAAGTAAATAAAATTATAGAAGGGTTTAACCTTAAAAATGTTTCTTGGATAGCTTCACATCCTATTGCAGGAACAGAAGAAAGTGGACCCAAAGCGGGCTTTGCTGAACTATTTGAAAATAGATGGTGTATTATATCTCCAGGTGAAAATGCAAAAAAAATGATGTAGAAAAAGTGAAAAAGTTTTGGGAATTAATAGGTAGCAAAACAAAAATAATGAGCTTCAGCGATCATGATTATATTTTGTCCTTAACAAGCCATCTGCCTCACGCAATAGCTTACACTATAGTTAGATCTTCTGTAAAAAATGAAGATAAATTAAAAGATGAAGTAATTAAATATAGTGCTGGCGGACTAAGAGATTTTACAAGAATTGCTTCATCTGACCCAATTATGTGGAGAGATATTTTTATTGATAATAGTGAAAATATTTTAAAGGTTTTAGATGCTTTTTCTAATAATCTAGAAGAAATGAAGAAAGCAATTAGAGAAAAAAATAGCGATAAATTATCTCAAATATTCTCTTCGACTAAAAATGTTAGAAAAGAAATCGTTAAAGCCGGTCAAGATATAGACAAACCTGATTTTGGAAGAAAAAAGAGCTAATAAAACTTTTCAATTTCTGAATAAATTTTTCTTTCTAATTCATTCAAAAATTCACCTTTATCAATTCCAGGCATTATAGGTTCTAAAAATGAAATATGAATATCGCCAGCGTATTTTAAAAAACTATTCTTTGGCCATATTTTTCCTGTGTTAAGGGCTACAGGTATACAAGGGATATTAAGCGCGCTATAAATTCTTCCTGCTCCTTTTTTAAAAGGGAGCTGTTCTCCAAATTTTACTCTTGTGCCTTGAGGAAAGATAAGAAGAGGCCTATCTTCTTCGTCAACAACTTTTTTAATTCTTTCAAGAAAGCTAAGATTGTCTTTTGTAGTTGTTTCTCTAACTATTTCTATTGATCCTATTTTTCTTAAATACCAACCAAACAAGGGTATATTTAAGAGTTCTTTTTTAAGAATAAAAATAGGAAAATTAAGTGGTGCTTGTAAAATAAAAGTTTCAAGCATTGATTGATGGGCAGATGCTACAAAAAATTTATCAACTTTTTTGAGATTCTCTAAACCATGAAATATAACTTTAGTATTTAGAGTTATCCTCAAGATTAGGATAATAGAGTTAGCTAAAAATTTACCAAATAATAAAGTGAATTTTTTTGGCATTGCAAGAGTTGGTATAGCTATTATTAAAACTATAATTACAATTGAGTAAAAAAATAAATTAAATATTAGAGATTTAATGAAGCGCATTAAACTTTTATAAGTTCTAACAAGCTTTGTCTTTTTCTAATCACTTTATATCTGTTCTTAATTACAAAGATTTCTGCTATCAGAGGTCTTGTGTTGTAGTTAGATGATAAAGTATAACCATATGCTCCAACGTTTTTTATAGCGACATAATCATTTTCATTTATTTTTTGATAATTTTTATATCTTGAAAACTTACATGTTGTTTCACATACAGGGCCGACAAACTCAACAGGGCCTTTATTCCTTTTATTTCTTTTTGTAATTGGAATGATATCATGGAAAGCATCATATAAAGCTGGTCTCATAAAATCGTTCATTCCTGCATTCAAAATTATAAAAGATTTATTCCCTCCTTTTTTTATATATTGAACTTTTGTTACTAATATACCAGCATTACCAATGATAGATCTTCCAGGTTCAAAAATTATGTTGCAATTAAATCTTTTTTTGAAACTATTAACTAATTTAGAGTACTTTTTTAATCTAATTTTTCTATCTTTTTTCTTATAGGTTATTCCAAAACCTCCGCCTAAATCAATAAATTTGAATTTTATTTTTGTTTTTTTAATAATATCTGCAATTACATTTAGAGATTTTTTATAAGGATTGTCAGACAATATTTGACTGCCAATATGAACACTAAGAGCATTCAATTTCAGATTTTTTAAATTAACAATTTTTTTACAAAGAAACAGTAAATCTTTTTTTGATAGACCAAATTTATCCTCTGCTTTACCGGTAGAAATCTTTTTATGAGTACTAACATAAATATCAGGGTTTAACCTGAGACCAACGGATGTTTTTCTGTTCATTTTTTTAGAAATTTTATTTATCAAAATAGCTTCACTCTCTGATTCTATATTAATTAATAAAATTTGCTTTTTTATAGCTAATTTTAACTCCTCTTCGCTCTTTCCAACCCCTGAGAATACGATTTTATTGGGTTTAATTCCTGCTTTTAAAGCTTTTAGCAACTCTCCATATGAAACTACATCAGCTCCTGAACCTAATTTGCTTAAAAATTTTAAAATAAAGGGATTAGAGTTCGACTTTACCGAAAAACATATTAAAGGACTGACAGTTTTAAAATTTTTTACAAAATTTAAATAATTTTCTCTTATTTGTGAGCCCGAGTATAAATAAAAAGGAGTTGTATTTTTTTTTGCAAGACTCTCAACAGAAGTCCTCTCAGCGAATAGTTTTTGTTGGCTATATTTGTAATAATAAGACATTGGTATGTTAAATTATTCTAATTTCTTTGACAGTTTTGCCCTGATATTGAGGATCAGACTTTTTTCCACAACTGGCCAAAATAAAAAAACTTATTAATAATAAAAAAAATATTTTCATTTAGTCTTCCTTTTATACCTTTTTATCATTTTTTTGATATTATTTTCAGCTGTTCCACCATAAGAAGATTTAGAATTCATTGAATTTTTTACATTGAATATTTTTAATACACTTTTATCTAAACTTTTGTTAAATTTCTTTAGTTCATTCAGAGAGATTTGATCTAGATTTTTATTATTTTTTTCAGCATAACTTACTAATTTTGAAGCAACGGCATAAGATTGTCTGAAAGATAATTTTTTTTCTTTTACGAGATAGTCAGCAAAATCTGTAGCAGTTGTAAAACCTTGGTTGGCCATTTTGTGCATTCTTTCTTTGGATGGTTTTAGACTATTAATTAATTCTGTACTCATAGTAAGTGTGTCCTTTAACGTGTCATAACCGTCAAAGACCAAAGATTTATCATCTTGTAAATCTTTAAAATAAGAAATTGGTAGACCCTTCATGATTGTAAGAATTGAATTTAATTTTCCATAATTAATTCCAGTTCTTCCTCTAATTAATTCAGCAGGATCTGGATTTTTCTTTTGAGGCATAATTGACGATCCTGTAAGAACACTATCTTTAAAACTAATTAATTTGTAAGCATCAGAATTTAAAATAATAAAATCCTCTGCCAGCCTCGATAGATGCATTGCACAAATAGCGCTTGCATAAAGAAAATCAATAGCAAAATCTCTGTCTGAAACAGAGTCAATAGAATTATCTGTTGGTTTTTTAAAACCTAGTTTTTTTGCTGTATAGTCTCTGTCAATTTTATAGGATGTTCCAGAAAGAGCAGCGGCACCTAAAGGAGATTCGTTTAAAAGCTCTAGGTTATTCAAAAATCTTTTTTTATCTCTTTTAAGCATCTCATAGTAAGCTAATAAGTAGTGCGCAAATGAAATAGGTTGTGCATTTTTAAGATGAGTGAAGCCAGGCATCACAGTTCCAATATTTTTTTCGGCTTTATTTACCAACGCTTTCATAGTTTGAGAAATATCTTCTATAATTTCTTTTGTAGATTTTTTTACCCAAAGCTTAAAGTCAGTTACGACTTGATCATTTCTAGATCTAGCTGTGTGAAGATACCCAGCCGAGGGACCCACTATTTCAGATAATTTTTTTTCTACGTTTAAATGTATATCTTCAAATTTTTCTTTAAAAATAAATTTTCCTTTATCAATTTGTTTTCTAATTTTGTTAAGCCCAGATATAATTTTTTTTCCCTCTTTTTGAGGAATAATTTTTTGTTTTACTAACATTTGGGTATGTATGATTGAGGCAAACAAATCTTCTCTATAAAGTCTTTTATCTACTTTTATAGAAGAGCCTATTCTTTGAAAAGATTTAGAAGTTCTTTCTTTAAACCTTTTTGACCAAACTGTTTTATTTTTCATTTTGTTACACCATTTTCAATTTAAATTAATATGAAAATTAGTAAATCTTTTTAAAATCTATATACACATATTATTTATTATTAGCATTCAGTTTTTAAAAGAATATAATTAACTTCAATAAAAAAAATGAGCTATTCTTTAAACACAATAGTTTTAGATCCAGTTTCTAAAGAAAAACCAAAAAATGCTATGATACTTTGCCATGGGTACGGAGGAGACGGTAAGGATATTTCCTTATTGGCAAGCTATTGGAGAAATCATTTAAAAGAAACAATATTTATTTGTCCAGATGCACCAGAGAGGTGTTCGGTTAACTCTAACGGCTTTCAGTGGTTTGATTTGATAGATAATACCGAAGACCAGATTTTAGCTAAGTCTTTAGTTGCTGAAATGAAATTGAATAAACTAATAGACGAGGTAAAAGAAAGATATAATTTAAACTCAAATCAATTAGGCATCGGAGGCTTTAGTCAAGGATGCATGATTAGTTTGCAAACAGGAATTAAAAGAAAAGATAAAATAAAATGTATTGTAGGGTATTCAGGAAAAATAATTAATACCAAACATCTGGAAAAAAATATTAATTCAAAGCCAGAGGTAATTCTTATGCATGGTGAAAAAGATGAAGTAGTTCCAGTTAGTTATTTATTGGAGGCAAGAGAGTTTTTTAATAAAAATGAATACAAAATAGAAACAAAAATTTTTAAAAACTGTGAACACCGTATACCAAGCGAAGGATCCAGTATAGGTTTGGAGTTTTTAAAAAAAAATTTGTACTAAAAATTTATTTAAATCATAATAAAATTATACCTTGATATAATTTACTTATTCAGATAGTTTTTAAACATGATAATATCGGCGAATGAAAAAATTCCGCTAGAAAAATGTCCCGCGTTGGTTTTGAACGCTGACTTTAGACCGTTGAGCTACTACCCATTGTCGCTATGGTGTTGGCAAGATGCAGTAAAGTCAGTTTTTCTTGATAGAGTTAGCATAGTTTCAAATTATAAAAGAAAAGTAAGGAGTCCATCTTTTGAAATGAACTTACCTAGTGTTATTGCTTTAAAAAGTTTTATCAAACCTTCTGAAAATCCAAACTTTACAAGATTTAATGTTTTTTTAAGAGACAAGTTCACTTGTCAATACTGTGGGGATAAAAAAGATTTAACGTTTGATCATCTTCTTCCAAAGTCAAAAGGAGGAATTACAGATTGGGAGAATGTTGTGACCGCTTGTTCCACATGTAATGTTAAGAAAGGTGGAAAACTTTATACCAATTGTGATTTAAAATTGTTTAATAAACCCTATAGACCAACCGTTGATGATCTCCACAAGAATGGCAGAAACTTTCCTCCAAATTTTCTCCACGAAAGTTGGATGGATTATTTATATTGGGATATTGAACTAGAGCCTTAATTATATTTTTTCAGAAATTGTTATAGCGATTTTAGATGAGGTTTTTATAACTTTATCCAATAACCCATACAAACCTTCTTTTGTTGCTCCTTGATCATAAGCAATATCTTTATGATGTAATTCATCTTCTCTAAATTTAAAAATTTTTTCTTTTAGATTTTTCTCATCTTCTTTTAATTTATAAGTTTGATTTTTATAATGGTCATCTATTACTTCTTCAACAGAGGCAGTGCATAACATTGCTGCCTTTTTTCCCAACATTGCTGTACCAAAACCTAAAGCAACACCTAATAAATCCCAAATAGGAAGGAATTTAGTTGGTTTTATATTTCTTTTTTTCATTTCTTCATCAAAAAATTTTAAATGTTCAGTTTCATGTTCTTTCATTTCTTCAATCTTTGTTCTTAATTCTTCATCATGTTTAAAGGTTTTAAGAGCAAGCAATTGACCTTCATAAATTTTTATTGCACCTCTTTCTCCAGCGTGGTCAACTCTAATGATTTCTTCCAATATTTTTTTTTCAGTTTTTTTCATAATTTAAAAAAAGTCTTATAGTTATAACACTTAAAATTAAGGATATAATTGTATTTATTGTAGCAAGAGATAAATCAAAAATCTTAAAAGTTACATCCTTACAACTAACTGTTGTTTGCCTAAATTGTTTAACAAGGTCTTCTTTTGACATATTCTGATCATTTTTATCTAAATTACAAACTAAAGATTCATTAAAAAAACCTTGTTCAATTCCGAAATGGTAAAAAGAAACTATTGCTCCAAAAATAAACAATAGGCTCAATAAGCCTAATACTATTTTTTCAAATTTTTTTGAAATCACAGTCAGAATTATAAGCAGTATAGCAAAGAAGTAAGGAATTCTTTCTATAAGACAAAGATTGCACGGCTCATGATTTAAAACATATTGAATAAAATACGCAAAAAATAATGAAAAAAAACTAAACAACATTATCAAATTTAGAATAAATTTATGTTTAATTCGTTCCATAAGAATTTAAAATAAAATAAAAAATTGACGCAAAAATTATAATTGCCAAGCCAATAATAATTGACCATTTTCCTCCTTTTTTTTCTAAAAAGGGGCCAAATTTTTCACCATATTTATAAGTAAAAAATGCAACTAAAAAAAATCGCAAACCTCTTGTAAAGATGCAGATAATTATAAAAAAAAATAAATTAAAATGAATAAAGCCACTTGAAATTGTTAAAAGTTTAAAAGGTAGAGGAGTGAATCCTGCGGTGAAAAGTATACCCAACCAAGAAAGAAAACCTCCTTTTGTAGAGAATTTTTCTTTTAGAAAATTAGGATCTTCATACCCATATAGTTCAAATATTTTAGTACCAATTTCATTGAAAAAAACGTAGCCGATAAAGTAACCAAACAAAGCACCAAGAACAGAAAAAGTTGTTGCTACTAAAAAAATTTTTAAATAATCATTTTTTTTTGCTACTGTCATAGGCACAATCATCACATCAGGAGGTATAGGAAAGAAAGAACTTTCAATAAATGAAAAAAAGGCAAGAAAATGCTTAGAGTTTTTGTGACCAGCGGCTTTTACACAATTATCGTAGAATTTTTTGATCATTTTACTATTTATAAATGATAATTTTTTGAATACTATTTAAATATGAATGTTAAGTGTACAATAATTAAGTTTTTAGTAAGCTTAGTTTTATCTCCATTAGTTGTATATGCAGTCTTGATTTTGGCTAAGTTATTTGGAGCTTCATATGAACTAACACACGGAGAATCTTATATTATTTGGTTACTTATGGCGATATTGATATCTTCATCAGTTTGTTGGAAGAAATAATATATAATATTGTAATTAATGAACAATAACGGGCGAATGGTGGAACTGGTAGACGCGTTGGACTCAAAATCCAATGGTAGCAATACTGTGAGAGTTCGAGTCTCTCTTCGCCCACCAAATTATGGATATAAGCAAATTAAACAGTCT
>MDTG01210175.1_pt1 | contig 10141 bp, 8 predicted proteins | sample 811421 | NCBI WGS metagenome assembly MDTG01 (sample SAMN05326645, study PRJNA326480) | marine metagenome | isolation source: seawater | place: Pacific Ocean: South East | collected 2011 | reverse complement strand
TTTTTTACCTTCAAAAACTAACTTTATGCAAAATAATTATAATTTTAAAAAAAAAAGATCTCTTGAAATTACAAAAAATATATATGAGAAAACACAAAAATTTTCTTCAATAGAAATCAAAGAAATTTCTTTATTGTATATAATTTTAAACAATTTAGATTTTTTTTATCATCGGCTAGATTTATTGGAAGGTTTATTATTTTTTTCAAAAGAAAATAAAGTTTTTTTCCAGTTAGTTGAGCAATCATTAAAAGATGGAAACTTCAATGATATAGATGTAGATAAAAATTTTTTAGACAATATTAATAAGTTTGCAACTGTAAAACATATTGTTAAAAAAAATGATGACAACCATTCAAAACTATATGAAATATTTGAAGATATTAAAAAAGACCTTAAAACTTACAGTCTAGAATTAAGGATCCAAGAGCTAGAATCAAAATTTGCTCAAGATTTTAGTCAAAATACTTTTGATGAAATTAGAAGGCTTAAAAAAGAGCAAAATATTAATTAAATATAGATAAAAAATCATAGATTTTTTTAAAATTGTCTTTATATAAGGAATTCCAATTTTTTAAACTGTGGAAAGAATTATTACAAAATCGTTTGCTAGGCTTATGGGCAGAGGCGTCCATAGAGGATTTATTACCCACGAGGAGCTGAGCAAATCCCTAGGAAAAAGAAATCTTTCAGGCGAAAATTTAGCGCAAGCATTTTTACACATTCTAGATGAGAAAATATCACTAGTAGAAAAAAAGTCGGACTTTAAAGCTATCAAAAAAAGAGACGGTCAAAATAAAGAGGAACCAAAAAGTTTAGAAAAAAGCGACGACCCAATTCGTATGTATTTAAGAGAGATGGGTGGAGTTGAGTTACTTTCAAGAGAGGGTGAGATCGCAATTGCAAAAAGAATTGAAGCTGGAAAAGATGTTATGTTAAACGCTCTTTCCCAAAGTCCGATTACTGCCCAGCAATTTTCTGAATGGGACGAAAAACTTCAAAAAGATGAAATTATGGTAAGAGAGATAATTGATATAGATACCAATTATATGGAAGAAGAAAATTCTTCACAAAACTTAAAAACCAAAAAAAATAAAGATGATACTCAGCCAAATAAAGATGGATCAACAGATGATAAAAAAGAAAACAATACATCTGATGATGATGATGAATTTAATCCAACATTAGCAGCTATGGAAAGCGAAATAAAACCCAAAGTTTTAGAGACAGTTAACAATTTAACAAAAAATTATTCTAAATTAATCAAACATCAAAAAGAAAAATTAAATTGCATTCTTAATAATGAAAAATTTTCTAACGCCAAAGAAAAAAATTATCAAAAAATGGTTAATGATATTTTAGAAAGTATAAAGTCTTTACAATTGTCACCTTCAGTTTTGGAAAATTTAGTTCAAAAACATTATGTCGAGAACAAAAAAATTATTTCTCTGGAGGGCAACTTATTAAGATTGGCAATGTCAGACAAAATCCCCAGAGAAGAGTTTATTAAATTTTATATAGGAAATGAAATCAATCCAAATTTAAAAAATTTTTTAGCATCCAATCCCACTTGGAAAAACTTTTTTAATAAAAAAAAAATTGAATTTAAAAATATTAGAGACAGGTTGGTCGAAATAAGCCATAAACTTGGAATAAGCGTGACTGATTTTAAAAAATTGGTGAGCAGAGTGCAAAAAGGGGAGAAAGAGTCACGAATAGCAAAGAAAGAGATGGTAGAAGCTAATTTAAGATTAGTAATTTCTATAGCAAAAAAATATACGAACCGAGGATTACAGTTTCTTGATTTAATTCAAGAGGGAAATATTGGTTTAATGAAAGCAGTAGATAAATTTGAGTATAGACGTGGATATAAATTTTCTACGTATGCTACGTGGTGGATACGACAAGCAATTACAAGATCTATTGCAGATCAGGCAAGAACAATAAGAATTCCAGTTCATATGATAGAAACAATCAACAAAATTGTTAGAACACAAAGGTTAATTTTAAGTGAATTTGGAAGAGAAGCAACTCCAGAAGAATTGGCAAAAAAATTAAGAATGCCTTTAGAAAAAGTTAGAAAAGTTCTAAAAATTTCGAAAGAACCAGTTTCACTAGAGAAACCAGTAGGAGACGAAGAAGATAGCAATCTTGGAGATTTTATCGAGGATACTAAAGCTTTAGCTCCGCTAGAGCAAGCTATCAAATCAAATCTTAGCGAGGCAACAACTAAGATACTTTCAACATTAACCCCTAGAGAGGAGAGGGTTTTAAGAATGAGATTTGGAGTTGGAATGAATACAGACCATACATTAGAGGAAGTAGGTTTACAATTTTCAGTAACTAGAGAGCGAATAAGACAAATAGAGGCAAAAGCTTTAAGAAAATTAAAACATCCAAGTAGGTCAAAACAATTAAAGAGTTTTTTAGAAAGTTAAGGTTATATCATAATTAATTAATGGATTTAATAAGTGTAATAATTCCATATTATAATAAAAAAAGCTCTATTTTAAAAACTGTCAATTCTGTTCTTAACCAAAATTACCAAAATTTTGAAATAATAATTATATATGATGATGAATGTAAGGATGATTTAAATTTATTAAAAGAAATTAAAAATAAGGATAATAGAATATTAATAATCCAAAATAAGAAAAAAATGGGAGCTGGCAATTCAAGAAACATTGGAATTGACTATTCAAAGGGAGATTTTGTTGCTTTTTTAGATGCTGATGACACATGGAAAAATGATAAATTAAGTAAGCAAATTAATTTCATGAAAACTAATAATTATGAGGTATCTCATACTTCATACTCAATTATAAATAAAAATAATAAAATTATTGGAAATAGATTAGCAAGAAATTTTTTAGAATTTAAAGATTTATTGAAATCATGTGATATCGGAACATCAACGGTAATGATTAAAAAAGATTTAATAAGTGACAATACGAAATTTGCATCTTTAAAAACTAAAGAAGACTTTGTTTTATGGCTTAAATTATTAAAAAAAGGTGTTAAAATTTATGGATTAAATGAAATATTAACTTTTTGGAATAAGTCTAACACTTCTTTATCTTCATCTACGATACAAAAAATAATTGATGGTTTTAGAGTTTATCATAAATATATGAATTTTAATTATATCAAATCAATATATTATTTATTGTGTTTAAGTGTTAATTTTTTGTTAAAAAAATAAATGTTTTATTCAATTTTATCATATTCTCTTATTGTTGTTTTATTAGCTATATATTTTAAAAAAAAAAAATTATTTTCTAATTTTACTGGGGATAAACATCAGTTATTTTCAAACCAAAAAAATATTCCTTTGGTAGGTGGCTTTTTTTTACTTCTTCCATTAATACTAACAATACTTGATAACATTATTTGTATAATTATTTTAATTCTAATTTTTTCTGTAGGTTTATTTTCAGACCGCAAAATTTTGATCTCTCCAAAGAAAAGATTTTTTTTCCAATTAGCATTAGTTTTATTCTCAGTAATTTTATTAGATTTACAAATTTCATCTTCTAAATTAAATTTCTTCGATAATTTTTTAGAGAACTCTGTTTTTAACATTTTTTTTACTTCTTTCTGTTTGCTAATATTGATTAATGGATCAAATTTTATAGATGGATTGAATGGCTTGTTATTAATCAACATGTCTTTTGTCATTTTTGTATTGTTGAAGCTAGATCTTTTGAATGCATCAACAATAAACCAGGAAGCAATGAATTATTTAATATTTTTTATGTTTATGTTAATTTTTCTTAATCTGGTAAATTTTCTAATGTTAGGTGATGCAGGTGCTTATGCAATCAGTTTTTTTGTAGGCTACTTGATAATAAAAAGTCATAATACCAATCCAAATATTTCTCCTTATTTTTTTATAACGCTCTTGTGGTATCCGTGTTTTGAAAATTTATTTTCAATTATTAGAAAATTAAAAACAAAACTTTCTCCATTTAGGCCCGATAATAATCATTTTCATCAGCTGATTTATGCTTTTTTACAAAAAAAGTTAATTAAAAATAAGTTATTTGCCAACAACATCAGTAGTTTCATAATTTCAATTTTCAATTTTGTGATAATTTTTATTAGTGTAGCAAATCCATATAGTAGCATATATCAAATAAAGTTAATAATCGGTTTTACATTAGTATATTTATTTCTATTTACAATTTTAAGAAGAAATTAAAATTTTTTAATATTTAATAGTTGGAATTAATTAAATAATGATTAATAAAATTTATAGAGAAATATGCTAAATAAAATCCATACAAGAAATTTAAATTTCTTAGAGTAAAAAAGTTTTTATTAATATTAAAATTAAAAAGCGTTAAACATAGGATTATAACAAGAGGGTCTAGGTATTTGTGGTAAACTGAAAATTGGGGTATTGATAAAATTAATAAAATTAAAATAAAAACATTCTTTTTTAAATCAATACAACAAAGTTTTAATATAAAAAAAATAGAGCAAGGTATTACAAAATAAAACATAATATTGCTATTAAAAATGAAATATGACATATGGAGAAAAATACCTCCCCCAGTCATCTCTAGGTCGTAATCAAAAAAATTAAAGAATGTATATGAGATTATCAAAGTTGATAAAAACAAAATAAAATTATTTTTAAAATTTAAATTTTCAAAAAAAAATTTTTTATAGAATAATATTGGCATTGTATGAAAGAAAATAATTGAGAAAATCACAGATATTTTACTCAAATAATTAAAATTTAAACCTATGTTTTTTACTCCTTGATTAAAAAAATGAATATCAAGTATAAATACATAATATAGAGCTGGAGCAGCAAGAATTAAATTTAGTAAAATTATTGCTGATATAATTCTAAAATTTTTTATTTGAAAAATGTAATATATAAAAAAAAAAATTGCAAAAAGTGCAAAGCTCGGTCTTATATATGCAGCTAAAGCGATAAAAAAAATATTTAAAGCAATATCAATTGAATTTTTATTTAATTGACTTTTAAAAAAATAATAAATTCCGATTAAAAAAAAAATCATTCCTAACATCGCACTCTCAGGCCATATAGCATTAGATCTAAATGATGGTGAGATAAAAACTATACAACTTAGTAATAACAAAATTTTTTTATCTGAAGTTATACTAGGATAATAGATAATTTTTAAAACTTTATAAAGGCATAACTGACTTAAAGTAATTACAAAAAATAAAAAAAATCTTGTTAACTCAATACTGTTTAGAACTTTATTAGTAAGGCTTATAATAATTAGATAAATAGGAGAAATTCTTGTTAAATTTTCAATTTTATCAAAATTTAATAATGTATATAACAAATTTTCATTGAACTCCATTGCACCATTCCAAGCATGATTAAAATCCATCTTTGGACCAGATGTAGTATTTTCACCAAAAAAAAAACCCAATAATAGACTTAAATAACAAATAATATAGGTTATTATATGATAGTTTTTTTTAATGAATTCGTTAGACATTATTTATTAATAAATTAAATCAATGTTGTTTCAACTATTTTATATTTAGATGTTATTAAAGTATTACCAAAAAATAGATGACGCTATTAGTTATTTAGCTGCATCATTTTGTAATGAAAAAAAATTAATTAAATCAGTTTTACGAAATAAAAAAATCACATACGTAGACATTGGCACGAATCAAGGCACTTATTTAGATTTTTTATCGTCATTTTTAATTTTTAAATCAATTGATTGTTTTGAACCCTTGGATGATTTATGTAATCAGGTAAAATTGAATTACCCAAATTTAAACATTAAAACTCATAAAATTGCTCTATCAAATAAATCTCAGATCAAAAATTTTTATCAGTATAAAATTTCTTCCCAGTCCAGTCTCTACAAACAAAATGATATTTTTAAATCTCTAAAACATCTAAAAAAAGTGCATAAAGTTAAAACAAAAAAATTTGACACCATCTTTAACAAATCAAGAAAAATTAATTTTTGTAAAATCGATGTTCAAGGTGAAGAAATAAATGTTTTAAAAGGTATGCAAAATAATCTAAAGAAAAAAAATATTTCATTAATCAAAATCGAAATTTCTTTTATAAGCAGATATATAAATTCTAAACCAAATTTTTACGAAATTATAAACTTTATGAAAAAAAAAGATTATTATTTAACATCAATATCAAAAATTAAATTTAAAAATAACAAAATTTTATTAATGGATGCATTTTTTGAACCCAATTGATGAATAATATATTTTTAATAACCTTTTTCTATATTTCAAGCATTATTTCTACTTTAGGTTATGGTTTTTTATTTAAAAAATTATTTATAAAAGATAAAATTAGAATAGATTATGGGATATCTGGTTTAATTGGAATATTTGTTTTAACTTTATATTCTTTTGTATCTCATTTTTTTATAGCTCACGGTCTATTTCACAATGTAATAATAATATTATTTGGATTAACTTTATTTGTATTTTTTTTTAATTCAAATTACGAAAGAATTAATCTAAATACTACTTCATTAATTTTCCTTATATTATTAATTTCTCTATTTTGTTTTAAAACACATGATGACTTTCCATATTATCATTTTCCGTACACTAACTATTTAACTAAAACTGATTTAATTATTGGAATAGGTAATTACGATCCATCTTGGAGATCTCCCTCATCAATATTTTATTTTAATTCTCTATTTTATTTACCAATTATTAAATTCTACCTATATCACATTGGTGCTTTATTGATTATGGGCTTCTCTCTTATTAGTATTTTTTTAGGAGTATACCGAAGATATAATTCAAAAAAATTTGACCATATATTTTTTTTTCAGTTACTCTCATTTACTTTTATTTTAATCTTCTTTTATAGATTATCAGAACATGGAACTGATAGGTCAGCTCAAATATTGAGTTTTCTACTAATTTTAGAAATATTACTCTTAACAATTAAAGATCAAGATTTTGAGACCTTTTATACAAAAGCATTATTAATAGGAAGTTTAGCAATTTCTCTTAAAGTTTTTTATTTAATTTTTATAGTATTATTAATTCCAGTGCTAGTTTTCCTTTATAAGGAAAAGAAATTTTTTTATCTTAAACAAGTTATAAAAAATAAAATATTTTATTTTTCTGCGTTTTTTTTAATCATATTATTTGTTATTAATTTTCTAAATTCTGGTTGTTTAATATACCCTTTAACAATTACATGTCTTGACAACTTTAGTTGGTCTGTACCTTTAGATGAAGTTCAAAGGATGAAAATTCATTATGAGAATTGGTCGAAGGCAGGAGCAACACCAAATTTTAGTGTAAACAATTATGAAAATTATGTATCTTATTTTAATTGGTTGAATGGCTGGATTGACAGATATTTTTTTAATAAAGTATCTGATTATTTATTAAGTTTAAGTTTATTATCATTAATATTTGCAATAACTTTTTATTCAAATAAAAAAAAGAAAAATAAAAGAAAAAATTTATATTTGTTATATTTAAGTATTGTCATTTTATTCATTGAATGGTTTTACAATCATCCAAGTCTTAGATATGGTGGCTATTATATAATAGCTATCTTAATATTTATTCCTTTATCTAAAATTCTTTCAAATTATAAAATTAACGAGAAAAACTTTTTAAAAAAAGTCTTATTGATATTGTTCTTAACAATTTCAATTTTCTTTTACCGTAATGTTGATCGTATTGTAAAAGAAAATGAAAAATATGATTATTCACCATTTAAAAATGTATATTATCACGTTGATAAATTGCACCATTTTAGGGTTGAAAAAAATTTTAACCAGATAATAAAATTTTATAATGATTGTACAGAAAAACTAATTCAATGTGAAAATAAAAACAAATTATTAGCATTTAAAAAATTTAATAAATATATTTTTGTTAAATCAAGTAGCTATAATCTCAAAGAAAACCAAAGTAAATATTTTTATAAAAAAAAGAAAAAATGATAAAAAATTTAACTTTTATAAGAATTAAACTTATTAACCTTTACTTTCTAAAAATTTAATTATATTAAAAAAATAAGTGAAAAAAAAAGCTCTTATTTTTGGTATCACAGGTCAAGACGGATCTTATCTTGCGGAATTTTTATTAAAAAAAAAATATTACGTGCATGGTGTAAAAAGGAGATCTTCATCTATTAATACTTTTAGAATCGACCATATTTATCAAGATCCACATGTTAAATCTAGAAACTTGTTTTTACATTATGGAGACATAACAGACTCAACATCTGTATCAAAGATTATTGAAAAGATCAGACCAGATGAAATATATAATTTAGCTGCGCAGTCACATGTTGCGGTGTCTTTTGAAGTACCTGAGTACACTGCTAATGCCGATGCATTAGGAGCTCTGAGAATTTTAGAAGCTATCAAGTTTCACAGATTAGAAAAAAAAACAAAATTTTATCAAGCAGGTACTTCTGAAATGTATGGTAAAGTTCATGAATCACCCCAAACTGAAAAAACCAATTTTCATCCCCTTAGCCCGTACGGTGTTGCTAAACTCTATGCACACTGGATAACAAAGAATTACAGAGAGGCATATAATATATTTGGCTCTAACGGCATATTATTTAATCATGAAAGTCCAAGAAGAGGCGAAACTTTTGTTACTAAAAAAATTATTAGAGCTTTAGTTAGGATTAAAATGGGAAAACAAAAAAAACTTTTTTTAGGTAATCTTGATTCTAAAAGAGATTGGGGTCATGCAAAAGATTATGTTGAAGCAATGTGGAAAATTCTCCAGCAAAAAAAACCTGATGACTACGTTATCGCTACCGGAAAACAATTTAGTATTAGACAATTTGTTAACTTAGTTTCGAAAAAATTGAATCTTAAAATTTCTTGGAAAGGAAAAGGTCTTAATGAAAGGGGATATGATATCAAATCAAAAAAAAATATAATATTAATAGATCAAAACTACATTAGACCATTAGATGTTAATACTCTTTTAGGAAATGCAACAAAAGCAAGAAAAAAGTTATCTTGGAAACCTAAAACTAATATTCATCAACTTATAGAAGAGATGATTTTAGATGAGATAAATACATTAAATGCTGAATAAAAATTGCAAGATATTTGTAGCTGGGCATAATGGAATGGTAGGCTCATCAATATGTAGGAAATTAAAACAATTTGGATATAAAAATATTATTGTAGCAGAAAAAAAAAAACTCGATTTATTAAATCAAAATAAAGTTTATAACTTTTTAAGAAAAAATAAGCCAAATTTAGTAATAATAGCCGCAGCAAGAGTAGGAGGTATTTTAGCAAACTTTAAATTAAAAGATAAATTTTTATTTGAAAACTTACAAATTCAAAATAATTTAATACATGGCTCTTACTTAGCGAAAGTAAAAAATTTAATTTTTTTAGGTTCAAGTTGTATCTACCCTCGAAATTCCAAACAACCGATGAAAGAAAAATATATTATGTCAGGTAAACTAGAAGATACTAACGATGCTTATTCAATAGCAAAAATTGCTGGCATAACTATGTGTGAAAATTACTCTAAAAGTTACAAATTAAATTATAAAAGTTTAATGCCACCAAATATGTATGGGCCAGGTGATAACTATGATTTGGAAAATTCCCACTTTTTTCCTGCTTTAATAAATAAAATCGCAACTGCAAAAAAAAAGAAAAAAAAATATTTAATTTTATGGGGAACAGGAAATGCACTTAGAGAATTAATGTTTGTAGAAGATTTCGCAGAGGCATTAATATATTTTATGAATAAAAGAATTAAAGAACCTTTCTTAAATGTTGGTACTGGGAAGAGTTATTCAATTAAATGGTATGCTAGATTTTTAATGAAAAAAATCGGTGTAAAACTAAAAATAAAATTTGATAAGACAAAACCAGACGGGATGCCAAAAAAATGTTTAGATATATCACTAGCTAAAAAGTATGGTTGGAGACCCAATATCGATTTAGATAAAGCTTTTGATATTACTTATAGAGATTTCCAAAAAAATTATTAAAATCAACAAAAATTAAACATTTACAAGTTTTAATAATACAGTATAAATCCCATGCCTGGTGATTATTGCGAAGGTGTAATACCCGATCCCATTCCGAACTCGGAAGTCAAGCCCTTCTGCGCCGATGGTACTTTGTCTTAAGGCATGGGA
>MDTG01032196.1_pt1 | contig 10141 bp, 13 predicted proteins | sample 811421 | NCBI WGS metagenome assembly MDTG01 (sample SAMN05326645, study PRJNA326480) | marine metagenome | isolation source: seawater | place: Pacific Ocean: South East | collected 2011 | reverse complement strand
GTGTATCCATAGAGGGACTTGAACCCACGACCTCGGGCTCATAAGACCCGCGCTCTAACCAACTGAGCTATATGGATGTTTGGATACGCTAAAATATTGATTTACCCATTATCAAATTTGTAAGCATTGAGGAACGAATCTTACATTGTTTCCATTGTTCAGTCACTCTTCTACACATTTACTATTCATCTAATCTTTAAATATGTTTAAAGTGCATAAATTTGATAGGGTAGATTAGAGAGTTTCTACTAAATTATTAGAGACAACACAATGATGGATACCCAAATGAATCTGCAGAACGTTTCACCTTCCAAGATCTCCCTCTTCATCGGTCGCAGAGGAGTGAACCTGAACAAGCAAGTCAAGTTCCCTTCATGGAAGATGTTTGAAGCACTCAAGAAAGAGGGGAAGCCTTCTCTCAACCTTGATATCGGAGTCTTTCGGGGCGACGAAAAAGTCCAAAAGGGTGCCGAACATCAGGAAGGAGATGAAGTTCGATGCATTATCACCTCTGATTCAGAAGAGATGATGAAGTTCGCTCAACACAATCTTGCGAAATATCACGAAAAGTTCTCTTCTCGATCAGAAGGCAAGAAGCATACCTTCTACGCTGCTCTTCAACACGATTACATCTCTCATCTTATCGGACGCAGAGGAGAGACCATTCGTTCACTCAAGGAGGAAGCGTGTGAGTATGTGGAAGATCTTGAAGAGAAGGAGAAGCTGATGAAGGTTTTCCCAAAGTGCAATCAACACACCTACATCGGTGGAGACTTCCCTGAAGATCTCAAGGAAGCTACTTCCGCATTCTTGAAGCTAGTGAATGACGACGAGAATGCTTCGTTCATTGGATGGCCTCCCGATGATTCGAAGGAGGAAGAGTTCGTTACCATCACAGTTTCCTCTTTCGCGAAGGAGGAATCTTTCAATGATTTCATCGAGTCATTCAAGGATGCTGTTCATGAAAAGGTTGGGGAAATCAATACCCAACAAAGAAGGTTTGAAGATGAAGGGCAAAGGTTCTCGGATGAAATGGAGACTGCCCTCAATGCCACCTACTAACTACTGACCTACACCCTTGTTCTCTTATAATTGATCTATTAAAAATAAATCTCGAATCCCTGTCACATCACCTATATTATTTTCCATTTTTTTATCCATAAATAGGATACCATCGGCTGAAAACATATCTTTTATGAAATTATTGGAACAATATTGATCATTGAAACCACATGTGCATTTGATATATCCTTCATTTGTTATACCATTGTAAACACCTTCCGGAAAACATGGATCAGCTTCATTAAACTCTTTCGATTTCATATCATCTCTATATTTACAATTTATGCAAACCTGAATACATTTTCCTGTTTTTGAACATTTTTTATATCCTTCAGGACATTTATCTATCTGTAAATTGCTTTCACCTGGACCATTATCTAATAAAAATATCTTATCCGTGAAACCTTCTATACCAATTTCATCTCCACGCAGATCTCCAAGACCAATATCAATACCTCGTTTAATCCCCTGATTTTCTAAAAGTTTATTTGAATCTTTATAGTCCATCGAATAATCTGATTGTTGACAATTAAAATCGTAACCTTGGGAATGATCTTGAACACATTTATAAAGCATGTCGCTAGCAGGTTGTTTATTATAATCTAAATAATCGCATTGGAATCTATCATTGATCGAAGGTTTGCTCATTGGATAACTTATATTTTAATAGTATATAATAAATTTGATTTTTTTTTTATTTTTGTTTCAATCATAGAAATTATGGAACCAATTCAAATTAATCATGATATACTTAAAATACTCAAAAATCTCGAAAAAGAATATAATCAAATCTATAAACGAATCAAAAAAGAAATCATCAATGATTTAAATCACTTAAAAAATTAACATTGAGATATATCAAATAAAATGGTGGCAATTGGTATTGATTTGGGAACAACCTATAGTTGCGTGGGATGGTGGAAAGATAACCGGTGCGAAATTATTGCAAATGATCAAGGAAACAGGACAACTCCTTCTTACGTTGGTTTCACTGAAAAAGAGAGATTGATTGGGGAAGGAGCCAAGAATCAATGCTCCATGAATCCAACCAATACTGTTTTTGATGCAAAGCGGTTGATAGGACGCAAGTTTGACGATCCAACTGTTCAAAGTGATATTAAACAATTTCCTTTTAATGTTGTCTCAAAAGACAATCAACCTGTTATTGAAGTTTCTTATAAAAATGAACAAAAGCAGTTTCAACCTGAAGAAATCTCATCGATGGTATTAACTAAAATGAAGGAAACCGCTGAATCTTATATCGGTGAAGAAGTAACGGATGCAGTTATTACTGTCCCGGCTTATTTCAATGATTCACAAAGACAAGCTACAAAGGATGCAGGTGCTATTGCTGGCTTAAATGTCTTGAGGATTATTAATGAACCAACGGCAGCCGCAATTGCTTATGGATTGGATAAGAAAACCGAAGAGAAAACGGTTCTTATCTTCGATTTGGGTGGTGGCACGTTTGATGTATCACTTTTATCAATTGATGATGGTATTTTCGAAGTTAAGGCAACTGCAGGAGACACTCATTTGGGTGGTGAAGATTTTGATAATGTTTTGGTCAAGTATTTCTTAGATGAGTTTAAAAGGAAAAATAAGGTTGATATTTCGGAAAATAAAAGATCGATGAGAAGACTGAAAACAGCTTGTGAAAGGGCTAAAAGAACATTATCATCTAGCAACACTGCATCGATTGAACTAGAATCGATCCATGAGGGTATTGATTTTTTTTCGAGTATCACAAAGGCCCGGTTTGAATCTCTATGTATGAATCTATTTAATAATTGTATTACGCCCGTAACGAAAGTTCTACAAGATGCGGGTGTTAGTAAGAGTCAAGTTGATGATATTGTTCTTGTAGGAGGTTCCACTCGGATTCCCAAGGTTCAGGAATTGTTGAGTAATTTTTTCAATGGGAAGGAATTAAATAAGGGAATTAATCCAGATGAAGCCGTTGCATATGGAGCTGCGGTTCAATCTGCTATTTTATCGGGTGGAACAAGTGGTTCTGATAAAGCTGATGAAATCTTGCTTTTAGATGTTGCCCCTCTATCTCTTGGAATTGAAACTGCCGGCGGTGTTATGACTAAATTAATTGAAAGGAATACAACAATTCCAACTAAGAAATCACAAACATTCTCTACGTATCAGGACAATCAAGATTCCGTTATGATTCAAGTATTTGAGGGGGAAAGAGCTCTTACAAAGGATAATAATGAATTGGGTAATTTTAAATTAGATGGTATCCCCCCTGCTCCCAGAGGAGTTCCTCAAATTGAAGTTACTTTTGATGTCGATGCAAATGGTATTATGAACATTGAAGCATGTGATAAGGGTTCTGGAAAGGTTGAGAATATTACAATTGAGAATGATAAAGGTCGTTTGACTGCAGAGGATATTGAGAGAATGATTCAAGAAGGTGAACAATTTAAGGAAGAAGACAATCTTAAAAAGGAAACCATTGATTCCCGCAATAATCTAGAAGCGGTTATCTATCAGGCGAAAACATCGGTAGACAATGAAACTATTAAGGGAAAACTCGAGCAATCAGAGATTGATACTGTTCATGAAATGGTAAAAGAAATGGAAGTATGGCTTGCGGAGGAAAGGACAAAGGAAGAGTATGATAATAAATTAACCGAAATTAATGGTAAAATTAACCCGATTATGATGAAAGTTTATAGTGAAGGCGGTGGAGCCGAAATGCCTGCCCCAGTCCCGAGTGAAACTAGTGCAGAACCAACTATTGATGAAGTTGATTAAATTAAAATGTAAGAGATATTAAAATGGATCATTCAGAAATGAAACAAATACTTACGAAAAAATCTTTGAAAGAATTAGAAACTCTTTATGAAAACTATTATGGAGAAAAAAGAAAGACGAAAAGGACAAAAAAGAAACAACAACAAAAATCAAATAAAAATAAACTTGTTGAAGAATTATTAAAACATCCTGAAATGATCTATGATTTAAAAAATGAAAAAAGAACAGAAATGATTAAACAAAGTGCAATCTATTCCATACCAGGACATCTTCTATTAAAATTAATAGATGATATTGCTAAAAAAACTGGTCAAAATCAAGATGAATTACGTCATATGATATATACAGGTATAGCCACCATGCCTGTAAATACCATGAATTATGAAGAATATTTCGTAACAAATCCTGAAGAATATGATCGCGTAACAAAAGGTGGTAAAAGTAAAAAGAAAAAAAAGAAGACGAAAGGTAGGAAAAGAAAAGGAAAAAAATAAAATCTATCTACTTTTAAAATGGAAATGATAAGTTGTTTGATTGGTTTTACATTGCTTTTTTCATCAATTTATATGTCCTTGATGAAAAAAGATTCTGATCATTTTATTGCATTTTATGAATTATTAAATGATCAACAAAAAGATATTTATCACGAAATTATATATGAAAGAATGATGATCTATATCATCGGAATGGTTCTGGGTTTGCTTACCGGATTTTATTATTATCGAACGAACAAAAATGATAAGTATATCTTTTGCAAATGTTTGATGATTATCTATTCTATAAAATTAGGTTTTTATTATGTGTATCCAAAACAACCTCTGATGTTATATTCACTAACAACAAAACAACAAACAGATGCATGGGCTGATATTTATACTGAAATGAAACACCGGTGGATCAAATCCTTAGCGGTCGGATTCGTTGCTTATCTCTTTTTGGGATTTGCTTTCTGTAAAAAGTAGTTTCTTTTCTTCCTTTTCTTTCTTTTCTCTTACAAAATCACGAGATTCATATTGTTCATCATAAGGAACTTCGTAAAATTTTAATGGTCTCGCGATTTTCATTCGAAATGGATATTTGGGTGGAGCAATATATAATCTCCGATGAATAATACGATGCATTCCTATTCTATTATATTAATATAAAGGTATTTTTTAAATAATTATATATCATTAACATATAATGAATAATATTCATGTTCCTTTTGATATTCTAAGAAATATCGTAAACGAATTGAATGAAAATAATTTTATGGATGATGAAGTCAGGGATCGTCCTGCAGAACAATCGTTTATTGATACATTGCCTGAATTAGATGTTACGAGAGAAATGGTTGAACGTAATATAGAATGTTCTTTATGTTTGGAATCTTTTCAAGAAGGAGAAAAATGCATCGAATTGCCGTGCACGGGGCAATCCCATTACTTCCATAAAGGAGATAATCCTGATTTATGTTCCGGAATCAAACCTTGGTTTGAAATTAATCATAATTGTCCCGTGTGTCGATGTGATTTCCCAGAAAGAGTTGAAGAAAATGATAATAATAATGATAATAATGAAAATGATAATACGACTGATAATACTATTATTAATGAAAATCAAAGGTTAGATGAAATTGACACTGAAATCAATACATTCTTTAATAATATTCGAGAAGAATTATTTAATAATCAGAGAAGAATGGAACAGCAACCGATGAATATGATGCATATTATCGTTGATACTCAACAGAGAATGGCTAATACTCGACGGAGACTGGTTGATGAAGAAGATAGACAATTACAAGAAGCTATTGAATTATCTTTAAGGGATACTTAATAATTCTACGTTTTTAATTTTAATTTTTTTAATTCTCTTTGAATAAAATGAGTATTCAAAATATTAATTCAGCTCCGGATTATATTAATAAGTTTATCCAGGGTAACTTGGAACAGTTAAATAAAATATATGATGAAGGGATGGAACATAATTCATGTGGTATGTTAGGATTTCAATGTTCCGAAGAAAAAAATAAAATGGATGTTCAATTTATGAACGAAGAACATATTTTGAAAATGATACAAAAAGTATCATGGGAACAATTAAAGAAATCGATACCAGAAAATAAAAAATTATTTTTTATCATGGATCAGGATAAAAATAGTGTCTTCTTGATTTATATATAAATTTGATTGAAAAATATCAACTTACTACTAAAAACCCTTATATGAGATGATTTCAAATAAAATTAATGATGCTTATGTTCTTTACACATTGAATGATAAAAATATTAAAAAAACATCACAATTAACAAAGCTTTCCAATGCAACTCTCTCAAAATATGTTAAAATACAAGAAAAATTAGATTTGACTCTTTTACCCGCTCTCGATAAAAAACACAATGAAAAATTATCGATAGACCTTGCTCTGTATATTTGTGATACTATTATGAATCCGGAACTACAAGAATCATTGTTTGAGTCAATTATGCAATATCCTAATAAACTACGTAAATACCAGATTCAAGAATTGACTACCTGTTCTATTTGCTGTGATTCGAATGTTAACTTTGAAAAACTTCCTTGTTGCAATCAATATCTATGTGAAAGTTGTCTGACAAATATCTTCACATTATCGATTAATGATTTGGCATTTCATGGGTTGCAATGTCCCTATTGTAAAGTATATTTTCATATCGATTACATTCAGTGGTATTTCATAAATAAAATCCAAAAATTGACTTGGAGATATGGTTTGAAATATGAAAAAAGTTTAAAATATGGGAAAGATTCGAAAGTTTATCTTTCGAATCTTTATGATAAATATACATCTATGATCGTTGCGATCCAAAAAAGAAGGAAATTAGAATTATCTCTCACAGGAGGTCGCTTTGATAAAGATAAGTTTGATAATAATTATCACACATTATTAGGATCAACGAAATTTTATGGGTGTTGCCCTGGTTGCACACAGAATCCGATTCAGGAGGATGTCCGTCATCGACGCAATGAAAGGATCTATCGGAATATTAAAGTGAAATCAGTTATTAAGGAATGTGTGAATGATGAAAATGATATTGCAGTATTAGAGCCTGATATGTTCCTTTGCACAGTTTGCAAAAGTTTTCAAGAAGACTATAATGACGGAACATTTAAAAAATGTCCTCATTGTGGTATAAGAACTGTTAAACCTGAAGGTTGCAATTATGTTCGATGCGGCGATCATCGATGGTGTTTCATTTGCAATCAAAGACTTGAAAATAATCACAACGGTCACAATGTTCATTATTATACTGGCCCGGGCTCAAGTGCTTATTCAAGTGAATGTAGAGTATCTTTAAACTCTGATTTACCTACTTACACTATCCAACATCATTGTAATTGTTCAGCTTGCGCTCCACATGGAGGAAAAAGATTATGTAAGTTTATTGATTGCATGAATCGCGTTGTTCATTTTGGAGATGAATATTGTTCTCAAGAATGCAAACATAATGATAGTTAACTATAAAAGTTCTTATTTTCTTCCTTGATTATTTCAAAGTTCTTTGGATCGTTTTTTTCTATAATTTTATAAAAAGATTCCATTAATTTGAGAATATTCTCACATTCACGATTGTAAAATAAAAACTCTTGCAACATTGCCGTGGTATATTCTTTACATTTTATTAAATTATAAAACTCATCAAATCGATCAGATTGATCCGGTAAAAATGTGTCAAACATTTTTTTTGTTTGGTATCTATCCGCATAACCTAATTCTATCTTTTTATCAATTCTACACGATCGAATTAATGCATAATCTAATACTTCAGGTTTATTTGCAGTTACAAATAGCATTGTTCCTTCCACACATGTAAAACCATCTAAACAATTTAAAAATCCTTGCAAAGTAATACCATTGTCTTTATCTCCCACCTTTCTTTCATCGAATAAAGTATCTATATCTTCGATAACTATAATCCTTTGCTTGTCTTCATTATCACTTATATAAGAGAATGCATCAACTAAATGAGTATCCAACATATCTTTTGTAATTGGCAAAACATATAAATCACAATCCAAAGCTGATGCTATGCCACGTATTGTGCTGGTTTTACCGGAACCAGGTGGGCCATGTATCATATATATACTTTTATAAGGTATTCCGAAAGATAAATAAATATTCCTTGTTTTTTCTGAAAAGAAATCTTCAACATCCCCCATTATCTTTTCTCTTTCATTTTCCTTCAAATAAATCGTTGAAAGAGGTCGTTTCGGACTTTTGGATAATAAAGTCCAATAATCTTTTTTGTAATAATAAATACACATGGTTTCTTTAGAAGATTTCTTATGCTTTTCGTGTTCATTTTTCATATATTCTTTTGCAGTATCTGCAAAAGAAATAAGTATATCTTTCTTGTCAGATGTTAATGTTATTTTTTGAACGAACTCTTCCTGGGAACAACAATCCTTTTGTTCCATCAGTTTGATTGTATTTTTTTTATCATCCTTCATCCTGTCGACCTCAATTGAGATTTGTTGACCTTTATGGTCTATCGTAAACTTTTCTTCAATGGGTGTTATAACTTTCATTGTAAGTGGTTTTTCTTTCCGTCGAAATCTCCATTCATTAAAGGTATATACCTTTTCTTGTTCATAAGTAAAAGTGTGTATTTTTTCTGGATATTGATCGTATAAATATGTGGCAATAGATTTATACAATGGTTGATTACTAATAAATATTAAAGATTCACTTTTCTTCTTCTTTTCACATGTTTTTCCATATACATAGAAACATCCTATACCAAGAATAGCAACCGATGGTAAGATCCTATTACGTAATATATCCATTATAATTCGTATTTATCTTAATGTTTTTAAATATAAATTTGATAATATTTACTTAAAATAAAGTAATTGTAAATAGTATACAAATGGATACAATAACTAAAATTAATCTTTCTAGAAAACAGTTAAAACAATATCTCTCAAATGAGTGGGATGTATCGCCTATTCAAGATTATTCAAATAAAGAATTGGAAAAATTATATACAATGAATACAAGTAAATTATCTGCAATTGCTTCATTTGGTAATGCCACGGGATGTAATTTTAGTCTATCCCATAAATATATCCCTAGCCATCAATTGCATGTTATTTATTATAATTTTCCTGAATTAGGTAGACCCCCACTCAAGGTTACTAAAACATGTGGTGATAAAATTAAAAATCTATATACAAATGGAACTATTAATCCGGAAGATAGTGTAATAATTATTATCCTTGAAAATATCTCCGAAAACTTAGAAAAAACTATCGAAGATTTATATGAATCATCGCAGGAAGAGTTGCAAATCGTTGGATTATCTGATTCTATTCTTACAGATAATTCTTCAAAAGAAATACCGTTTCAATATTCTATTGAACATTTTAAAAATATTCACATTTTCTCTATTAATTCACTGATTGTGGACCTGACATCTCATAAGCACGTTCCAAAACATGAATGTATCAGAGATAAAAAAATTATCTCTAAAATATGCGAAGATACGAATACCAAAACACATCAATTACCAATTATTTTAAGGAATGATCCTCAAGCTAAAATCTTAAGATTAGCTAAAGGAGATATATGCAAAATTATAAGGAAAACCACCGAAGGTGAAATTATTTATTATCGTATTTGTAAATAATTAGATTGTTGATTTATTAACTATATCATCATAAACATTTCGAGGAACAACCTGAATATCTATTTCATCGTTACATTTAGGGTTTTTTTTCTCTACATACCCAATTATCATAAACAATAAACCAATTGTAAATAAGAATAAACTTATATTACCCATTATGTAATAATACATATTTTAAAAATATGGATCTGTTCTTGACCCGCGTTCAGGATATAAACTTGATTCGCCGGTTCTCAATTGCATATCTCGTTTATCATAAACCATATTCTGGAGTGGAATCATTTCATCTATTTCAGATATCCCTTTCGGAGTCATATCAAACCCTCTATCAATATGATGTTTCTCTCTTAATAATATTTTATCTGTATCCAGAGTTTGTAATTCTGGATAATAGATCGTTTTGCAATTTGTTGAATATTCCCTCTTCATTATTTCTCTCTCCTTTAAACCATAGACAGCTAAACAAAGAATGATTATACTCAGTAATGTAAAGATTCCATCTATCATCTATAGACTTATTAATATTTTATTCTTGCTCCTCCCTGTTTTTTTTCTGCATCCAAGGATCATCCCCCTCCAATGAACTCTTGATTTCATCTGAAACAACATTCGGACCAGGAGTATCGACATCAGCCTCCGCGGGGGTGTCACCGCCACCCT
>MDTG01412509.1_pt1 | contig 10142 bp, 11 predicted proteins | sample 811421 | NCBI WGS metagenome assembly MDTG01 (sample SAMN05326645, study PRJNA326480) | marine metagenome | isolation source: seawater | place: Pacific Ocean: South East | collected 2011 | reverse complement strand
TTGAGCCCTTCTTCTAAAACCTCAATTGCTCCCGACCAGTCTTTTAGTGAGATTCGTATTAGTCCTTGACCCGATAGTGCTCCAAAATGTCTTGGTTCTAAATCTAATACTTTAGCAATATCATCTAAAGATTTTTGATAATCTTTCATTAAAAATAATAAAGTGGCTCTTTTGTTCCAAGCCTCTGACCATTCTGGATCCGTTTCAATAATATCTGTAAAAATTTTTAATGCATACTCATATTGACCTTTATACATCAGTTTAGTGCCAAATTCTAATTTTTCTGACAAGATATTTTTATTTGGATGTTTATTCCAAACAGCCCAAATTTTTTTTTCTAAAATATCTCCATCTTGAATATTATTTATCTTACTTAAATCATCAAAAAGTTTGTTAAGCTCAGTGGCTTGAGTTAAATTATGATTTTTTGAGCTAACATCTAAAATTAAAATTAAATTTAATATTAAAATATATATTATTTTTTTCATTTATCTAAAATACGTCCTGCTATAGTTCTTAATTTATCTTTTGTTTTTTTAGTTCTTTTTTCAGGAGCAGTTATTATAGCTACATCTAAACAATTATTTGTTGGATCTTTTGGATCAATATAATTTTCAAAATTTTCTATTAAATTTTTAATCATATTTTTTGCTTTTGCAGCGTTTCCTAAAAGAACTTTTATGACTTGTTTTACATCAACATTTTCATGATCAGGATGCCAACAATCATAATCTGTAACCATTGAAACTGAAGCATATCTTATCTCTGCTTCCCTTGCTAATTTGGCTTCCGGCATATTTGTCATTCCAATTACATCTGCATTCCAAGATCTATAAAGATTAGACTCTGCAAGTGTTGAAAATTGTGGACCTTCCATTACAATATAGGTTCCGCCTCTTTGGTATTCTATTTTTTCCTTTTTTATTGCATCTTCACATGCATTCATCAAACCATTAGATGTAGGATGTGCCATAGAAACATGTGCAACAATTTCATCATCAAAAAATGTTTTATTTCTTGCAAAAGTTCTATCAATAAATTGTTCAACAATGACAAATTTTCCGGGAGGCAAGTTTTCTTTTAAAGATCCTACTGCAGAAATTGACACAATATCAGTAACACCTAGTTGTTTTAATGCATCAATATTTGCTCTGAAATTAATCTTTGATGGAGAAATAAAATGACCTCTGCCATGTCTTGGTAAAAAATAAACTTCTTTATTTTTGTATTTAGTCTTTAAAATTTGATCTGAAGGTTTGCCCCAAGGAGTATTTAGCTCGATTAGTTCTCTATTTTTAAATTCTTCAACATCATAAAGACCGCTTCCTCCAATAATTGCTAATTTATTTATTGTCATGTAAAAATTTTAATTTAATTATACTTATATAAATTACTCTTATGAATTTAAAAGATTTTATTAGATCTATTCCAGATTATCCAAAAAAAGGAATATTATTTAGAGATATTACAACACTTATTAAAGATGAAAAAGCTTTTTCAGAAGCAATAAATCAAATTGTTGAAAGATCAAAAAAAATTAAATTTGATAAAATTGCAGCAATTGAGTCTAGAGGTTTCGTGTTTGCCTCTGCAGTTGCATATATTCTAAATAAACCTTTTATAATGCTCAGAAAAAAAAACAAACTGCCTGCTGATGTCCATTCGGTTGATTTCGAACTTGAATATGGAACAGCAACCATAGAAGTTCACAAAGACTCTATAAATAAAAATGAGTCAGTTTTAATTATTGATGACTTAATAGCAACAGGAGGAACAGCTGAAGCAGCAGCAAAACTTGTTGAGACTTCAAAGGGAAAAGTTGCTGGTTTTATATTTGTAATAAATTTATTTGATTTAAATGGATCAGATAATTTAAGTAAAAAAGGCTACAATATTGATAGCTTAATTGAATTTCCTGGACACTGAATAAAAAAATTAAATCAAATTAAAAATGTAATCTTTAAGTTTGATTTTCCCATAATATTTATAAATTTTATTTGATAAATTCATTTTAGTAAGAGCCGAAGCAAATCTTTCACCTGATCTTTTTGGTAAAAATTTTATTTTTGAATTAAACATTTTCGCAACTTCCAATATAGAATAAGATTTTTTACTTGTAATACTATAATGTCTACATAAATTTTTTTTCCAAGCCATGAAGCAAATTTCTACAGTATCACTAATATGTGTAAATCTCCTCGTTTGTGTGCCTGGCATAACTACAGGCAAAGGTTTTTTCTTTTTGTATTGATCTTCAAAAATTCCAATAACGGTAGACATTTGTCCTTTATATATTTGATGTGGTCCATAAACATTATAAAAATAAATTACTTCATACTTAAAATTAAACCACTTTTTTAAGTTCTCAAGTAGCTCCAAATTTTTTGCTTTTGTAAAAGCGTAAGGAGATAAATTTTTATCATTTCCTTTATTACCCAAAGAAGCAGAAGTCGCTGAATAAATCAATTTAATTTTATGTTTTAAACAAAAATTAAAAACTGCATTTGATCCAATTGAATTAGAATCAATACATCGATCCATTTTTAAAAAGCTTTGATAAATTCTTGCAAACTCACCAAAATGAAAAATTGTTTTAATTTGATTTGGATTTTTTATTAATTTAGAAATATTTACAGTGCTTCCTTTAATATATTTCACTCTAGGGTTCTTAATATGATTTAATTTTGTTCCTGATGTATAGTTATCAATGCTAATAATTTTATAATTTGTTTTTTCTAAAAACAATTTAATCAAATTTGTTCCTACAAATCCTGCACCACCAGTGACTAAAATTTTCTTATTTTTTTCCATTTTTCGATTATTTAAAATTTTTACAAATTAATTTTACAGTGGTCTATATCACGATTTTTTTAATAAAACAGAATTAATAATACATTAAAATCTAATTTTATATATATCGCCTTTATTTTGTCTAAAAGTTAATTAAAAAATAAATCTTATAAAAAATGAAAAAAATTTTAGTCACTGGTGGATTGGGTTTTATAGGAAGCAACCTTATAGAGTTACTATTAAAAAAAAAATATTTTGTTATTAATATCGATAAAGTATCCTATTCATCAAATTTTTATAATGTTAAAGAATTTAAAAAATCACAAAACTACAAATTCATTAAATGTGATATTAATAATAAAAAAATAAAAGATATATTTTTTAAATTCAAACCAAATGTAATATTTAATTTAGCTGCAGAAACACATGTTGATAGATCAATTGATAATCCATCAAACTTTATTAAAAGTAATATTTTAGGCGTTTATAATTTACTCGAATGCTTTAAGCAATTTTCAAAAAAAAATAAATCAAAACTTATTCATATTTCAACTGATGAAGTTTATGGTGATGTTTTGAAAGGTAGATCTGATGAAAACTATTCTTATAATCCAAGTTCGCCTTATGCTGCTTCTAAAGCATCTTCAGATCATTTAGTTTCTTCTTATATTAAAACATATAAAATACCAGCTATCATCACTAACTGCTCAAATAATTTTGGTCCAAAACAACATCCTGAAAAACTAATTCCAAAGCTAATATACAATATTTTAAATAATATAAGTTTACCCATATATGGAAAAGGAACAAATTCAAGAGAATGGATTTTCGTAGAAGATCATTGTAATGCACTTTTAAAAATTTCAAAAATTGGAAAAATTGGAAATTTTTATAATATTGGCTCAAATAAAAATATTGAAAATATTAAAGTATGTAAAAATTTAATCAACATTGCAAAATCAAAAATTAAAATTGGAAAAAATGTTAAAATAAAATTTGTTAAAGATAGACCTGGTCATGATATTAGGTATGCACTAAATAGTAAAAAAATAATAAGAGAATTAAAATGGCACCCTAAAACAACTTTTAAGATTGGTTTAATTAAAACATTTAATTGGTATTTAAATAATTCAAATTATTATTCATCGTTTAAAAAAAAAGATATTTTAAAAAGATTAGGTTTAAATTAATAAATATTGAATACAATTAAAAAATGAGTGTTACAATTATAATTGTCTCCTATAAAAGTGATTCACGAATACTGAAATGTTTAAAGAATTTAGGAAAAAAATATAATAAAATTATTGTAGAAACCTCTAAAGATAAAAATCTTAAAAAAGATTTAGAAAAAAAATATCCAAAAACTAAAGTTATTTTAACTTCCAATAATGGTTATGGATCTGCAATGAATTTCGGAGTTAAGCACGCAAAAACTAAATATGTATTTATGACAACTCCAGATATAATATTAAATAATAAAACTCTTAAACACCTCTTAACTGCTGCTAAAAAATTAAATAATAATTTTGCTTTTTTATCTCCTGTTACAGAAACATATAAAAATAAATCATTCATTGAAGTTGAAAATTGCAGAGGATATGCGATTTTTGTAGATAAGAAAAAATTTCAAAAAATTGGTGGATGGGATAAAAATTTTTTTCTATTTTATGAAGATCATGATCTTTGTAAAAGATACAATAGAATTAATCAAAAAATTTACTTAATACCTAATGCAGAGGTAAAACATTTAGTTGGCGGTTTTTATAAAAAAAATACTGTTAATGAAATTGATATATGTAAAAATTGGCACTTTATGTGGTCTAAATTTTATTTTAACAAAAAGTATAAAGGCCTAATATATGCATATATAATTACGTTTCCATTTATGATTAGATCTTTAATTAAATCTATTTTTTACTTCTTTATAAATGAAAATAAATTTAAAATTTATTATTCAAGATTTTCTGGATTGTTTAATGCTTACATTAATAAAAAATCTTGGTATAGACCATTTATTAAAGTTAATTGATAAAAAAATATTTTATGATTGATAGAGGTATAATACTAGCTGGTGGATATGGTACTAGATTAAGTCCCTTAACTAAAGTGACAAATAAACAACTTCTACCTTTATATGATAAACCTTTAATCTATTATCCTCTTTCTGTTTTGATGCTAGCTGGAATTAAAAAAATTTTGATTATAGTAAATCCATATGAAGTTAATGCTTATAAAAAGCTATTAGGAGACGGAAGTCACTTAGGTATTAATATTATTTACAAAGAGCAGAAAAAACCTGAAGGCCTTCCACAAGCTTTTCTTATAGGAAAAGAATTCATAAATAAAAATGGTGTAGCTCTGATTTTAGGAGATAATTTTTTTTATGGTCAAGGTTTAGCATTAAGATTAAAATATTGCCTAAAAAAAAATAAAGGATCAACAATTTTCTTATATCCTGTAAAGAACCCTTCACAATATGGAGTCGTGGAATTAACAAATAAAAATAGAATAAGAAAAATTTCTGAAAAACCAAAAAAAACTAAATCTAACTTAGCAATTACAGGATTATATTTATTTAATAATAAAGTTGTAAACTTATCTCAAAAATTGAAGAGATCAAAAAGAAATGAATTTGAAATAACTGATCTTATTAAAGAATATAAAAAAAATAATTCTCTTAAAATTGAACAAATTGGTAGAGGTGGTTCTTGGTTGGATACAGGAACTGCAAAGGATCTTTTTGACGCTTCTCTATTTGTTTCAACTATTGAAGAAAGACAGGGGCTTAAAATTGCATGCTTAGAGGAAATAGCATTAAGAAACAAATGGATAAATAAACAATCTATAATTAAATCTATTAAATTCTATGGTAATTGTGATTACTCTAATTATTTAAAGAAATTAATTTAGATGAAACATCTTTACCCAAAAGTTATTGATACAAAAGTAAATATCGATAATAGAGGATATCTAATTGAAACTTTTAAAAAGAAAAAAATTAACACTGATTTTAAATATTCTATTTTAGTCTCATCTAAAAAGAATGTTTTTAGGGGCCTTCATTTTCAGAAAAAAAAACAACAAGAAAAATTACTGATTGTATTAAAAGGATCTATAATTGATTACTGTGTTGATTTAAGAAAAAAATCAAAAACCTTCTCAAAAACATATAAATTTTATCTTAAAAAAAACTCTATCTTATATATACCTAAAGGATTTGCACATGGATATTTATGCTTAAAAAATGATAATAAATTAGTTTATTTATTGTCAAATTATTGGTTTGAGAAATACGAAAAAGTTTTAAATTTTAATGATAAAAAAATTAATTTAGGAATTAAAAATAAAAAAATTATCACCTCGAAAAGAGACAAAAAAGGTATATCGTTAGAAAAATTTAGAAAGGAAATAAAATCTCTTTGATGCAAAATAAATGCAGAGTCTGTTATAAGAAAATAAAAAGTTTTATGTCTTTTGGCAAAATGCCAATAGCCAACTCATTTATAAAAAAAAATCAATTTAAAAAACAATTTTTCTACAATATGGAAGCTGGATTTTGTAAAACTTGCTTTACTTTTCAACTCATTAAAGTTCCTAAAGCTAAAATGATGTTTAATAAAAATTATGCTTATCTAGCATCAACATCTAATGTTATGAAAAAACATTGGAACAAATTGTCTAAAAAAATCATAAAAAAATCAAAACTAAACAAAAAATCTTTTGTAGTTGAAATAGGTTCTAATGATGGAATTTTTTTAGAAAATATAGCGAAGAAAAATATCAATCATTTAGGTATAGATGCATCAAAAAATGTTTGTGATATTGCTAAATCAAAAGGTATAAATTCTTTAAATGACTTCTTTAATGTCAGCACGGCAAAAAAAATTAAATCTAAATATGGTAAAGCAGATATAATAATTAGTACAAATACAATGCACCATATTGAAGATATAAATAGTGTTGTTCAAGGTATGAGTGAATTGATTAAGGATAATGGAACAATCATTACCGAAGATCCATCTTTAAATGAAATGTTAAAAAAAAATGCATACGACCAAATATATGCAGAACACATGTATATTTGGTCATTAAATTCTATGAACTACTTATTTGGAAAGTATGGAATGGAGATTTATGATATTGAAAATAATAATTTACATGGTGGTTGTTCAAGATATTTCATAGCAAAAAAAAATAAGAAAAAAATAACTTCTAGAGTTATTTCACATATGAAATTAGAAAAAAATATTGGATTAAATAAAATATCAACTTTTTATAAATTTAAAAAAGAAATAAATATTTTGAGAAAAAAATTGAAGTCAACTTTGATTAAATTAAAAAAGAAAAATAAAATAATAGTAGGATATGGAGCACCAGCAAAAAGCACTACTATTTTAAACTTTAGTGGTATTGATTTTAAATTGATTGACAAAATTTTTGACAATTCAACAACTAAGATAGGAAAACACACCCCTGGTAAAAGTCTAATTAAAATAGAAAACTCTGACAAATTTAAAAAAACTTATAGCGATTACTGTGTATTATTTGCATGGAACCATAAAAAAGAAATCCTTTCAAAAGAAAAACATTATTCAAGACAACATGGTAAGTGGATTATTCCTGTTCCCAAATTAAAAATTATATAATGAATAATAAAATTTTATTAACTGGATCATCGGGTTTTATTGGAAGAAGTTTAACTACCGAATTACTTAAAGACAAATATCACATCTACGCTCTTTTAAATAACAGCAAAAAAAATAAAACATTAGCTAAATTTTTAAAAAAAAATTACAAAAACTATAAACCGATTTTTATAAACAATATAAAAGAATTGAAAAATAAAATTTCTATATTAAAAGCTGATATTATTATTAATTTAGCATCTAAATATTTAAGAAGTCATAATTTTTTAGAAATGATAAATTTAATTAATTCTAATATTTTATTTACTACAGCAGTTTTAGAGGCGTTTCCAAAAAATAAATTAAAAAAATATATCAATATATCTTCTGTTATGATGCATAAAAATTCCAAAAAATACTTACCATTAAATTTATATGCAGCAACAAAAAAAGGTTTTTTAGATATTATTAAATTTTATGAATTTTCCTATAAGCATATAAAATTTTATAATTTATTTTTGCATGATATTTATGGTGAAAACGATAAAAGAAAAAAGATAATACATACTATTTTAAAAAACCATAGACTAAAAAAAAATGTGAAAATTTCATCAAATATGCTTGAGTTGAATCTTTTAAATGTAAAAGATGTAAATCAAGCAATCAAAATACTTTTAAAAAAAAAAATTAAATCTGGCAATTACATAGTAAAATCAAAAAAATTCACAAATATTGTCAAGTTAATTAAAAAAATTAATACAAAAATTAACAATAAAATAAGATTTAAAGTATTAAACAATAAAATTGAACAAAAAATAAAAAAAAAAATTAATCTTTTACCTCAATGGAAACAAAATTTTACAATTGAAAAAGATTTAATTAAATATCTAAATGAAAATAATTAATACAAAATTTAACGATTTAAAATTATATAAAGCAAATCTTTTCTCTGATAACAGAGGTTATTTGAGAGAAATATTTAAAAAAAAAATTTTACAAAAAAACTTGATTTTTCATTATTTTGCTAAATCAAAAAAAAATGTTTTTAGAGGTTTTCATTTTCAATCTAAAAGTCAACAAGAAAAATTAGTTAGTGTTTTAGAAGGAGCTATTATCGATATATGTATAGATCTTAGAAAAAATTCAAAGACTTTTGGGAAAATATTTAAAGTTTTATTATCAGAAAAAAATAAAAAATCTATTTTTATACCTAAAGGATTTGCTCATGGATATTTTACATTAAAAAAATTTAATTTTGTATATTTCCAAAATTCAAACTATAGAAATAAAAATCAAGAAAAAGGAATATTATGGAATGATATTGATTTAAATTTAAAATTGCCCATCAAAAAACCTTTGATTTCAAAAAAAGACAAATTAAACATATCATTAAAACAATTTCTAAAAAAATATAAACACCTATGAAAAAAATTTATTATGGAAAAGCAGTTTATGATTCAAGAGAAATAAATGCTGTTAATAAAGTACTTAAAAATAATAGTTTATCATTAGTTGATGGAGCAAATGTAAAAATTTTAGAAAATAAAGTTTGCAAAATATTTGGTAAAAAATATGGATTGATGGTTAACTCAGGATCATCGGCAAATTTGCTAGCACTCGCATCATTCAACTTTAAAAAAGATTCAGAAATAATTACACCAAATTTAACTTTTTCAACAACTGTTGCTCCAATATATCAGCTTGGTCTTAAGCCGCATTTTATTGGAGTTGAAAAAAATAAATTTGTTGCTGATCCCTTGCAAATAAGAAAATGTATAAATAAGAAAACTGTTGCAATAATGATTCCTAATTTAATTGGAAATATTGCAAACTGGAAATTAATTAATTCAATTGCAAAAAGATTTAATTTAAAAGTCATTGAAGATTCAGCTGACACTATTGGTTATACTTTTAATAATAAAAATACCGGTAAATTTTCAGACATAACAACTAATAGTTTTTATGCTTCTCACATTATTAATGGTGCAGGCACAGGTGGAATAGTTTGTTTTAATGACTTTAAATTATATCAGAAAGCACAATTATTAAGAGGTTGGGGAAGATCTTCAGCAAATTTTAGAGAGTCGGAACATGTTAATAAGAGATTCAATATTAAAATTTCAAATATAGATTATGATCGAAAATATATTTTTTCAGAACTTGGGTATAATTTTCTACCTTCTGAAATATCTGCTGCTTTTGCAATTGAACAAATCAAAAAACTTAAAAACAACATAAAAATTAGAATTAGAAATTTTGAATATTTGAAAGATTTTTTCAATAAATATAAAGATTTATTTAATCTTCCAGAGCAATATTCAGGAGTAAAAACACCCTGGTTGGCTTTTCCTTTGGTAATTAAAAAAAATAAGTACTTCAATAGAAAAGATTTGCAGATATTCTTTGAAAAAAACAACATACAAACCAGAACTATTTTTACAGGAAATATTTTAAAACAACCTGTTATGAAAAATAGATCTTATAAAAAACATCCAAATTGTAATAAAATTGCAGATAATATAATGAAAAATGGAATATTATTAGGTTGTCATCAGGGTATGATTAAAAATGATTTAAATTATATATGCAAGGTATTTAAAAAATTTTTAATAAAATTCAAATTTAAAAGAATAACTGACTAAAAACTTATCCACAGGCTATTTATTAATTTGAAATTAATTTTTATAATAATAACTTACAATTTAAATGAGAATTGAAGAAGAAGTA
>MDTG01267877.1_pt1 | contig 10143 bp, 7 predicted proteins | sample 811421 | NCBI WGS metagenome assembly MDTG01 (sample SAMN05326645, study PRJNA326480) | marine metagenome | isolation source: seawater | place: Pacific Ocean: South East | collected 2011 | reverse complement strand
GCAAGTCCGTTTGAAGCCTTCCATCCTCAGGAAAGCGGTGAGGGTGCCGCCGCATTCACGGCATCGCTGACGCCTTCGGCGTAGCGTGCGAAGTTCTCGTTGAACATACGAGCCAGCCGGTCTGCGGTGGCGTCGTAGGCCGCACCTTCGCTCCACGTTTCACGTGGTTGAAGCACCTTCTCTGGAACGCCGGGGCATGAGGTTGGGACTTCGAAACCAAAGCGAGCATCGGTCATGTAGGTCACGCCGTCAAGATCACCGTCGAGCGCTGCGTTCAGCATGGCACGCGTGTACCGGATTTTCATGCGCTCTCCCACGCCGTAAGCACCACCGGACCAACCGGTGTTGATCAGCCAGGCGGTCGCACCGTGCTCGGCCATCTTTGTGGACAGCAGGTCGGCATACACGCCGGGATGCATGGGCATGAAGGGTTCACCAAAACACGCCGAAAAGGTGGCTTGTGGCTCCTTGACGCCCACTTCGGTTCCAGCGACCTTGGCGGTGTATCCGGAGATGAAATGGTAAGCGGCTTGCTCCGGCGTGAGGCGGGAAATGGGAGGCAGCACTCCAAAGGCGTCACAGGTCAGGAAAATGACGTTTTGCGGATGCCCTCCCTTCGAGTCAGGGGTGCGGTTGTCGATGAATTCAATCGGGTATGATCCACGCGTGTTCTGCGTCTTGCTGGTATCGTTGAAGTCGGGAACGCCTGCACCGTCGAGGACGATGTTCTCCAATACCGTCCCGAAGCGTCGGGTGGTGCCGAAGATGGCAGGTTCGTCTTCCTCGGAGAGGTCGATGAGTTTGGCGTAGCAGCCGCCCTCGAAGTTGAACACGCCGTTAGCGCCCCACCCGTGCTCGTCGTCGCCCACCAACGCACGCTTTGGATCGGCGGAAAGGGTCGTTTTTCCGGTGCCGGAGAGGCCGAAGAAAATGGCCGTGTTCTCACCGTTCGTGTTGGCGGAGCAATGCATAGGGAGAATACCCTTCTTCGGCAAGATGAGGTTCATCACCGAGAAAATCGATTTCTTGATTTCGCCGGCATAGCGGCTTCCGCCGATGATGACCTCTTTTGCAGCGTAATTGACGATGACAAAAACGTGCGAATTTACGCCGTCCACGGCAGGGTCGGCCTCGAAATGCGGCGCGTGGAGGACGGTGAATTGCGGCTCATGTTCTGCCAAACGTGCCGCATTGGGGCGAACGAACATGTTCCGAGCAAAAGCGCTGTGCCATGCGTTGTGCGTGACCACGCGGATGGGCAGGGCCTCCGTGCTCTCCGTACCGCAGTAGAGGTCCTGAACAAACAGGGCGTCACGAGCCTCGAGGAAGGCCACGACTTTGGCCCGCAGGGCCGTGAAGGTTGCAAGGTCGGTCGAAACGTTGACGTCGCCCCAATTGATGTCCTTGGACGTGGTTGTTTCATCGACGATGAATTTGTCGTTGGGAGAACGACCTGTACGCTCTCCGGTTTCCGTTACCAGTGCCCGGTGGGCTGAAAACACGCCCTCACCGCGTTCCACCGCGAGTTCGATGAGATCGGGTGCCTCCACGTTCCAGTGGACCTCTCCTTGAGGCGCAAGGCCGTGCTGGCTGAGGTCACCGCTGATGCTGCCAAGGGTGGCGGGCATGACGGTCGGTTCAACCGACCCTCTTAGGCCCTTGCGGTCGAGGCGAGTCGGTGTGGCCAGCAACACCGCCTCAAGGTCTCGCCCGAGCTTTCGAAGCCCGTAATTTCCCAGGGTTATCCCCGAGGCTTGAAGTTCCACACGCCCAGACCGTGCCATGGAAGACCCTCAGGAGGACGACCTCCTTCGGGAGCGTGCCTTCCAACGTGCAGGCGGATTGGACCTGTCTGGTTTCGCCCTGAGCGTTGAGCCCGAGGCAGGCCATGATGAGCACATCGAGGTGCAAAAGGCCGAGGCCGATGCAGCCGTGGGGGACATCCATTCCCCCTTTGGACCCTCATACGAGCCGAACGGACCAGCTGAGGATGTTGTGACAGGTCTGGCCGTCGAGGGTGAACGCCGACTCGGCCAAGGGCTTCTCGTCGCGATGGTGGTGGCCTATTCTGCGTTGGCCGCATACGTGGGCACGGCACTTCCGCCAAGCGTGGCCGCTCCGGGCTTGCTCATGCTCGGTGGAGCAGGGTTGTGGCTCGGTGAGCGGTGGATACCAAGACCGTCGATGCGTCTGCTCGGCGTCACTTGGGTGATCATCTCGATGAAAATCCTTTACGGATTTGCTTTGGACGCGCATCACTGGGGGTGGTTCGACGCGCTCCCAGATGCTGGCTTAGGCCTCGGCGTCGTCCTGCTGGGCCTGGTCGGGCTCAACGTCGGTTTGGCTCAACGCCATGATGACGACGCCATCGCCGCCCAAGCGACCCTGATCCTTCTCTTGGTGGGAAGTGCGGCAGGTGGCCTGTACGGTGAACTCGGCGTCGTTGTCATGATTGCTTTTGGGACCTTGGTGCTGCACGGCATGGCTCTGCTGAGGGGAACAGGAAACCTCGCCAGCCTCGGGATTGCAGCATCCTACCTCTGGGTTGGCGTTCACGCGCTGTCAAACGATTGGATGGTGCTTGGGTTGCATCTTGTGCCCCTCGAAGATGATCTCCTGACCTTCCTGTTGATGGCGGCCATCACAGGCATGAACGCGGTCATGGCCACGCGTTTTGCGCACCATGACAACTGGTTTTCAGCAGGATTGCACGCCGTTGGCGTCGGCCGCCCAGGCCTCTGGGCGGTGTCCGTCGGCCTTGGCATGGTGGGCGCCACCCTTTCGGTGGCCGCGAATCGCGCTGAAGTCGGGTACGCCTTGGCTCAGGTAGCCTTGTTGTTGATTGCCTTTTCAGGGTCCTACTTGACCGTCAGGAAAGTCCCTTGGCCTGACCTCCAACTTTGGGTGCTTTGGCTGCCCGCTGTGTTCACCTTGGCGACCATTCCACTGGCAGCACTTGAGGTAGAATTGGCTGGCCTGTCGGTGTACGCATTGCACGCCGGTTTGATGGTTGCGTGCACATCTGTGGTGGTGCTTCAACACGAGGCCAGCGTGTCAGATCACGTCCTTTGGGTCGGTTCCATCGCCCTTGTCGTGCTGCTGACCCTTTTGGTTCCCGCTGCGAAGGAGGACGCGACACAGCCCTTGCTGGTAGGAGGTGTGCTGACGGTCTGGACGGGTTTGGCATGGCTTGCGTTGCGTCGTGACGCACCTTCACTGGCCGGTATCGCGGTGCTTAGCCCATGGATCTGGGCCATGCTCTTTGTCGGAGATTTCGATGATCGGTTGTTGTCGAGCGATGTCGTGGCCATCGAGCTCAACAGTCCCCTGCTGGCCTTCTTCCTTGCCGGTGCGATGCTGATCACCTATGCCGTCAACCTCAGGTTAGGCGACACAGGTGTGAACTTGGGTCGGAATTTCACCGGTGGCACTGAACTCAGCGCACGTGTTCGGGACGCAGGGAGCCTCGATTTGTGGGCAGCAGGCACGGCGATGGCCTTGCTCACCGTCGTGGTCGCACTGCTCGGCGAAGGCCTGCTGCTGAGCGTGGGTTTGATTCTGCTCGTCACCCCTGTGGTGACCGAAGCCATGGTGGCCTTCCTTGGCGGCCGAAGGCACCACCCTCGCCGTACGCTAAGCCTGACCGGCATCGCTGCCCTGATGGTGACGTGGAACCTTGGTCATGCCTCCGTGCTCTCTGCAGCGCTCCTCGTCTCGGTCGCTCTCCTCATCATCGACGGGAGTCGACGGCGCGTACGCGTCAAGGATTTGGATGAATTGGCGGGCATGGACGTTGACGAAGGAGGCCTCCATGCTCTTTTGCTCGGCCTCCTGATGCTGCTGGCTATGGTCCGCTGGTTGCGGCCTCAGGGAGGGTCGCTCGCGGGTTTCGATCTGGCCATGGACGCCAGCGTGATGGGCGTCATCGTTGCTTTTGGGCTGGCCTTCTTCCTTCGACGCGAGGTGTTGAGTGGACGCTTGTTGACCAACGTCCTGTGCGCGCTTGGGCTGCTTGTGGCCATGCTGTTGGTGAGCCTCGAAGCGCAACTGCTTGGGCTTCAAATCGCCCTCGGGGGGATGTTTGTGGTCACCGGAGGGTGGTTGAGCGTCCAGGGTGAGATGAAAAGCGCGCTGCAAACCACGTCCCGCATCGAGGAACGCCGTGAGGAACAGGCGGCCCTTGAGGCGCGTCGGAGTGAATTTGCTGAGCGAGTCGGGCAGACCGACGGGACGGCCATGCATCGCCTTGACCAATCCTCCGAGGGTTCGTCCCTTGACGTCGCCAGCGCCGCAGATTTGCGCAGGAAGGCCGAACGAGCCACGGCTCGCCGTCCGAAAGTTCAGCCCACCGACGAAACCCTCGACGGCATCGAGCACCGTCCAACGGTCTTGATGGCCTTCATCGGTGCGACCGCACTGAGCGGCGCCGTGTGGTCATGGCTTGGTGGACACCATGCGCTCGCCTTGGCGGGTACGGCCTTGTTGATCACCGCCTTCATTGGTCTGGCCCGCTGGTCCGCCGACCGCCTTTCAATGCCCTTGCCTCAGGTGCTCGGCGTCGACGCGCCAGTGGCGATGGGACTTGCAGGTCTGGTGTTGGTTGAAATCACGGGTCGAGTCGGGGGTTTCGTGGTGCTGTTGAGCGACCAGCTGCATCTCTTGGCTTTCGTGCTGGGCGCATTGTTGGTGGCCTCCATGCACGTGCTTGGGCGGGACCAACTCGGCTTGCGCTTGCCGGCGTTCGCCGATGCGTTGCTGTGGACGCTCGTGGCAGGCCGCATCGTGACCTTGTTCGTTGGAGGAGAAGTTCCGGTTCCCTTGCGCGTGGATCCCCTCGGCGGCGAAACGCTGGACTGGATTCTTCCGCTGCTTGTGCTTGAAGCAGTCCTGCTGGCACTCGTCGCGCTTCACGAATGGGTGGAAGGCATGCGACGGCAACGAGGTCTCGCCGATCAGCGAGGTGCTGGAGGCCGTGCCATGACGGCCCTGCTTGTCGTGCCTCTTTCCTTTGGGCCGGCAGGTATCTTTGCATTGCTGACCGGCTTTCGCCGTGGCATCATGTGGCGGCAACCTGCTGTGCCTTTGTTGACCGGTGTTGCCGTTCCTGCGGCCTGGGCTTCGCTCGTGTTTTGGCTTGACCCAACGTTGAGCGTCGCGTTCCCGGGTGTTGTACCGGCCGCTCTGTTGCTTGGTGTGGTGGCGCTGTTGACGGCCGCGTGGACGGTGTTTGCCGAACGGCCCTTGTGGCTGGCTGCCACGCTGCAGGGCGGGCACGTTCTGCTGATTCCCGCGGCTTGGAGTGGGTATGGGCTCACCGGGGCGGTCGTGGCGCTGCTCGTGCTGAGCGGCATGTCGTGGATCATCGGCATCCTCGTCTTGCGCCGGTCGTGGCGCGTCATTGGTTTGGCGGACCTCTTGGCGGCATGGATTGGATTTGGGATGGCCGTCATTGCGGGTGTGCCGGCCAACAGCGTGCTGATCATGCTGCTCATCACCGTCGGGCTGCTTTCCGCGGTGACGTGGTTGACGCAACGTGACGCAGATGCGATCGCCGTTGACTGAGCGTCAGGGCGTTAGCTCAGGACGAAGCACGTCGTCGAGTGCCATCAGCAGCGCGTCCAGTTGTGCCATAGCGCGCGGATGATCCGCGCGGGCGCTGAGGCTTGTTTTGGCCTGCGTGCCGCTGTTTCGTACTCCGAGGCTAAACCGCACACCGTCGACTGTCCCTTGCACCATCAGTAGGTTCGGTTCTGCCTCGAGGCCACCTGCGGCGACCTCAGCGGCATGCGGCAGCACCGCGTGAACGGTTGCAAGCACCGCGTCGGCCAAGGGTCCTTCGCCGGTCCAACGCGACCGGTCGGCGGGTGCTATCGACACGCGTTTCTTCCATCCGCCCGGTTGACGCACGGCGCCTCGCCGTCCGAGCCCTGCAAGAAGCACTGCGACAAGGCTGGCTGCCCCATCTCCGACAAGGGACCAACCGTCAGGACAGCGCGATGGCAAGACGAGGTGCCCAGAGTCTTCAACCCCAATCACGCAAGGCGCTGCGGCCTCGCTGGCCTCGGCCAACGCCACCGCAAGCCAGCGGTCACCGACCGCTGTTTCCATCACCTGTCCGACATGTGCCATCGCTTGAGCGCTGCTGCTGAGGGCCAGATCTGATTCGATTGAGGCAGCCACAGTCCATGTTCGGTCTCGAGCCGCCGACTCGAGTAAGCGCAAGGCCATGGCGTCTCCATCGACGACCGCAGGGCCTTCTGATTCAGCCACCAACAGCAGGCATCGATCTCCGTCTCCGTCAAGGGCAGCGCCAAGCAACGTGCCCTCAGGTGCGCGTCGAACACGACGCAAGAGGAGATGGTCCTCGTCTGCCGCCTCCTCCCACGTCCATCGCTTTCCAGGTGCAAGTTCCCCAGCACCACACTTGCGGTTCATGGCCGAGGCCATGTGGCTGACCTCCTCCACGCTGAGCTCTCGTGCATCAAGCCAAGCAGGAAGCCATGCGATGGCTGACCCTCGGCTGAGGTCCAGCAGCAGCGGCATTGTCGAATCATGGAGAAGAGCGCCTCCGGTGTCTGGGAACATGGCGGTGAGGTCTGTCATTCGTGCGTCCAACCATGCCGCATGGGCGCGTTCGAACCTCGGATCGTCGGCTTGGCACCCTGCTGTGGTGTCCTTGAGGTGGAGCAAATCGTGGTCCTCTTGGGCAAGGTCGAGCATCGTTCGCGACAAACGAACCTCAAGTTCGGGCGTCGATTTTCGTCCTGCAGCGTCGAACACCTTCAGGCCGGAGTCTTCGATGGGATTGTGGCTCGCAGTGATCATCACGCCCGCTGAGGCTCTTGTCTTCAAGAGCATGTGATGCACAAGTGGCGTTGCGCACGTGCCGAGGAGGGTCACCTCCCAACCAGCGGTCTGGAAGGCGTCCTGAACGGCCTGAACCAGGGCCGGATTTCCGGGTCGGTCGTCCCAACCGACCACCACCTTGGCCCCCTCCACATCCAGCGTCCGTGCTACCGCTTGGCCTGCCAACCAAGCCAAGGGGAGGGTCAAGCGTCGATCATCGAGCAAAGCATCGATGGCCTCCCGCGTTCCGCAAGGCCGAAGGTCCACCTCGCCACGAATGCCGTCGGTCCCAAACACGTTCAATGGACCACCTCAACGATGACGGCGCTGTTCTGTGTGCACACCCGTCACGGTAACGTTCGGGTCCACCGTCGAACCTGGCGCGAGCACGCATCCCGGGTTGGTGACCACGTTGCAGCCGAGTTGAACCCCGTCACCGAGAATCGCACCGAACTTTCGCACGCCGGTGGCCACCCGTTCATCTTCAATCCAAACGTGGACTTCACCTCCGTCGTGCCGAAGGTTGGACAATTTTGCACCGGCACCGAGGTTGACGCCTGCGCCCAGAATGCTGTCGCCGACGTAGTTGAAATGCGGAGCCTTGGCACCCGGAAGAAGGACACTGTGTTTCACTTCCGTACAATGGCCGATGACGCTGTCCAAGCACGCCCACGTCCACGGCCGCACGTAGGCGCCGTGACGGACCACCGCGCCCGCCTCAATCAGGCAAGGCCCAATCAAGTGAGCGCCGTGTTCGACGACGGCATTGCGATGGACGGCCACACGTCCTTCCTGTTCGTTCACGGTGTAGTGGTCGCCGTGAGCGTCGATGAGCCCATCAGCGGAGCCGATGGCCTCGAGCAGCTGGGCCCGCAGTCCGTCTGGAGACGTCGGGTCGAGCAGGGACCAGATCGGTCCATCGGAGAATCGCGGTCCAGAGCCCTGTGCGTGGCTGGGAAACAGGTCCGCAGCCTTTGGGAGGCGTGGCGCCATGCACCGGTGAGAGGACCACGTCGCATCAAGGTGCCGCGTTCACGTCGCGACCCTGTAGAGTCGCTTGCCTGTGGTTGCGTCAAGCGTGAACGCCACGGCTTCTTTCAGGTACCTGGGGATGAAGTACCCCACTTTTCGGGCCGTCAGGCCGTGATTGCGCATGCGTCGAACGTTGGCGAGGTAATCCACGATGTCGGCCGCAGTGCAGTTCGGGTTGATTTCCACATACGCCAGTATTTCATCCTTCAAACGTTCAAGTCGGGCGCTCTTTTGCGATCCCTTGCCGTGCATGAAGACATATCGACGTTTGACCATTTCAAAGTGGCGTGGGAGGTCCCATCGGTTCACCCATGGACGTCCAAGACATCCTCCCAGTCGTAAGCCGAGCCTCGGCGGAAAACGTTCTCGTGAAATTCCCGCTGTGGGTAATGCACACATCGGGCCAGGCGGCCGCGATGGTCGTAACACCCACGCCGGACGTGCACAGGGACCATCACATTGGACAGATCCACCTCAGGACCGGTGAAGGGAGGTGCGGAACGCTCCACCCGCTCTTCCGCGCCGTCCCATTCGATGTCGTCTCGAGTGGGGGGTTCCAAGCTCCCAATCTCCACATGCAGTCGACCTTCCGCCGGCCGAACAGCTTTCCATACCCCAGGCCGGTCTTCGGCCAACCACATCGTCAGTCGCTTCATTTCTGGCCGGGTAAGCAGACCAAGATGGGCCACTTCCCACCATCCACGAGACCGTGCCAGCGTGACATGGTGGAGTCCAGGTTGGATGTGACGTGCATCTTGCCCGTCCGTCCACGTGCGGCACAGGTCGGACAGGCGTACGCGGAGGATGGGGACCGTCTCGCATCGGAGGGCAGCCAGCCGGTAGGGGTTGGCCAATTCCCCCAGCAACAGGAGCGGCCATCGCTCGTCAAGAGGAGCGGCATCATGAGTCTTGAGCGCCTCCGGTAGGGCCGTGCCATCGGCATTTGTGTAGGTCGCGACCCATGCCCTAAGCCCGGCCAGGTCCATCGCCTCGTCTGGTGGCGTGGCGGTGGGTGTTAGCGCCCATGTGGCCTCTGGGGTGTGGAGCAGATCGGTCTCAGGCAAAGCCACGGGAGATGACGCTGGACTGTAGGGCCAAAGTCGGGGGCTGCGTCCGTCCATGTGCTCAGCAGCAGCCGTTCGCCCATCAATGCCCCGCTTAGCCGGAGAAGGTGTGAACCGATTGGCATGCGGGGCACGTCACTTTGATTGGCCGCACGTTGGGTATGCCCAAGGCCGCCCCACAGGTCGGACAACGAATCCCTTGGCTGACCTGCGACCTCCGTGCTGCTGCGTCGCTGCTGGGGTCGTACCCGTACCGGTACTGCGAGAGGTCGAGGCGTTCCACGACGGACGGGGGAGCCGGAACATCAGGAGCGGAAGTGAACGGAGGCTGCTCGGCTTGTGCCGCTGGTGCTGCGCCGCCAAGGTGGGCGTTGAGGGCCCGCTCCACGTCTTCAGGCGTCACGCCAAGCGTTCGGGCGAGGGCGTCCATGGCCAACATGCGGTCGTATCCTGAAAGGGAAGCAAGCCGAATGAGGTCTTCTTGGCTGACCATGAAACAACCCGACCGTCTTCTCGTTTCATGCTTGCCCGGCTTCGCTCATGTGGGGCTTACACGCCACGGTATGGGGTGTTGTAGGGTTGGCGTTCCTTCAGGCTGCGGTTGACCACCATGGCAAACCAAAGCACGACGATCCAGATCATGGGCATCGTCAATTCACTGAGGATGCTCTGGACTTCGAACGTGAACTCGCCTGCGAGAACTTCGCTCGCGATGGTCAGGGATGAATCTACGAACGAGTAGACGACGAGACCGAAAATCGAGAGAATGATCATGCGCCCTGAAAAGTTGCCCCGCTTGATGCGCAGCATCATGAATCCGGCCGTTGAGGTCAGGAAGGCCAGGACAATCCATGCAAGCGCGCTGTGCAGAGTTTCCAGCCACACGGACGCTGAGGCGCCGGCGGTTTCGGTCAACAACTCATATTGGCGCCAACCTTCGGCCACGGCGAACAGCGCACTGAACAGGGTAGCCGTCCAAAGCAGCGAGGTGAACATCGCGGCATCGGCGTTCTCACGCATCTCCTGCATCACGCGGTTCACGTTGTCGTCAATCCCAGCACCTTTGGCGAAGATGTACAACCCGGTGAGCAGCGGTAGTCCTCCAAGCACCACGCTGCCGATGGCATCTGGAAGCATCACGCCAAGGCCGAGGATGGCCAGGATAAGGCCGGCGGGAATCATGAAGCGAGAGCGCCACTTT
>MDTG01211240.1_pt1 | contig 10143 bp, 9 predicted proteins | sample 811421 | NCBI WGS metagenome assembly MDTG01 (sample SAMN05326645, study PRJNA326480) | marine metagenome | isolation source: seawater | place: Pacific Ocean: South East | collected 2011 | reverse complement strand
TGTGTTATAAAAATTTAAGTGTTCAAATGAGTAACCTCTAGATTGGCCTCCATAATCAAACTTGAGACCACAATATAAAACTTTCATATCTTTATTTATAAATATATTAGCTTGCTTTTAATATTTATTTTTTTCCTTTTTAATATTTTTTTTAACACACCTATATCTGGTACATAAATATTTTTACAATTAGAAAAAAGTCCACCCCAAATTGAAAAGGTACTGTTAGCTAATATTAAGTTTTTGGAATTTATAATGTCATAAAAATCTTCAATTTCATTTTTTTTTTCGAAAAAAATTTTATCCTTATAGAGTTTTTTAAGATCTTTTAAGATCTCATTATACTCAACTTCACAAACTATCTTTATTTTTTTTGGAGAAGCGGTATCTATTATTTTTTTGTAAAAATCTAAATTTGGCTGCTGCATATAAAGAGTATGATTGTCTACTGAATTGAACCCTTTTTGTATATGCCTGATATGGATAGTCAAATCAGTATCATCATTTTTTTTTTTATTTATGAAATTTGGGTAATTAATTATTTGATGCAGAATATTGATATTTTTATTTATAATGTCTATGTCATGAAAAAAGCCATCTAGATAAAAAAAAGAGGCGTTAATATTATCAATATTATCTAGAACGTATTTATAATTATCATCATTTATGTAATATGCTTTTTTTTTCCATAAATTTAAAAAAAAATTAAATTTTGGTAATGATATATGTTTGGTAGCTATATCATAAATATTAACATTATCTTTACTTAATTTTTTATTTTCATTTTTCGAAAAAACTATAATTTTTTTTTCTGTTTTAGTTTGTATCAATTTTGCAAAAAAATACTGAAATAAGAAATTGCCAAATCTTCCTTTGCTTTCAAGAAAGATCATTTTTTTAAATTTAATTTCCAGTTTAATGAATTTTGAATACTTTCTATAATTGTTTTTTTAAATTTTATTTTTAATTTTCTTTTTATTTTTTTGTTGTCACAAACAACTTTTGCTACATCTCCAGGTCTTTTTTTTTTAAATTTTATTTTAAATTTTTTTTTAGTTATTAATTCGAAATTTTTTATTATTTCCATGACAGAATGACCCTTAGAATTACCACAATTAAATTCATAAGATTTATGTTTTTTTTTTAAAAACCTTAATGTATCAATATGTATTTGAGAAATATCTTGCACATCAATATAATCTCTAACTCCTGTTCCATCTTTTGTTTTAAAGTTATTACCAAAAACATTAATTGTAAATTTTTTTGTGATTATACCCTCTAAAATATTCCCAAATAAATGTCCTTGATTTAAAATTGGACCTGTTCTGCCCTTATTATCTGCTCCAATAACATTGAAATATCTTAATATTGCATAATTAAATTTCATATTTTTTGCATAATATTTAATTAAATCTTCACCAATAAGTTTAGTTTTTCCATAAATATTATTTGGATTTTTAAAGTCTTTTTCTGAGACTATTTTGTTAACATCACCAAAAACTGCAGCTGTTGATGAGAATAAGAAAAATTTCACTTTAGCCTCTTTAACTGCATCCAATAAATTGATTAAATTTATTACATTATTATCGTAGTATTTAATCGGTTTCTTCATCGACTCTGGGACAGATATTGATGCCGCAAGATGAATAATACAGTTAATTTTTTTCTTTTTTATAATTTGGGTTATCTTTTTTTTATCCCCATAATTTACTTTAAAAAAACTGGCTTTAGGGTTAATTAGTTTTTTATTTCCTGTAGATAAATTATCAATTACCGTATGTATTATGTTATTATCAGACAACATATAACTTAATTGACTACCAATATAACCTGCACCACCTATTACTAAAATGCTCATTTAAATTTTAAAAGTTTCAGAACCATTATTTGTAAATTTATAATCTATAAATCTAAATTTATTCATTTTTTTTATAAAATTTTTTTTGAATTTATTTTGAACATAAAACAACATAAAACCTCCACCACCAGCACCTAAAATTTTTCCTCCCAAAGATCCAGAATTAAGTCCAAAATTATATATTTCATCAATATAATGATTGCTTGTATTTTTAGATAATTCCTTTTTATAAATCCAACTTTCATGCATAATTTTTCCTAAGCTATTTAAATCTCCATTTAATAACTCATGTTTAAAATCTAAGGCTAAATCTGATAATTTTTTTAAAGCAATAATATTTTTATTATCTCTAACTTTATTTAAAACTGTTTCAGATTTTCTTAATTTATTTGTATAAACTAGGTGTAAATTATCATTTAATTGTTTAAATTTTTTTTGCGTAAGTATTAATTTTTTTACTTTGATTTTTTTTTTTGATTTAAAATTTATCCAATTTAAACCTCCAAAACTAGCTATATACTGATCTTGCATCCCCACAGGTTTTTTTAAAATTTCAATCTCTATTTTGCATGCTGCTTCAGCAATTTTTTTTTTTGAAAGTTTAAGATTATATTTAATATTAATACAATTTATTAAACCAACCAAAAACGAACTGGATGAACCTAATCCACTTCCATATGACGGCACATCAGCAACAGATATAATTTCTAACGATTGATCTATCTTAAAATATTTAAAAGTTTCTCTGAGCATTTCATGCTTAATTTTTTTTACTTCACTAACATTTTCTGTTCTTGAATAAGAAAATCTAAAATTTTTATCAAATTTTTTGTTTAATCCAATGTAAATAAATTTATCTATAGTAGTTGATATTACATTCCCTTCAAATTTTTGATTTACTAAATTATCTGTTCCACCTCCGATAAAACTTATTCTTAATGGTGTTTTAGAAATTAACATTTTTTAGAACATAGTTGGTAGCAGATAAGATGTCTTTTTTGAATATATATTTTTTTTTTATATGATCAAATTTTTTGACTAAAATTGGTATAACCTTTGCTTTAGTAGCTGCTTGATAGTCTGTATAATTATCTCCAATGAAATATGATTTTTTGAGATCGATATTTAAATCTTCTGACGCTTTAAGCAACATCCCTGGCTTGGGTTTTCTACATTTGCAGTTTATTTTATATTTTAAATTTTCTCCTTTAAAACCTCTCGTTGGATGATGAGGGCAAAAATAAATTTTATCAAAATAAAAATTTTTTTTAGCAAGTGTCATTTGATAATTTTTAAATGAATCCTTTAATAGGTTTAATGTTAAGAAGCCTTTTGCTACTCCAGATTGATTTGTTATTAAAACTATAAGATATTTTGAATTTCTTAATTTTTTTAAGGCTTTTAAAGAAATATCAAAAAAATTTAATGGGTTAGAATATTTATATGGTCCCAGATCTTTATTTAAAACTCCATCTCTATCTAAAAAAATTGCAGGTATTTTGTTTTTAGAAAAATAATAATTCAAATATTTCTTATTATAGTCTTGGCGAACTTTTTTTAATCTTTCTGGGGTGCCAAAATCTTTACAATACTCACGTGTGTTGTATGAGAACACTTTTTTGTTAGATTTTATTAATTTTTTTACGAAAAATTTGCTAAAATCAAGCTTTCTTTTTTTTGGAATTTCGTAAAGTAATTTTTTTTTCAATATAAATATACCTGCCATAGTTAAATTATTAGCCAATATTTTTTTTTTATGAGGCTTAAAGAATATTTTTTTAATTTTATTATTATCATCAACATCAATTATATCGCTATCTAGCAAATGATCACTTGGATGTGAAAGTATTGTTAAATCACTTTTATTTTTCAAATGAAATTTAAAATATTTTTTAAAATCAATCTTAAAAAGCAAGTCACCAAAGATAATTAAAATATGTTCTGCTAAACTTTTGTTGTTTAACTTTGTTAGGCATCCAGCAGTGCCTAATAATTTTTTTTCTCCATATAAATTTAATTTTTCTGTTTTAATATTTTTTTTTATTAACTCTTTATCTTTTCCACAAAGTATATGAATATTATCTATGTTAAATTTTTTAAGATTATTAATTATTAAATTTAAATTATGATCTTTTCCAAATTTAGTTAATAGCTTAGGTTTATTTTGCACTTTTTTTAATCTTGTGCCTAAACCACCACCAATTATAACGGCATTTAATTTATTTTTTGGACCAATCAATATTTCTTTCCCTAATCGCTTTTATAATTGCTTCTTTTGAACTTAAATTAAATTTATAACCTGTTTTTTTTAATCTTTGGATATCATACGAATATATAGGAACATCACCAGGCCATCCAAATATTTTATTTTCATAAATTACTTTTTTGTTAATTTTAAATAATTTTTTTAAACAATTCACGATTTCTTTGACTGAAATTCCATTATCTTTTGGACTCAATAAATAAACATTAAATTTTAATTTTTTATTTATTAAATAATACATACATTGAACAAGTTCAGAAACATGCACATATGGTTTTTTTTGACTTCCATTGCCTAAAACTTTTAATTTTTTATCAAATATCAATTTTCTAGTTAAATCAAAAATAACTCCATGAGTAAAAGGTTTTCCAACAACATTAGGAAATCTTAAAATTAGATATTCAATTTTATTTTGTTCACAAAAATTTATCAAGTACCTTTCACTTAAAAGCTTACACTGTCCGTAATTTGATATAGGATTTAAGTTTAAATCAGTTTCTCTAAACTTTGAATAAAACTTTCCATAAATAGCTGAACTCGATGAAAAACATATCTTTGAATTTTTTTTCATAATTTTACTAAAATAATTTAATGATTTTATTGTTGTGAATAATGTATTTCTTAAATCAATTTTATTTGATTTTGATCCATTTTTAATGTCAGAATTGGCTGCCAATAACCATAAAAAATCAATTTTTAATTTTAAGGATATTTTTTTTGACAATTCATTTTCATCAGCAACATCACACTTAAAAAATTTAAAATTTTTATTGTTAATTAAATCTTGGATATTTTTTTTTTTTCCAAGACTTAGATTGTCAATACCATATACAAAATGATTTTTATTGATTAGCAATTTAGCTAAATTCGATCCTATTGTTCCCGCTACACCTGTGATTAACGATATTTTTTTTTTCATATCTTTCTTAAAACATTGGTAATTATTTTTCTTGATTGATGTATAACTTGATCAGAATTCAGATATTCCCAAGAACCACACCTTCCAGCATTATGAATATTTTTTTTCTTAAAGAATTTTAAAATCTTATCCACATTTATTCGATGAAATAAATCATAAATAACATAAGCATATTTAAATTTTCTTATTTCATAAAAATTTACGTCTTTGTTTGAGCTACAAAATTTTAACTTGATTAAACCACTAATAATTTTTTTAAAAATTTCATCATTTTTTAATTTACTTATTTGATCACCTTCTCTAAATGTAATTTCAACTAAAAATGAAGTCGAATTTTTTTTACTATAGTTTTTACCTAAAAAATCTAATTTAGAAATTCTATGAAAAATTATATTCTTATCAGGAATCATAAAAGCAAAATTATCACCTCCCTTGTGACCTTTAACATTTACTAAAGATATTATTATAGAATTATAAAGAAGTTTTTTAGATGTAGTTAAAATATTATCAGGTACATTTTCATAAATTTCACAAAATTCATTTAATGGAATTGTTGAAAAAAGTAAGTCACCTTTAAAACAATTTTTTTGTGTGTGTATCAAAAACTTATTTTTATCTCTGTTAATTTTTTTAATTTTTTGATTTAAAAAAATTTTATTTTTTTTATTTAAAGTATTAATGTAAACATCAAATAAGGATTGAATTCCATTTTTAACAGGATACTGAAAATATAATTGATGTTTATAGCCCTCAGTATTTATCCCTTTAGAACTTTTCAATATATCTTCTCTTGGTGGTTTGGGTATTCTATCCACCATTTGTGTATCCATAAATGATGGATCAAATTTCCAAATTTTTCTATTGTAAGGCTCAAGATAAGTTCTTGTTATTCCTTCACCAAAATTTTTGAGAAAAAATTGTATCATATTATTGTAATTATAATTTTCAAAAGGGTTATTTAGAAAAGAATTTAAGCAATATTCCAAATCTTCCTTTGGGAGTTTGTATAATTCATTTTCGAATGGATATTTAATTAATCTACTTTTAAAGATAATTTTGTTAGATCGTTTTATTGTACTAATGTTTTTTTTTAATAAAGAAATATTTTTTTTTAAGATATTTTTATATTTTGAAAAAATTATATGAGGTCCAACGTCATATAATATACCTTTACAATTAAAAGACCTCATTAAACCACCTGGCTCTCTATTTTTTTCAACTATAATGATTTCTTTTATCTTTTTATTTTTTTGAAGATAATGTGCCAAAGAAACTCCGGAAATTCCTGCACCTAAAATTATTGCTTTCATATTTTTGCTATAATAAGTATCATTATAATTCATAATGAAATCTTACACAAAAATCTTATTACACTTTAAAAATTTTTTTACAACAACTAATCAAGGTTTTATTTTTTTAGTTTTTTTTTTTTATTTTTTATTTTCATCTAATCACATTTTTTTTGGTGGAATTTTTTATGATGATTGGTCGCTATCGGTTGGATATGTAAATGAAGGAACATTAAAATCTAAATTAAATGATTTTGTAGGACTGACATATTTAACTCGACCAATAGGTGGTTTATATTTATCTTTTCTTACAGAAATAAAAAAAATTGATCATATATATATATTAATTAATTCTACTTTATGGTTGATATCGTCTTTTTTTGTTCAATATTCATTTAGTAACATTTTATCTCAAAAAAGCAGAAATATTATTTTCTTATTAATTTTATTTCCCTCATTTGCTTCAACTATTATTTTTTCTCCTGTTACACAATCACTAGGGGTTTTGGCAATTTTTTTTTGGTCAATATCTTTGTATTATTCAAGTAAAAAAAATATTTGGGCAACAATATTTTATTTTCTGCTCTCTGTTTTAAGCTATGAAATTTCAATAGTTTTATTATTTATAAACATATTTTTTTTTATTTTTAACGAGAACCATAAAAAAATTTTACCAACTTTTTTTAAATTTTTTTCTTTATTTTTTATAATCGTAATCGGTATAATAATTTTTCAAAATTTAATTGCTAATTATATAGGACATACTAAAACACTAAAATACGCCTTCTGGTTTGAAAATCAAACTTTATACTTTGAGAAAGACTTTTTAATCTATATTAAAAAATATTTTTTTAAACCAATTGAATTAATTTTTTTGGATATTCCAAAATTATTTTTTAATTCAATCAACTATTTAGATTTAAGTTTAATAAACTCTCTGTACATAATACTATATTTATTTTTAATTTATTTCTCATATCAAAATAAAATTAAAATTGATATTGAAACAAAATCATTTTTAATTTTAATTTTTTTTTTAATCTTAAGCTCTATTGGAGTGTTTCTAGTTTATTTAATTGTTACTTCTGTTCCACAAATTAATGGCTATTATAATAGAGGTTTGGCTAGCTTATTTGTATGCTTCTCAATTATAATTGCTCTATTTAACGAAATTAATTTTAAAAAAAAAATTATTGAAACTTTAAAAAATTTTTTTGTTATTTTGATTTTATTATTAAATTTTTTATCATTTTTAACGCAACAACAAAATCATATTAAAGCAGATAAAGAAAGAAATTTTATTATCAATAAATTTGAAAATTTCTTTAAAGATAAAAGTAATGAATCCCTAGTATTTACTTTAATACCTACTTTTTTGAAAAACAATTATAATGATGAGTTTATTTTTTCTGAAGAAGTAGAAGATCTTTTTTTTGCAATAAGATATTTCACAAATAAAAAAGTAACTGCAAAAAGAATATATGCTGATAATAAGTGTCAAAACATAATAAATATAAAACAAGGTAAAATTACTGGTTTAGTTCCATCTAAAAACAGAAAAATTTTAGAAAAGCAAACAGCCATCTTTATAAATGATGTTAATGAAAAAATTGATTTATATTTATATGCAAATTCTGAATTTATTAAACTTAGTTATGACAATTATATTAATAATGATATAATAAATAATTTCCTAAAATGTCAGAATTAAATATATTTTTTATCTTATTAATACCTCTTAGTTTTTTTTTATTTAAAACTTTCATAAAGTTTGCTCAAAAACTTAATTTGTTTGATAACCCAGAAAAATTTTCAAATCACAGTCAACCTACGCCCACTGCTTCAGGAATTATTTTTATTTGCCTATTGCTAATTTCATATTTATTTATCATATATTTAATATATTTCAGTGCTCACAATATTTATTTACCTAATAGACATTATTTATACATTATTTCCATTTTATTTCTCGGGATACTAAGCTTTTATGATGATATAAAATCTATTCATCCAATTTATAGGTTTGTAGCTCATATAATTTTTGTTTCAGCAAGTACCCCTTTATTGACTGAAAATATTTCTTTCATTTTGCCTGAAAAACTAACTTTAATGATTATAGTTTTTTTATGGGTGTTCTTGATAAATTCGTTTAATTTTTTAGACGGTTCAAATGGTTATTTATCAGTTAATTCAATATTTGTTTTTTTTGGATATCTATTGGTCTTCTTAATAGACAAAAATTCTTTATATAATTTCAACTTTATAATTATAACATCATTATTAATAATTATTATAATTTACCTATATTTTAATTTTCCAAAAGCTAAAATTTTTTGTGGTGACAGTGGTAGTATAGTTATTGGATACACTGTAGGTTATGTATTCTTTGATCTTTTTTTTAAAGGATATTGGTTTATAGCTTTAGCATTAATTATTTATCCATTTCTAGATGTTTTTTTAACTATAATAATTAAAACTTTTAATGGAAAATATCCTTGGGAAAGATTATTTGATTATTTTTTTCTAAAAGCTCTGAAGGCATCAAATAATGATCATAAAAAGATTTTTAAAATATCTTTGATTTATAATTTTATTAATTTTGTGTTTGTGGCTCTAATGATTCAGACAAAAATTGAGGAAATATTTTTATTATCGTTTTTATGTGCAACAATAAAGTTATATTATTTTAAAAAAATAACTAAATTCTAGAAATTTAGATCTTTGTCCAACATATCTTTAATCATTTTTTTAAATTTTATTTTAGGCTGCCAATTTAGAGTTTTTTTTGCTTTATTATAATCGCCTCTCAAATGATCAACTTCTTGAGGTCTAAAATATTTTTTATCAATCTTTATTAATATTTTATTTGTTTTTTGGTCAAAACCAACTTCATTTAAACCTTTTCCTCTCCATTTAATTTTTATACCGACTATTAAAAAAGCAATTTCAACAAAACTTCTAACACTATAACTTTTTCCAGTTGCTATAACAAAATCATCAGGTTTTTTTAATTGAAGTATTTTCCACATTGCCTCTACATAATCCCTTGCATCTCCCCAATCTCTGTAAGCATCTAGATTTCCTAAATATATTAATTTTTGTTTTCCTTTCAAAATATTAGCTATACCCATTGTAATCTTCCTACTAACAAATGTTTCTCCTCTAGAAGGTCCCTCATGATTAAACAAAATTCCTGTAGATGCAAAAATATTATAAGATGTTCTATAATTTTTAGTAATCCAATGAGCATATAATTTTGCTGCTCCATAAGGACTTGCTGGGTGCATTGGAGTATTTTCATTTTGTGGTGGTGGGCTTGAACCATACATTTCAGAAGTAGAAGCTTGATAAAACTTGACTTTTTTTGTCAAATTTAAAATTTTAATCGCCTCTAATATTCTCAATGTTCCAAGTGCATCTGCATTAGCTGTATATTCTGGAGTTTCAAAACTTACTTGAACATGAGATTGTGCTGCAAGATTATAAATCTCATTGGGTTTCACTTTTTTAATTATATTAAGTATTGATGTAAAATCAGTTAAATCTCCATAATGAAGAAAAAGATTATTATTTCTGTCATGAATATCCTGATAAATATCATTGATTCTTTGAGTATTAAATGATGAAGATCTTCGTTTTACACCGTGAACAATATACCCTTTTTTTATCAAAAATTTAGCCAATATAGATCCATCTTGACCTGTAATTCCAGTGATTAAAGAAATTTTCTTTTTCATTATTTTTAAATAAGAGAATTATTAACTATCATAATTATTTAAAACTACAATTCAATTTCAAATTGGTTTTTTTATAT
>MDTG01184009.1_pt1 | contig 10143 bp, 11 predicted proteins | sample 811421 | NCBI WGS metagenome assembly MDTG01 (sample SAMN05326645, study PRJNA326480) | marine metagenome | isolation source: seawater | place: Pacific Ocean: South East | collected 2011 | reverse complement strand
TGCATCTCGTTTAGCAGTGCTTCAGGGGTATATATTGCGTCCAACATTGCCTGCATCTGTTCCATGGGTATGATGGGGCCATAACACACAGGCCAGATGCGATGGGCTAACTGTGCGATGGTAGGCAAATCATCAGGTGTGGCAAGGCGTATGGTGATATCTGATGGCATAGGTAATAGTTACATGCTTTAAAATGGTGGGCGGTAGAAGATTCGAACTTCCGACCTCGTCGATGTCAACGACGCGCTCTAACCAACTGAGCTAACCGCCCGTCACGCAGTGTGCGACGACGCTATTTCTATCGTGAACCGCGCTGAATGCAACCGAAAAGCCTCATTTTGCTATTCAAGCACCACAGGGGCGCTATTAAACAGCGGGTGATCCACCTCATCACGCGGCTTAATGTTCAGGCTCTCGCTTATGCCACCCTGCAGATAGAGAAACGCGCGAATAGGTTTTTTTGCATAAATATCCTGCTGCAGCTCCCCCAGCACTACGCTCGGCGCAATCTGCAAAATCTTGCCGTCATTGTCGATGAATAACACATCCACGGGCTTATAGACCTCCAGCGGCATCAATGGAATCTGCATCGGGGTTTCAAACGCAATCATCACGCCGCGATTATTGTCGAGTGTGTTGAGGGTGTGAATCCACTCCAGCCGCATCGCATTTTCAGGACGCACCTCCACACTGAATACGTGCTCGGTGGGGGTAGGTGGCGCAGCATTCTCTTCCCCTTCCTCCTCGCTTTTTTCAGCGCGCGGGTAAGAGGTGATGGTGAGGCTGTCTTTTTGAAAAATGATAGGCTGGCGCGATTGTGCCAGTGCCAACGAGCTGCATAATAGCAGAATGAAAAAACTAATTAAAAATCGCATGCTCTACCTTGTCACCTGGGGTGATGCCCCATTCATCTGCTTTGCCTGCCTGCAATTCCAGCACACTCAATACGTCGACAGGTGAGCGTATGAGCTTGGTTGAATGCGGCTCTGCGTTACGGTGAATATGAACAATTGCACCTTGCGCATCAATGAAAATCATATCAAGCGCGAGGGGTGTGTTTTTCATCCACATTGTAACGCGCTGAACTTCGCCAAAGTCGAATAGCATGCCATCATAGGCACCGAAATCCTCCACTTCCATGAGTCCACGCGCCCGCTCCGTTGGCTCATCGGCCAGCCATAAGTGCATATGTAACGGTTCGCGGTCGCTGCGAAGAAGTGTGGCGGTTGTGTCCGTAAAGCTCTGTGCGAAGGCCGTGGGGGCTGCCAACAGGCAGAGCAGGGCGCATAGCAGCAAAACTATAGGGCGGGGTGTCACAATTGATATAGCGCCTGATCTAGATCGTGCAGCAGGTCTTCGGCGGTTTCTAACCCGATCGACAGGCGCAGCAGATTCTCGCCAATACCCAATGCGTCACGCTCCGACTTTTCAATATTGGAGTGTGTTGAGGTCGCCGGGTGGGTGATGATGCTTTTAGCGTCGCCCAGATTGTTCGATATGTCGATGATGTTCAGCTCATTCATCATCTTAAACGCGCTTTGTTTGCCGCCCTTAATGCGTATTGCCATCAGACTGCCTGCACCGCTCATCTGTTTGGCAATTACGCCATGTTGTGGGTGCGAGGCAAGGCCGGGATAGAGCACCTGCTCAACCTTGTCATGCGCTTCTAGCATCTCGGCCACTTTTTGCGCGGTTTCGGTTTGCTGACGTACGCGTAAGGTAAGGGTTTCCAGCGACTTCAGAATAATCCATGCATTAAACGGGCTGAGGGCAGGGCCTGTATGGCGATGAAACGGCATCACCACTTCGTCGATATATTTCTCGCTGCCGAGCACCGCGCCGCCCAACGTGCGGCCTTGTCCGTCAATATGCTTGGTGGTCGAGTACACCACCGCATCTGCGCCCAACTCCAGCGGCTTTTGATAAAGCGGCGTGGCAAACACATTGTCGATAATCACAAATGCTTCAGCTGCATGGGCAATTTTGCACACGGCTTCAATATCCACTACATCGAGCGTTGGGTTGGCGGGGGATTCGATAAACACGCACATCGTCTCATTGCGCATCGCTTTTTTCCAACCATCCAGATCATCCGCATCGACCAGCGTGTAGGAAATGCCAAAGCGTGGCAGAATTTGCGTAATAATATAATGGCACGAGCCAAACAGCACTTTACTGGCCACCACATGGTCGCCTGCTTTCAAAAAACTCATCATGCTGGCAAACACCGCAGCCATGCCGCTGCCTACCACACAGGCGCGTTCTGCTCCTTCCAATAGGGCGAGCCGGTCTTCCAGCATGGCCAGGTTTGGATTGAGGTAGCGTGTGTAAACAAAGCCTGGTTCTTCGCCGTTGAAGCGCTTCTCAGCGGTTTCCGCGGAGTCATAACAGAAGCCGGAATTCATCCAGATAGCTTCGCTCACCTCGCCATATTGACTGCGCAGTGTGCCACCGCGTACCATCTTGGTTTCAATGCCTGCACGGCTCATATCTTGCTTTTTGGCCATAAGCTGGGTATCTCTAGCGTTTTTCGAAGTCTATGAGGCAGTGATAGGCTACGACACAATAGAATGCAATAGGTTTAGCAGCGCAATTATGTACGGAAAAAACCCCATACGCCCGCCCGAGAACGGGCCAGGACTGAACCTCGCAGTGCAGGAGATTTTCCCGACATTGCAAGGCGAAGGCCCCTTTGCAGGTATGCCTGCTGTGTTTGTGCGGCTGGGCGGGTGCAATCTGGCTTGTAGCTTTTGTGATACGGAGTTCGAGGATTTCGACGAAATGTCGCTGCGTGATATAATAGGCGAAGTGGAGTCGCTGGCGAAATCGTCGGTGAATGCCAAGGCGCGCAAGCTGGTGGTGATTACCGGAGGCGAGCCGTTGCGCCAGCCCATCGAATTGCTGTGCCAGACGCTGCTGGATGATGGGTTTGATGTGCAGATTGAAACCAACGGAACCATTTGGCGCGAGCTGCCGGAGGCGGTGGATGTGGTGTGTTCGCCCAAAGCGACTAACGGCACCTATTTTCCCGTGCGCGATGATGTGTTGCAACGCGCCAGCGCATTAAAGTTTATTGTGTCGGAGCATTTGGCGGGCTACGGCGATGTGCCAGAGGTGGGGCAGGATAAATTTGACACGCCTGTTTATGTGCAGCCCATGGATGAATATGACGAGATCAAAAATCAGGAAAACCTGATGCTGGCAACGCGGCTTGCGATGCAGAATGGCTATCGCTTGTCGGTGCAGCTACATAAAATTATAGGAGTGGCATAATGCAAAAGGCGGTGTTGTTGTTGAGCGGGGGGCTGGATTCGGCCACCACAGGCGCGATTGCGCAACAGGAAGGCTTCGAACTCTACGCGCTTAGCTTTCGCTATGGCCAGCGCCATGAGGTGGAGATGCAGGCAGCCAAGGCTGTCGCGCGGCATCTCGGCGTAGTGGATCACAAAGTCGCCAATATAGATTTGCGCTTATTCGGTGGCTCTGCCTTAACGGATGAAATTGATGTGCCCAAAGAACGCACGATGGAGGCAATCAGTGATGGTGTGCCGGTGACCTATGTGCCTGCGCGCAACACGATCTTTTTGTCGTTTGCGCTGGCATGGGCGGAGGTGCTGGAAGCCTACGACATCTTCATTGGTGTAAACGCAGTGGATTACAGTGGCTACCCTGATTGCCGCCCTGAATATGTAAAAGCCTATGAGCAAATGGCCAACCTTGCCACGGCTTACGGCGTGGAAGCAAAGCGCCGCATTCGCATCCATACCCCGCTGATTGACCTGACCAAAGGCCAGATTGTGCAGCGTGGCACGGCGTTAGGCGTTGATTATGCGCAAACGCTTAGCTGCTATGACCCCGGCCCGGAAGGGCGTGCATGTGGCGAATGTGATGCGTGCCAATTGCGCTTGAAAGGCTTTGCCGAAGCTGGCATAAGCGACCCAGCCCCTTACATGGAGAAAGCATCATGAACCAGACCCCAAGCTATGAAGAGTTGACGCAACTTGGCGGCCAGAGCGAGATTCCGACCTCACCTGAAACCGCTCACATCGAGCGTGTCGAAAACCCGCACAGCAATGTGGATTATAATATTCGCTTCACATGCCCTGAGTTTACCTCGCTATGTCCAAAGACGGGTCAGCCTGACTTTGCCCATCTGGTGATTGATTATGTGCCGCGTTATTTTATCGTGGAAAGCAAGTCGCTTAAATTATACCTCACCTCCTTCCGCAACCACGGCGCATTTCACGAGGATTGTACTGTGTCGATTGTGAAGAAGCTGGCCGAGGCTGTAGAGCCGACCTGGATGCGTATCGCAGGGTTCTGGTATCCACGTGGAGGTATCCCTATTGATATTTTCTATCAAACCAGCGAAATACCAAAGAATATCTGGGTGCCGGAAGTGCCGCCGATTCTTTATCGCGGGCGTGGCTAAGTTTTATTCGCCAAACCAGTAACGTTTGCCAATATCCATCGCGCCGAGATCCAGAAAGGTGAAGCGATCACGCGATAGATATGCATGCGTCACCGCATTTTCAAAACGATCATTATTCCAGTTCAAATCGCTCGGGCTGATTTTTGCGCGGGCTTTACGCAAAACAACGGCCAGTTTTGACTCGCTCAACATCACGCTTTGCAATAGATCGCGTAACTCTGGCCAGCTGGTGGCTAAGCTGTCGTTAATGGCGGATGCCCGCTCATCATCCAGCGCTTTGCGGTGATACGTCTCGTGCAATGTCTGGCCTAACTGGTTGCCAAATACGCGCACAAACTTATCTGTCTCGCGATGTGTTGCCCGAATGGTTGGGCGTTTAAGCAGCATCTTATGCTGAATGCGCGCCATGGTCAGGGTGGTGACGCCAATCTGCTCGCCATGCAGCTGGTTTAGCTGTTCTGAACCGTAAATCATTTCCATAGTGTGCGCGATCATATGCTCGCCCTGACTGGCAGGAGCACTACTGCCTGCCACATGCATGCCTTGGCCTGAGGCTAATAAGGTTTGCATCAGCAGTGTGGTAAGGGCCGGGTCACCATCGATGAGTTTATCTGCATGCAAAAACAATTCTTCTTCGTAAGGGGCAAGCAGCTCGAATGGGGTTGGGTCGTATGGCGTGCCAAGTAAATGGTGCGAGAGCAACCAGTCGGCTTGTGCCGTGGGGCGGCAGAGTGAATCGCCAAGGCCAGCACGCACCATGCGCCGCGGTGCGGCATTTAGCGCATCAATATCGCACCAGACAGCTGCGGGCTGATGCGCGGCATACGATGTCTTGTGTCCGTTGTGGCTGAGCGATGCATTCGCAGATACATAGCCGTTCATTGACGGCGCGGTTGGCCACACCCCGTAAGGAATGCCCAATTGATACGAGCTATATTTGCACAAATCATTAATGGTGCCGCTGCCAACTGCCAGTATGGCGCTCGCATTAGCGCATTCTTTTTGCAGCATGTCAGTGGTGGCGGTAGTAGCGTGTAATTTGCGGGGCAGGGTGATGAGGCGATAGTTCACAGCCCCGTCAAAGCATTGCACAAGCTCGTCGGCCAACGCCTGTTTGGTGTTGGCGTCACATACAACATGCAATGTGTCGCACGGCAGTTGTGCTTTCACTAAATCAGGCGCATTGTGCCGTAAGCCGCGCTCTATCATTATCTCAGGCATGCCTTAAGCATAGGTGGTTGCGTGCAAAAGTAAATCGCGAAGCAAATATGCTTGTAATATGTTGCCGCAATCGCAATAACTAGGGGCAACAACAACAGGAAGTTCCAATGACGATATTCTCTCGCATATGTGCCGTAATAATGATTGCATTTTGCAGTGTTGCGCACGCTGAAGAGCCGCATAATGCCATGCCGTTTGGCTTGTGGGTGAAAGAGTTCAAAATGCAGGCATTGGGGCAGGGCATTTCGCCGCAATTGCTGGAAGAAGCCTTCGCCGGGCTGGAGCCTAATAATCGCGTTGTCGCGTTAGATCGCAAGCAACCAGAAGGCACCAAAACCTTCACAGAGTATATGCGCGGCGCCGTGTCGCAAACCCGTATCGATAAAGGCCGCAAGCTCTATGACCAGCATAAACCATTGCTGGACGAGATCGCCGCGAAATATGGCGTGCAGCCGCGCTTTATCGTAGCGCTCTGGGGAATCGAGACCAACTATGGTGGCTACACGGGCAATTTCTCGATCATCGAGGCGCTTGCCACGCTGGCCTATGATGGCCGTCGTAGCGACTTTTTCCGCAAAGAGCTGCTGAATGCATTGACCATTCTGCAGGAAGGGCACATCACACTGGATGAAATGGAAGGCTCGTGGGCCGGCGCTATGGGGCAATGCCAGTTTATGCCATCCAGTTTTATTGCGTATGCCGTAGATTATAATGGCGATGGACGCCGCGACATTTGGAACAGCCTGCCAGATATTTTTGCCTCCATTGCTAATTACCTCAGCCAGTCTGGCTGGAATGATGACGAAACATGGGGGCGTCAGGTGAGCACGCTTGCTAATGCCAATATCGGCCAGTCGGGTTTAGACGTAATGCGCCCATTGGCTGAATGGCAGCAAAGAGGGGTGCGTAGCGCGGATGGGACAAATTTGCCACAGGCAGACCTGCAAGCCGCGTTGGTTTACCCCGGCACCGAAGAGGAAAACGCCTATTTGGTTTACGGTAACTATAAAGTTCTGCTAAAGTGGAACCGCTCAAAATATTTCGCCACAGCCGTGGGAACGCTCTCGAACCGCATCGCAAGAATGTAAGGAGAGCCTAGCATGAAAAAATTACTTACCTGCTCTGCGCTAGCATTGCTTAGCCTGTCCGCTTGTTCGGGTGGGGGTGGCACTAGTGACACCACACGTGTGCCCGCAGAAGCGCCCGGCTTTGTCAAAGGCAAGGCGGTGCACCCTACCGTCAAAATTGGCAAGACCTACCGCGTGCTGGGGCAGCGCTACACCCCGGAATATGACCCTGACTATGTCGAAGAGGGAATGGCATCGTGGTATGGGCCAAACTTCCATGGCCGCCCAACGGCCAATGGTGAAGAGTTTAATCAATGGGCGCTGACTGCTGCGCACCGCACATTGCCTATGCCGTCCATGGTGAAAGTAACCCATATGGAAACGGGTAAGTCGATTAAAGTACGCGTAAATGACCGTGGGCCATTTGCTCATAACCGCATTATCGATCTGTCACGTGCATCGGCTGAAGCGCTCGGCATGATAGGTCAGGGCGTGGCGAAAGTGCGAGTGGAGTATCTGCCAGAGGATACGCACCGTTATATTGCCAGCCTGAACCAGAGCGTGCCAGCAGACTGGAAGTTGCCAGATGAAACCATCACGCAATATGCAGAGGCCATGCCGGCAAAACCGCGCCGCGCGGTGGAAATAGCCGAGTTGCCTGCACCGTCGGTGCGTGAGGTGGCTGTGCAAAAAGCGAGCTATACACCTGCCAGCTATCAGATCGCGGCAGCAGGTTCACAGTTCGATGCGCCTGCGCAATTGATGCCAGCGTCGGATGTGCGGGTAATTGAAACCGAGCAGTTGCCACCGCTGAATATGCCGACAGAAACGGGTTACAAAGACTCAGGCTATAATAATTATAACCAAAATGTCACGCCTGACACTCCTGCAACCAAAGGCTATAGCGCGAATCCTTTCAGTGTGATCGACACACCGCAAAATCGCCGTACAGGGGCGTATGCTATGCCGGAAGCGCGCAAGCCAGCCCGCACCCAGCCGCCTGTGCTGCGTGCGCAGGCATCGTCACCATTACCCGCGGTGGATGATACAGCCTTGTATGTGCAGGTAGGGGCATTTGGCAATCGCGATAACGCCTATTCGCTGGGCAATAAGTTATCGGCATTGTCAGCGGTAGACATTGCCCCGCTTTACGTGAACGGACGTGAGTTGTATCGCGTGCGTTTGGGGCCTATTTATAATGAATCAATCGCGCGCGAACTGGTGCAACGTAGCGCGGAATACGGAATTACAGACGCCAAAATTGTAAAGGGGAATTAATGCTGAAAACGTTACTTGGAGCCAGTGCTGTATGGGTGTTTGCCGCGCAGGCAGCCATTGCTTTCGACACATCTGCGAAACAAGCGTTGTTGGTTGATACCTCAACTAACACGGTGCTGCTGGAAAAAGCAGCGTATGAGAAGATGTATCCGTCTTCGATGAGCAAGCTGATGACCTTGTATGTGTTGTTTGAGCGTTTGAAGCAGGGCGGATTGAGCCTTGATGACCAGTTCTTGGTGAGCGAGAAAGCATGGCGCAAGGGCGGTTCAAAAATGTTCGTGCGCGTGAACGAATATGTCAGCATTGAAGATCTGATTCGCGGCATTATCGTGCAGTCGGGCAATGATGCCTGCATTGTGGTTGCGGAAGGTTTGGCGGGAAGCGAAAAAGCATTTGCCGAGTTGATGAATAAGAAGGCCGAGGAAATTGGGCTTAAGGGCAGCCATTTTGTTAACTCGACCGGCTGGCCTGATGATGAGCACTACATGACAGCAGAGGATCTTTACCTGCTGAGTCATAAGCTCAAAACCGAGTTCCCTGATTATTACCCGTATTTTGCTGAAGAGAAATATACCTACAACAACATCACCCAGTTCAACCGCAATAAGCTGTTGAGCAAGGGAATTGGTGTTGATGGGCTGAAAACAGGCCACACGGAAGTGGCGGGGTATGGCATTACGCTGGCAGCGGATCAGGACGGGCGCAGCCTGGTGTTGGTTGTGAACGGACTGGACAGCGAGACCGCCCGTATGGACGAAGGTGAGCGCTTGTTGCAGCATGGGTTCCGCGACTTTGTTGCCTTGCAATTGGCAGATGCAGGGACGCAGGTGGATACGGCCGATGTGTGGATGGGCGAAAAAGACACCGTCAGCCTGAGCGTTGCAGAAGATTTGCATGTGAGCCTGCCGCGTAATGGGCAGGACGAACTGCGCTATATCGCCAGCTATGATGCGCCGTTGCAAGCGCCAATAGAAGCAGGCACACATGTGGGGACATTGCGGCTCGTACGCGGCGAGACCGAGCTGAAATCGGTGCCTTTGATGGCGGCCGAGTCGGTGGAAGTCTCTGGTTTCTTTGGCCGTATACGACAGAATCTAGCGCATAGTTTAGGCCTGTAGATGCTGCCACCGTTTATCACACTGGAAGGCGGTGAGGGGGCAGGCAAAAGTACACAGATTAAGCTGCTGTCCGACGCATTAAACCGTGCGAACGTTGCGCACCTACTCACTCGGGAGCCGGGCGGCTCCGAAGGCGGCGAAGAATTGCGTGATTTGGTGGTGAAGGGCGAGCCGGGGCGCTGGGACCCTGTCAGCGAGGCTATGCTGTTTATGACCGCACGCTATCACCATATGACCCACCGCATTAATCCGGCACGTGAGCAAGGCCAGTGGGTGGTGTGTGATCGTTTTTTTGACTCAACACGCGTCTATCAGGGCATCAGCAAAGCGGTGGGCGACCAATGGTTGAAACAGCTTTATGCGCATTTGCTAGGCAACAATAAACCCGATGTTACGTTTGTGCTCGATATTGACCCCCAGCAAGGCTTGGCGCGCACACAGGAACGCAGTGGCGACGAAACCCGCTTTGAGTCGATGGATATAGCGTTTCACGAAGCGGTGCGGGAAGGGTTTCTGCGCATTGCTGAGCATGAGCCAGAGCGTTGTTATGTGGTGGATGCCAGCCAGAACCCACAGCAGGTGCATAAGTCAATTCTCGACATTCTCAACACACGCTTTAATATGCAGCTGACACCAAGCGAGCTGTAACTGTATGACCTCAATTCTGCTGCCACAGCAAAACCAGGCGCTCTTCGGCCACGAAGCACTAGAAACGCAATTATTGCAAGCGTTTGAACAAAAGAGATTGCCGCATGCGTTGCTGCTATCTGGCCCTAAAGGGGTAGGCAAGGCCACTTTGGCCTACCGTCTGGCGCGCTTTGTTTTGAGCGATGGCGAGGGAGGGGGCGATGCATTATTTGGCCCTACCGATTTGTCTGTGAGCGAAGAATCGCCTGTTTTTAAGCGCGTGGCCGCTAATTCGCATGGCGATCTGATGGTGCTGGAGCCGCAATTCGACAAGCGCAAAGGCGCAGTGCGCAGTGATATTCTGGTGGATGATGCGCGCAAGGTGAGTGGGTTTTTGTCT
>MDTG01010265.1_pt1 | contig 10143 bp, 10 predicted proteins | sample 811421 | NCBI WGS metagenome assembly MDTG01 (sample SAMN05326645, study PRJNA326480) | marine metagenome | isolation source: seawater | place: Pacific Ocean: South East | collected 2011 | reverse complement strand
TAATTCAAGGTTTGGAAACTGTTGCTCTTAGAATGAAACAACACTGCAGTAATGCAGAAAAAGTTGTTTCTTTCCTTGAAACGCAAAAGAAAGTTAAAAATGTGATCTACCCTACTAATCACCAAGGTGAGATTAAGGAAAGAGCCAAAAAATATATGCAAGGTGGATACGGATCTTTAGTAGGAATGGATTTAGGCACAAAAGAAGCTGGTGCAAAATTTATAGATAACTTAAAGATGTTATATCATGTTGCTAATATTGGTGACGCTAGAAGTCTAGCAATTCACCCAGCTACTACAACGCACAGTCAATTAGATGATAAGGCGCTAGCTGCAGCAGGTGTAACACCAGGTTACGTAAGATTATCAGTTGGTATTGAGCATCCAGACGATATTATTGCGGATATCAAACAAGCTTTAGCAGCTTAAATTTATTGCCCCATCTATTATTATATGGGTGGGGCTAAAATCATTATCTTCTATTACGCATAGTAGAACTTTTAGCCAAATCTTCTATTTTTGAAGATTTTACGATTTTTGTTTTTATAATATTTTTTTTAGTTTTTATAATATTTCTTTTAACTGCCTCACAAATTTCTGAGTTTGTTTTCTCTAAAAAAGAAATACATTTTGATTTTTTTTTTTTCAGGGTTGTGTTTTTCAGCATAAGCCATCACATGTTCCACTGGGCTCTTGCCAGTTTTTTTTTTTACACCATAACTTAACGCCGAGGTTGTGGCTGATTGAATAACATTTCCACCTGTTAAAGAAGTTGTTGAAGCTGGACCTAATAAAGCAAGGGATTCTGCGCACCCAGATAATAAAATTAGAAATGATAATAAGCTTAAAATTTTTTTCATTATTTCCCCTTGAGCTTTATAAACTTATTTTAACAAAAAAAAACAAATCACTAGACCAGTATGAGCTTATCAACATTTAACCTAAAGTTGAATCTTTTAATTTGAAATAATTCTAATTGGCTTATTGTTTAAACAAGCATTTAGATTTTCTATCATTTGGTTATAAAACGTTGAATAATTCTCGACAGTTACATAACCAATGTGAGGAAATAGTAAAGCGTTTGGTAAAAATCTAAGTTTGTGATCTTGAGGGAGGGGTTCCTTGTCATAAACGTCTAAGCCTACTCCAGCAATTTTTTCATCTTTTAGGGCTTGAATCAAATCATTCTCATTTATAATTGGTCCTCTCGAGGTATTAATCAAAAAGGAAGTTTTTTTCATCAATTCAAATTCTCTCATTGTAATCAAGTTTTTATATCTGTTACCAAGCAGTACATGAATTGAAATTATATCAGAGTTTTTTAATAAATCTTCTTTACTCATTGGTAAAACTCCAAGTTCATTTGCATGAGTTAAATTCAAGTTTTCGCTCCATGCACAAACTTCCATACCGAAAGCTTTTGCTACTTTAGCAACTTGAGTTCCAATTTTTCCGAGACCTATTAAACCTAATAATTTTCCTTTAAGCTCAAATCCTATAGTAGTTTGCCAGTATCCTTGAAACATGTTATCTATTTCCTGTCTTATATTTCTCAAAAGACCAAGAATTAAAGCCCATGTAATTTCTGCAGCAGGATTGGAATTGATCTCAGTGCCACAAACAATAATTCCATTTTTTTTGGCTGTTTCCAGATCAATAGAATTATTCCTTAATCCCGAAGTCATAATGTATTTAAGTTTTGGTAAGCCTTCTAATAAAAACTTTGTTATTGGGGTTCGTTCCCTCATAATAAATAATACTTCAAAATTCTCTAATGTTAAAATTGCCTCGTTTTCGTTTGAGAATGGTTCGTTAAAAATTTTGAACTCATATTTAGCTTTATGTTTATCTAAATCTATAATTTGCCTAAAGATATCTTGATAGTCATCTAAAACCGCAACTTTAATCATTGAAATTTCCTATTTGATAAATAAATACCAGTCACAATAAAAATAGCACCAATAAAATGATATAATTGAAATTTTTCTTTAAAAATTAAAATTGCCATCAAGGCGCTAAATAAAGGCATTAACTGTATAAACATCGCTGATCTGTTTGGTCCAATAAGTTCAATTGCTTTCTGCCAACAGTAATATGCAGCAATGGCAGGAAAAATCACTACATATAATAAAATAATTATGAAAGCTTTGTTTACTCTTAAATCTAATCCAATTGATTGCTCATATAAGTATTGTGGTATTAAAAATATCAAACCAACGGTAACCATCAATTGGATAAAGGTAAATTGAGATAATTCAAATTTCCTTTTCTTTAATAAAGTTGAATAAATCGACCAACTAAGCACACAAACTATCATCCATAAATCTCCTTTATTAAAATTAAGTGAGATTATCTTTTGAATGTCTGCATTTGAGATAATAGTTGCTACTCCAAGAATCGATAGGATTAATCCTGTTATTTGGAATTTGTTCGTCTTCTCAACATCCATTACTGAAGATAATATTATAACTACAGCTGGAATAGCGGCTAACATTAATACAGCGTTAATAACTTGAGTGTAATTTAAAGCAAAATAAACAACAGAGTTAAAGGTGCTTATTGTTATTACTCCCATGAAACTAATAATTAACCAATTTTTTTTAATATAATCTCTTTTTTTTAAAATTTCTTTTAAAGTAAATGGAATTAATATTAACCAAACCAAAACCCATCTTAAAAAATTTAAAGTTAGTGGTGGAATTTCAAATAATGTTGCAAATTTACCAACTATAAAATTTCCAGACCAAAAAAAAGTTGCAAGTATGAGAAAAATATAAGCTATATAATTTTTTGACAAAAAAATCCTAATTAAATCTTTTTGAACTGTAGGGAGTTAAATCTAAATTAGTTTTTTCTCCATTTACTATTCCAGAAATAATTTTGCCCGTAATAGCTCCTAATGTCCACCCTAGATGTTGGTGACCAAATGCATAAATAATATTTTTATTTTTTAAAGATGGGCCTAAAATTGGTAAAAAATCTGGCAATGTGGGCCTAAACCCTAGCCATTCGTCTTTATGATTTCCAAGCTGAGGTAATAATTCTTTCGCGCATCTAACAATGTAATCTATTCTTTTTTTTGATGGAGGATTATCTAAACCTCCTAACTCTACTGTTCCCACTGCTCTTAACCCTTGATTCATTGGCGTCATACCAAAACCACGGTCTAAAAAAATAACTGGTCTAGTAATAAGATTTTCTTGACCTTTAAAATGCACGTGGTACCCACGTTCAGTATCTAAAGGTATATTTTCTCCTAATTGATCAGTTAGTTTTTTTGAAAAAGCACCCGATGCGATCACTGTTTTTTCAAATTTATATTCCTCGTTTTCTGATTTAATAACAGTTTCATCGATAGCTGACTGTTCAATTCTTTTTACATTTGTTTGTATAAATTTGCCTCCTTTATCTAAATATAGCCTAAATATTTTTTTTAATATTCCATGGGGATCTCTCGCATGCATAGCGCTTTCATATATTACACCAGCATCAAATACAGGTTTTAAATTTGGTTCTAATTCAAGAATTTGCTTCTGGGTTAATAATTTCTGTTCGATGCCCAATTCATTACGGACCTTGATCTCCAAGTTTCTACTTTTTAAGTTTTTATTTGTCCAAACATAAATAATTCCTTTTTTTTCAACTAGTCCTTTTGTATCTATTTCTTGAAATATTTCTTCATAAGCATCGTTAGAGAGACTTAGAATCTGATGCATATACTTAGCGGTATGTAACATAGATTTTTGATTACAGTTTTTAAAATAATTTACAAACCAATTAAACATTTTTGGAATATAATTCCATTTTAAAGCTAAAGGCCCATATGAGCTTATTAGCATTTTTGGAACATCATATAAAACGTCGGGCCGATTAAATTGTAAAACTGCATATGGTGAGAAATGACCTGCATTTCCGTAAGACGCAGGTTTGTATTCTGAAGACAAAGGATCTTGACGATCAAATAAAGTTACTGGTATTCCTTTTTTAATTAATTGAAGACCTGTGCAGACACCTTGAATACCTGAGCCAATTATTCCGACTGACTTACATTTATAATTTTCCATAAGGAAATTATATCAACATTAAAAATAATTGTAGTGCGGTAGATTAGGCTAGTGCTTCTTTATTTACAACTTCTGGTCTGTCTTCTGTTTCAGTATTTTCCTTTTTCTCTTTTTTCTTAAATAAGAAATCACCAGTTAAGGTCGATTTAGATTTATTTGTTTTTTTAATATAACCGTCAATGTCGGCACCATTTTCAGTTTTTAAATTATTAGCAAATTCTATATCCCCTTTTACAGTACCAGTAGAACCTATGACAATGTCTTGACCTGAAACTTTTCCATCTAGGTGTCCATGTATTTCAACATGATCACCCTCAACAGATCCAGTTATTGATCCTGTTTCTCTAATTATTATTTCTTTTGAATAAACTGGGCCTTTTACTAAGCCAGCAACATCAATAGCTCCTGAGCTATTTATTGTCCCCTCAATGCTTACCGTTTCACTAATTAAAGATCTTTCAGAATCTGTGAGCTTATTTTTTTTATCGCCAAACATATATTTTTTCATAAATTAATCACCTATCACAATAATATACAAGTATTTATTAAAATCAAATTTGACCAAAATAGGTTTAATTTACTGGGCTGTCTTTGTAGACTCTGCAAGACATTGCGATGCCTAAACCTAGCATAATGGCCATCATGGATGATCCACCGTATGACATTATTGGCAAAGGAGAACCTACAATTGGTAGCAAACCTAATACCATCATCATATTTACAACTACATAAATAAAAAAAGCGGTTGCGAAACTATAACAGTATAGTTTTCCAAAATCGCTACGGGTAATATTTCCAATTAAAACAATTCTCCAAACTATAATGCCGTATAAAATTAAAATTAATAATGATCCAAAAAAACCAAATTCTTCCGAAAAAAGTGTAAATATAAAATCAGTATGTTTTTCAGGCAAATAGTCTAAGTAGCTTTGAGATCCCTGTAAAAATCCTTTACCAAATAAACCTCCAGAACCAATTGCTATTTTCGATTGTATGATCTGGTATCCTGCTCCTAAAGGATCTCGCTCTGGATTGAGAAAAGTTAATATTCTAGACTTTTGATATGGCTTTAAAAAAGAAACTGCTATTGGGAGCAAAGCAATAAAAACCAAACCTGAAATGGTGAAAAATTTCACTCTAACACCTGCTAGCCACGCTACAGTTAGTCCTCCTGCTGCAATCAAAATTGAAGTTCCTAGATCCGGTTGAGTGGCTACTAAAAGAATTGGTGCTACTAAAACTACCACGGGTAAAAATAAATATTTAAGACTATTTATATTTTCTATAGAAGTACGATGATAGTATTTGGCTAAAAACAATATCAATCCAATTTTCATTAATTCGGAAGGTTGTAAATTCATAAAATATAAGTCTAACCATCGTTTTGAACCAGAGGATGTTAATCCAAAATATTTTACTCCGAGTAATAGTAAAAAAATTAAAATATAAATTAAATAGCTTTGACTATGCCAAAATCTAATTTGAATAAAAGAAATTACTAAAAACATCCCAAAGAAAATAAAAAATCTGAGTATATGACTATTAGTATGGTATTTAAACTCTCCTCCATCAGTAGAATACATTGCTAGTATACTTATTAATCCAAGTATGAAAATTGAGAAAACTAATATGTAATCTAAAGATAAAATTTTATCCCTAAAGCTTAGAGAGGATTGAATAGATCTTGATCTGTACATTAAACAGGCTCTCCTATTAAATTATTTATTCTTTGCCTCAACTCGTGACGTTCTAAAACTTTTTTAATGATTTTTTTTGCAATTGGTGCAGCTGTTTTTCCACCTGATCCTCCGTGTTCTACTAAAACACTGATAGCATATTGAGGATATTTGTAAGGAGCAAAAGCTACAAATAAAGCATGGTCTCTATCTTTGTAAGGCAAACTTTCTTGTTTAACTTCTGCCTCACGCTGAGCCTCAGTAAATCTTTTTACTTGTGATGATCCTGTTTTACCGGCGAAAGTAAATTTTTTATTCTCCCATCTATGTCTGTAAGAAGTTCCTCCAGGTTCATTAGAGGACGAAAACATTGCATCCTTAATTAGATTGATATGCTCTTGATTTTTAAACAATGGTTTTAGACCAAAATTAGAAACCAATAAATCTGTTGGTAAAGGATCGTTAGGATTCTCATTTTTAAACTTTAAGTAATCTCTTAATTTATTATTTTTTTCATCGAAAATTATTCTCGGTTTTATCTCGAACCCTCCATTTGCAATTTGTGCTGTCATTAAACAAAGCTGTATTGGAGTACTTTGAAAATAGCCTTGACCGATGCCAGAATGCAACGTTTCTCCGAGATACCAATTTTGGCCTATGAATTTTTTCTTCCATTTTGTATTGGGAACCACCCCTGCTTTTTCCTCGACAAAACCGTTTAAAACTTTTTTACCTAATCCAAATCTTTTAGCAGTTTCTGATAGTCGGTCTACACCAAGTTTTCTAGCTACTTCATAAAAATAAACATCGCAAGATCTTTGAATTCCTTTTCTAAGATTCACAATTCCATGTCCGTCCTTTTCCCAACAGTGAAATTTTTCTCCGTAAAGTTCAATTTTCCCTTTACATCTAAAAGTATCTAAAGGTTTAATTATTCCATTTTCAAGAGCACTTAATGCTACTAAAGTTTTTATTGTAGAACCTGGAGGATATAATCCAGAAATTGTTTTGTTTGTTAAAGGTCTCATCTTATTTTTTATTAAACTGCTCCAGTAATTTTTCTCCAAACCATGAACAAACTCATTTGGTTCAAATGTTGGTGATGAAACTAGAGATACTATATCTCCATTGTAAACATCCATAACACAAACAGCTGCTGCTTTATCTTTTAAAAGTTCACTTGTGAACTTCTGAACCTCAAAGTCTAAAGTTGTTTTAAAACTTTTTCCAGCTTGACCTTCGTTAATTAATATTTGCTTAATTCTCTTTCCAAATGCATTAACTTCGTATCTTTGGAAGCCAATTTTACCTATTATTTCTTTATCTAATTTTCTCTCAAGTCCAGTTTTACCTATGCTCATACCAGGTACATGTAAATCTTTTAAATATTCTTTAGTTTGTAAATCCTTTGCACTAACTTGAGATACATATCCTAATATATGTGCAGAAGAATTATCAGGATACATTCTGGCAACTGATACTATTGGCTTTACACCGTCTAATTCATGTAAAAATAAATTTAATCTAGAAAATTCTGACCAAGTTATATTGTCTGATATTATAATTGGCTCCCATGGTTTTTGTTTAGCTATAATCCTCTTTAAATAAAATAGTTTTTTATCTGTAATATCTAAAATCGTTTTTAGTCGAACAAATAATTTTTCAATATCTTTTGAATTTTCAGGAATTAAATGGACTTGATAAACTTGTTCATTTGAAGCAATTTCTTTATCGTAAAAATCTTTAATTACACCTCTTTCTGGAGCTAATTTCCATTCTCTAAAACGATTTTTATCTGATAATGTTTTATATTTTGATCTCTCGGTAATCTGCAAAGATACAAGCCTACCTACTATTCCAAACATCACAACAGCCTTAGCAGCTGTGAGTAAAAACATTCTTCTACTAATTAATTTTGATTTAATAACTGTATTTCCAGAACTTGGGCTAAGCATCTCTATTTCCTATAAAAGACATTTGATAAATATTGAATAAAAACCAAAATACTGGAAACATAAACAGTGTAAAAAACATGTTATATCCAATCTTTGTGTAAGTGAAAGATAATTCCGAAAAATTATTAAGAAGTGAAAAAAACAAAACGTTTGAAAAAATCATAGCCATTAAAAAAGTAAACCAATCAGAGGCTATTGTGGTATTGACACTTTTGTTACGCACATAAGTTCCAACAAAAATGATAATTAGATAAGATAAAGAACTTATTCCTAACGGAAATCCCATAACAACGTCATTGATCAGACCAGCTAAAAAAATATGCCCATTGGCCATGATTTCTGGTCTTTTTAAAACCCAGAAATAAATTAAAATTATTTGAAAATTAAGTGTGAAAATTCCAAAAATTTTCTCAAGATTCGTATCAACTTCGCTTATACATAAATAATATAACAAAAGAAGTGGGCCTGAGTTATAAACTTTATTCATTATTGAAATTTTGGCCATTACAGGTTTCCTTTGTTTTGAATATTTAAATTAACTGTTACAAAAGAAAGTTGATTTGGATCAACATAGAGCTCTACCTCTCCTTGTTCATTTGTTTTTCCTATAGGTGTTCCTGGTGAAAAAATTCCATCTTTACCTGATGCAAATACATTTAATTCCTCCACGATTGCATAATCCTCAGGTAAATATTCTAAAATTGGATTATTTGTACCACTGCCTGATAAAATAGCTTGAGCTCCTTCGTCAAGTGTTACAGGTATTCTGCTGTTTAAATCATTTAGCAGTAAAACTCTAGAAGACAAATAATTTGTCTCGACTACTCTCCCAACTAAATAATTGTCTTTCGTAACTGGCATTCCTTTAAGAATACCTGCTCTAGTTCCTTTGTTAATTACAATTGATTTTAAAAAAGGACTATTTTTATCAACTAATACCTTGGCAAGTAAAATGTTACTAAGATTTTTATTGAAATATTCTGTTTCTAAAATTTTTTGTAAATTTTTATTTTCATCTTTTAAAAACTCTACATTCAATTCAAGTAATTTATATTTCTCTATTTCAGCTCTTAATTTTTCATTTTCTTTTTTTACATTAAAATAATTAGAAATATCATGACTCGCTTGAGGAAAAAATCTAGTAGGAGTAGATGCTAGAAAAGTTACTCGATAGACAACATCATTGATAAAACTTCTTACAGGTTTGGTAAATTTAATCCCATAAACATCTAAAAAAAAAATTATTAAAGCCAAAAATATTAAGGAAAGTACTGAAAACTTTTGTGCTCCGCCCCTTTGAAGAAGAGCAGAACGAAAAGCTATACTAAAATCATCTCTACTTACTGACATTTATTTTATAAAAAATAAATTAGTACTCAGATAACATAGTAGAAAACAGTTCCTCGTTCTCTAAAGCTCTCCCAGTTCCAATAGCAACGCATGATAAAGGATCATCTGCTATTGTTACGGGTAAACCTGTATCTTGAGAAATTAATTTATCAATGTTTTTTAATAGTGCTCCACCACCGGTTAATACTAATCCCATATCAATTAAATCTGCAGATAACTCAGGAGGTGTGTTTTCTAATGCTTCTTTAATGCCACCTAAAATTAAATTAAGTATAGGCATAAGAGCCTCGCAAGCATCTTTTTCTGTAAGTTCTATTTCTTTTGGTGTTCCAGATCTAATGTCCCTACCTTTCATTAAAAAAGTATTATTTGATGAAGGTATAGCTGTACCTATTTCTTTTTTTATTTTCTCAGCAGTAGAGTCACCGATCATTAAATTCATTCTTTTTCTCATGTACGCAATGATAGATTGATCAAGCGCATCTCCAGCTACTCTCAAAGATTTAGAATACACTACTCCGCCCAATGACATTACAGCTATTTCAGTTGTACCACCTCCAATGTCTACTACCATTGAACCAGTTGCTTCAGAAATTGGAAGACCAGCTCCAATTGCTGCAGCGATAGGCTCTTCAATCAATTGAACTTTTCTTGCTCCAGCAGCTAGCGCAGAGTCCTGAATAGCCTTTCTTTCTACAGGAGTAGATCCAGTTGGTACGCATATTAAAATTCTAGGATTAGCAAATGCATTTTTTTTGTGAACTTTTTTGATAAAGTGTTTGATCATTTCCTCTGTCACCACGAAATCTGCTATTACACCGTCTTTAAGAGGTCTTATAGCCGAGATGTTTCCCGGCGTTCGTCCTAACATTGTTTTAGCTTCATCACCTACTGCGAGAACTGATTTTTTTCCTGCATCTTCAATTACCGCAACAACCGAAGGTTCATTAAGCACTACTCCTTGATCTTTTAAAACTACTAGGGTATTTGCTGTACCTAAATCTATTGCCATATCTTGAGACCAAAACGAAGACAATCCTGTTAAACCTTTAAACATATTTCCCTTTCTATATTTGTGCGCTTAGATTTTCATCATCAG
>MDTG01027148.1_pt1 | contig 10144 bp, 8 predicted proteins | sample 811421 | NCBI WGS metagenome assembly MDTG01 (sample SAMN05326645, study PRJNA326480) | marine metagenome | isolation source: seawater | place: Pacific Ocean: South East | collected 2011 | reverse complement strand
TATTAAGATATGTATAATTAAAATTATTAAAATATAAATCATAATCATTAGCATTTACTTGATCTTTACCTCCAAATTCAGATATTTTAAGTATAGTATCAGGTATACCATATGATGTTATTAATGCTCGTAATCCTGAAATAGTACCCTTAGATTTTAATAAATATGGTATATTATGATATATTCTTTTATATAAAGATTTATTAACATCATCTAAGGGAATAATATCATTTGAGGCTGATATTAATGTATCCACAAATTCAAATCCTGTAGGTACAGGCATTGACCCTGTAATTTCAGGAAAAGGAAATACACTTCCTTCAGGTGTTAATCCTAAAAATGCTGTGTATAAATCCTTATTAGAAAAATTATTTTGATATAATTTAACTCCAAAATCTCTAATAGCATCTGCCACTAAATCTTTACTAACTCCAAAATCTAATCTATTATCAGCATTGTATTTTTGAGTAACATCTTTAGTATACAACCAAATGTTATCATAATATTGAGCAATCATATCAACAAATAAATCATATTGTTGATTAGCTGGGTCTTCTCTTAAATACTCAGGTATAGCTTTTTTTAATTGATCAGGATTAGCATTGTCAAAATTAGAGGCAGATAATAATTGACCCCCAAAATTTGAATTATTTTCATTTACACTTCCTAACCAAGTTAGTACTTGAGAACTAGTAGTAGGATATAAAACATAAGGTGGCTCTATATTAGATTTTGGCCATGAAGCATTAGAACCACTATTATAATATAGAAAATATTCAAATTGATCAAAGTTTTCTATTATTTTTGATATGTTATTCTCTAATATTATTATACTTGTATTAGAACTTGTTACATTAGATAAAGCATTAGATTCAGATGTGTAGTTTTCTATTAATCCTATTTTATAATTAAAATTTTCTAATCTAGTTTGAGCTGAGCTAAAATGAACAAAATCACTAAAATTTGTATAGTCTACATTTATATTAATTGAAGATGAATTAAGTAAACTTTGAACTTGATTTAATGAACTAGTTAAAGCTCCTGATAATATATCATCTTTAGATAAATTTTGAGATGAATTGTTAACTTGACCTTTTATAGGAATATTGAAATTTGGTCCAGATATTTGTTTAAAATCATCAAAAGTTATAGGAATTATAGGGCATTTTACTTGAAATGCTTCAGGTTCATTTAAGGTAGTGACAACCCATAATAAGGATTTTATATCAAAATTTGATGGAAGAGGTTCATATAATTTAACTAATATTGTAGGATCATCAGTGGTTTCATTTTCTAATTTAATATTATTGGCTATTGTTAAATTATTGTCTCCAAAATTTAAGTAAAAATCTACAAAATAATTACTATCTTCTCTAAATTGGATAAAATTATTAGTTTGTTCTACTATGTCTAAATTTGATAATACACTACTATCTAACCTTATCTCAGTTCTATCTGGTGAGATTTCTGATATATATAAATTTGTAAGTTGGTCACCTATTCTTTTTGTTAAAAAATTATAATAAGCTATATATTCTCCTTGATTAAAACCTTCATTTGTAACATCATCTTTTGGAGATATATTAAATTGGGATATACTATCATTTTGAGCTGCTTTACCATCCTCTATAACTTGATAATCATCATAATTTAAATTTGAAGATATAATATTTTGATTTACATCATAAACATAAAATTCAATATAACTTGAACTTGTTAAAGATGTATCAATATCAAATTGTGTTATCAATGATACATCTTGATCTTCATATGTTTGAAGTTCAAAACTAATAGGATCTATAGGAATAACTTCAGCCATTATTGATTAATTGTTTGTTGGAGTTGATTGAGTTGGTCTTCTTGAATTTGCAATAATTCTTGTCTTAATTGAGCTATTTCATCTTGCAATGCTGATATTAATTCATTATCAGTTTCAGTATTTATATATTCACCACTAGTTTTAACTAAAAATTCATGAGAATTTGTTGAACCAATTTCAGGTATATCATAAAAAAGATCATTATACATTTTAAAAAATTCTTCAACTGTTGGTTGTTCATCAATTTGTTCTTGAATTGGTTTTACACCTATTTGTGAGAATTTATTATTAATAGTTTTTTCATAATCTTTTTTATTAAAAACCTCTTTATTTAAATTTATATTTTCTGCCATTATAATGCATTTACAACTTTAAAATAATAATTATCATCTAATATTAAAGTAGAACCATTTATATGAGTTTTAATACAAATTTTATAATATCTTTCAGGTTCTAATCCATTCATATATATATCAAAATAATTTCCATTAATATCAGAACTTAATTTAGTATATGTAGTATCATAATCTATAATAAATTCATTAGTGTCCAAATCTTTTACAGCATAACATGAAGAAGTAGGTAAATAATTTACTTCTGTAAATAAAGAAGATGTTGTCCAAACTGGTTTTGGATATTTAGGGGCTAAATTAAATCTAAATCTATTAACACTTTCAGGAGTAAAATAACCTGGATTTTCAGCTAATGAGGTAGCTAAATTTGTTGTTGTGACTATACTACCTGTAGCTGATCCAGTTAATACTGTTTTGTAATCTTCCCATTTAAATTCTAATTGTGGTGGGTATATGGTATTTGTATCAACACTATAAAATTGCATTACAGGTTGAATTTGAATATTTTCATTAAATTCAACTGAATTTTCCCATTTTGTAATAAAACCATTATTTTCAAAAGATCCACTATACCATTTTTCAACAATTGTTTTAACATTAACATTTAAATCTTTTGTTGATCTAGTGTCAAATGATTGAGTGACTTCATATTCTGTACCATCAGAACCACTATAATACCAAGCTCCACCCCCAGCAGAGGCAAAAGATAAATTAAATGAACTAGTAACATAATGATTTGTTGAGTCAGTTCCACTTGATGACCAAGCTACTCCAGAATCATAAAAATTTGGTGAAAGCCAAGAACAACCATCTGTTGTTTGAGGTACATCTAAATAAGTTCCAGTACCATTAAACCATGATTGAGCTAAAGGATGAACAGATAAATCTGTTGATTCAACAACTCCTTGAGCTGTAGCTATAAATGATCTAAAATTTACATTCCATTGTGAACCTGATATTTTATTATTTATAACATCTTCAATTTCTTCTTGAACAAATTCAGTTAAAAATCTAGCTACTTGAGGGTTAGAATCTATAGCTATATTTAAATTTGAAATTGTAGTTATAGGGTCTATCCCAGTATTCATTTGAGGATATAATGAATACATTGTAGCATCTTTATATGGAAATAATTTATAAATAGCCATGATTTAAAATGTTGAGTTAGATGGTAGTTCACCAGGTGAAAATGAATCTTCATATTTATCATTAGGAAGATATTGATGTACTTGATTATTTATTATAACACCATTTTGATCAGTTAAAGGACCTTGAGGTGTTGTTGTTTGATATATACCTGATGGTATATTTGAAGTACCAGCATTAGCCCTATTAGGTCCACCATTTGGATTAGGATTTTCAATATCTAAATTTGTACCATCTTTAAAAATGTTTCTTCCATTATTATTAATTTGAGTACCATTTATTCCAAAATCACTTTTAACACTTGATTGTAAACTATTAGTTCCAGAACCATTTCCTCCAGGTGTACTTGAATCTAAATAAGTATTGGTAGGTGAATACTTATGTCTATGATTATAATCAGGAAAGTTATTTGGACCCCCTAATGGTTGAGGATTTTCAACATCTAAATTAGTTTGATTTAATGAATTTCTTAAAAATGGTGCTAATGGCATAATTTAAATTTTTATAATGGTACTACTCTACCTTTAATATCTCTATTTGGGAATTTAACTTCAAATATTGAGGGATCCAAACTTGGGTATATTACTTGATTTTGTGTTGCAGATGAAATATCATAAGCATACTGTGAATATCCTGAAGTTGTTCCTGATTTATTTGTTATATTAATATTTTTAACTGTTTGAACTCCTTCTACATTATCTAATTTAATAAATAAATTTTTAAGTAAAATTGGTTGATTTATTTGAAAATTATCTCTTAAAAAATGTTGTTATAAACTTAAAATACAATTTAATATAACATTATTATTATTAAAATTAGGTAAAACTACAATTTCAAAATCAATAGCTATATTAATAATAAAAGCATCTCTTATTTCTATACTGTCTCCTATCATTCTATAATTAGATAAATAAGTTCTTAAGTTCTTTTTTAAAGTATTTGTAGATGTTTGATATTGGTTTTGAGAGTTTTGAGATAAAATAAATAAATTTAGAGTTTCAATAGATGAAACTTGATCATCTACTAATTTTGGTTTTTCAATATAAGCTTTAGATATAGACCCAAATTCTGAAGGCATACTTAATGCCCTAATCATATAGTCATTCAAAGTAACAGTTCTCTGTTGAGTAGCAATTTGCATTAATGTATTTTGTCTAATTTCAGTTATAGTATCACCAGATGAACCACCATCAGCTACTTGAGGATTATTTGAAGCTAAAGTACCAAATATATAATTTGATGTTGTTCCATTTAAATTGCTATTATTAAATTTAATATTTGATGAATTTATTTTTGTTAAAACTCCACTAGTTACATTTGATTCAACACCACCTCCAGTTAAATATCTTACTGTTAAAGTAGTACTTGAAGGAGCAATACCATAAGTATTTGTAAAAAGGAAATTTGTAGGTGAATAAGCTGTTGTAAGTTTATCTTGTTCAAAAGGTAAACCTATACCTACATTATTAGGGTTTGGTGTAATTATTTCATCTATATCTTTTGGATTGCCTGCTCCAAATTGAATTTGGATATTTTTTTCTGAAATGAATCTTGTAGCAAAACGCCTTTGAACTTTTTTTAATTGAAGGAGATAAGGAACATCACCTGCATCAGCTGTATTATTAGGGTCATTAATGTTAGTATTTTTTATTTTATCATAAACCATTTCTTGACCTAAATAATCTACTTCATTCCATGTATATCCATCACTATCTGTTATATCTAATATTCCTATAATATTATTATCAGTTATATTAATTGTAGGAAATTGTTGTGGAGCTCCAAATGTAAAAGTTTGAGTATTTACTGTAGCAGAAATAGCTTTTCTTGTTTTCTTTAAAAGATAATATTGAGGGTCAGTTCCTGCTATTTGATAAATTGATACTTCAGTTGGATCTAATGAGCTTGAAAATGAAAAATCACATTTATCCTTCATTAAAAATGATATTTTATTGTTGGAATTTGATGTCACTGTAGTATTTTCTTCTATTGTCATAGTATAATCATAGTCAGGAACATAATTTCCACCAACTAATTTGGAAGGAACTTGTTGAAATAATTCTATAGTAGCTTGAGCAGCTCCTGTAGCTTTAGGTTTATAACCAAACATATAAGCTAACTCATATAAATTATTTGTTTGTCTAGCAAATTGGGTAAATGTTTCTTGTAATTGATTATCTAAATAAAAAGACATTACATCACTTACATAGGCCGCCTGTTCCATGAACATCATACCAGGTGATGTTGGTGAAAAGTCATTATAAGTGTTAGGAAAATAAGTTTGTGAAAACTCAATTAATCTAGTTCTTATATCAGAAAAATCTCTATTTAAATATTTTACATCTCTATCTACAGCCATTATCCAAAGTTTATTTCTAATGTATCACTAATATTAGTATTTATAACATTATAAGTTAATGATACTGTTATTGTATTTAAATCTTCTTGTCTTAATATTTCTAAATTACCTACAATTATATTTGGAAAAAAATCACCTAAATCAGATTGAATTCTTTCTTCTAAAAAATCTAGATTATCTGTTGTAATTTGTTCAAAAATAAAATTTCTTAAACCTCCTCCAAATGTTGGATTAAGAGGTCTTTCACCTTCATTAGTTAAAAAATAGTTTATTAAATTTGATTTAATTGCTTCTTTTGTAGTGTAATTAGATTGAAATACTCCAGGTGCTGAAAAAGGTATATTAACTCCTACAGCAGCACTTTTATTAAAGTCAATGGGGAATATTTGTTGTGCTTCAAATGCCATTATTTATTTGTCATTAATCCCATTATTTGATCCATTCCAACTTCACCAGCTGGTAATTGACCATTTGGAGATGTTGTATCTATAGTTCCTCTAGGGTTAAAAGTTTGAGCATGACTACTATTTAAATTTAAAGCTGTTTCTCCTATAACATCCATATATTTTTGTTTTTTTTCAATTAATGAATGTTGAGTAACAGGTTTTGATGTTACTGGTGGAGGAGTTGTAGATGTTATATCTTTATTTTCCACTATGGGATTAGAAGCCACAGTATTTATTTTAGGTGCTCTTACAGCCTCTAATAAAACTTCTTTTAGCTCTTCTTGTATAGCTTCTTTTACAGCTTCTTTTATTAACTTTTTTAATAACGTGGTTTTCATTGTTTGTTTTTTATAAATATTGTACTAATCTGCTTTTAAATCATTTTGTTGAATATAAAATATTAACTCATCAATTAAAATTTGGTCATTTGATGAAAATGAAGGTTCACCTTTGAGCATTATAATTCCTTGAGAATTTTTAGCTATAGCTTGCCTTCTTTTTAACCCTCCAATAGTTACATTATCTACACTTACAGTATCCATTTCAAATCCATTTATATTAGTAACTACAGGTGATAATTGTTGAGATTGTTCTTGTGTTGAATTTAATAATTGTTGAGATACTGATATTTGGGTTTGTGTTGTTTCACCTATTTCTTCAGCGCAACTTTGAATTAAAGCATCTAAAATATTTAATAATAATAAAACTTTTCTAAGTTCTTCAATTATTAATCTTAATTGTATTGTTCCTCCACCTAATTTAGATTTAAAAACTTCTATTAAATCTTCAAATTTTTCTATTAAATCTTTAGCTATTAAAACAGGACCAACTGGGTTAGGTGTTGCTACTGTTGATGGAATAAAAGATTGTACCCCAACATATATTTTAGCTGCAATAATTGCATCTTGTGCTGTATTAATAGTAATAGGGGGTATTTCCAAAAATTTATTTATTGAATTTATACTTGTATAAAGATTATTTAATTGTTTAGTTAGTTTGTTTTTTTTATTAATAATTTTATTTAATTTTTCTAGATTAGAAGGACAAGTTTTAGGAAGATTAGTAATATTTTTAAGAACCTCTTCATTAAATTTTGTAACTCCAAAAGCTACTACCATTTTTAAAATTGCAGGTATTAATCTATCTTGAATAGTTCTAAATAATTTTTTTAAAAGATTAGATATAAAATCTTTTGGTGATTCTTCTTCTAATATTGCTTTTTGAGTTTCTGTTAAAGCTTTGTTTTCTATAATTTGTTCTTCTAGTTCTTCTTCAATAGGAGTTAATTTAATATATCCTAAATCTTTTATAAAATCACCATTACCTTTAATTAATTGAATTGGATTACTTTGAGAGTAATCTTGAGCACTGACTATAGCTGTAAATTGTTTAAGTTTTTTTCCTGAGATGTTTGGAACTCTTGGATCACCTTTTGATTTTAAATATTCATATATTTTTCTATTTTGTAATATAACTTCATCATCACGGAAATTACCTGTTGGAATAATTCCAGCATCAACAGCATCTAAAATATCACTAGGAGTAATAAGTTCTCTAATTTCTATATCATTTAATTCTTTTGAGGATTCAAATGATTCATCATTAAATTGAATATTTAAACTAAAAGTACCATCAGTTTGAGAAGTTGCTTTTTCTTTTGAATCTGTATCTGATTGTATACGAGCTCCAGGTATTGGGTTTTTTGAATTTTTATCTATTACAGTTCCTTTAAAAGATTCTGCTATTACTTCAACTTCTTTTAATAATTCATCATCTTCATCAAGTTCTATAACATTAAGGTTTATTTCTTTTGTTGTAGCTGTTACTTGTTTTGTTATAAATGAATCTACATAACCAGCATATGATATTTTAAGTTCATATGTACCAACTGCTAAATCTTGAGATGAAGAGATTAATCCATCAAAATCTGTAGTTAAACCTTTACCTGTGAATTCTCCATTTTGGCTTATAGGTATATTAGCATTAGGTAACTCTTCTTTAGTTGAAGAATCTATTACTTTTCCAGTGAATAATATTGATTGGATTGAAGGTTTTGGGGGATTAGGTGGGTATTTAGATCTTACAATTTGTCCAGCATAAGTTAAAGATTGAAAATGATCAAGTCCATTAGGAGTTTGTGATGCATTAGGTACACCAGCTCCTCTAAAATCTGCTGGGCCAATTTGATAATTGGTACTTGGGATTCCACTTTTTATTGCATTGATAGCACTTTTTAATCTATTATCACTAGCAACCCAAGGTTCTATAATAAATATTTTAGATTTATCATTAACAGCTTTAGCTACTTGTAAAGCATATTTTCCAGCAGCACTATATAAAACAATAGGAGCATTTGGATATTTAATTATTGAAGATAATAGTTTTTGTATTTCTGTATGGCCAAAATATAGTAATCCTTCATCTTCACCATATCCATCTAAAAATAATTGAGCTTGATCATTAGAACTAACAAGGTTAGTTATCCCAGTCATTAATATAACATTAATATTTTCTTTACTAGGCATTATTCAGCAAATGTTGTTTTTGATTTATAAGATTCTATTCTATTTTGAAAAGTAGTAATTAAACTTTCACAAGCTACAGCAGCTCCTATTACATTAGCTTTTGGTGCTGACACACCAGCAGGCCATATTGTATCTGATTGTAACATTTTACATAAAAATGATAATTGATCCATTACTTTATTTAAATCAAATAAAAATTTATCACCTAAAATTAAAGGTTGAGAAGCTTCTTTACTACCTAGTTTAATATGAGTACCAACATCAACAACAAAATTTGCTTTAGTATCAAAATTAAAACCTTTTAAAGCTCCAAAACTTATAGTTCTTTGAGAACTTAATAATATATGATCTTTTTTTGAATTAAAAAGTAAACGTCCTGATGATATTATTACTTGATTTCCTGTATATGATGATGGTGATGATGGAATTTCACCCCAAGGCTCAGTGTATGAATTATATTTAACACTAGCAGCTGAGATTGGAATTTGTTGATTTGATGTTAAATATATAGATGATTTATCATAGTTTATATCCTCAGTAATAGATGTCCAACCCTCATCAGATGATTGAGGATTTTGTCCATTTCTTAAAATTATAATAGGATCTCCATTTTTACCCACCTTTGACCAATTATTCAAGTATGGATTTTGATCTGTAACTCTAAAATTGGATTTTAATGATTTAGCAGTACTACCAAATCTAATACTATTACCCCATCTACCTTCATATATTATATCACCTGCAAAAGGTAATAATGGATGAATATTATTTCTTTCTATAAAAGTATCTTGTGAAATATTTTTATCACTATTTAGTCTTATACTATTTCCATCTTTGATTTCAGAGTTATAATCTGTTTTTCTAATAGGAGATCCAGCGTCTGTTTGAAAATAATCTTTATTTTGTGATGGAGGATTTTGTGGAGTAATTGGGTTTGGATAAGCATTATGATGTGGGCTATTCCAAATTCCAATCATGTTAATATAATAAAAAGATTTAGAAGAAGTATTTCTTCCTATATTTTTAGTTGGTAATAAAAATAGTAAAACTAATTCATTAACTAAAGGATATGCTGAATATTGAGGTATAAAGGGCTTAGCTGGTAATTGTTTATTAGAGCCAGGAAAATCATCTTCTTCAAAAAATATAGTTCCTATACTTGACCATCCCCCATATTTTTCAAATTTTGGATGTTGATCATTTAAAATAATATCTGTAACTCTACCTATTATTAATTTTTTATTAACATTAGATAATAATGAATGTAATCCTGATGGGTATTCTAATTTATTAGATCTTTCTCTAAGCATTAATCTTCTTCTTTTTTAGGTGGGAGTTGTAATTTTTCTATCTCTGAGAGTAATTGTTCTTTTTCTTCTTCAGATATACCAAATCCATTATCTTCATTACCTTCATTTGCAAATATACGTTGAAAAATAGTGGCTACTTTTATAAGTGCTTCATCATTTTTAATGCCTAATTCCATGTATTCTTTT
>MDTG01448708.1_pt1 | contig 10145 bp, 8 predicted proteins | sample 811421 | NCBI WGS metagenome assembly MDTG01 (sample SAMN05326645, study PRJNA326480) | marine metagenome | isolation source: seawater | place: Pacific Ocean: South East | collected 2011 | reverse complement strand
TGTCTTAACCAACCAGGTCTGCTGTATCCCTCTTGAGGGTGAACTCCAATTTCAGTATAAGGCACCTCAGGTGTTGATCCCAACCACATATCGAAGTTCAAGTTTTTTGGAATTGCCATAGGAGTTGATTCAGGTCCAGATGGATCTCCAGGAAGTCCAATTTTTACAGTGTGTAATTTTCCAATTCTACCGTTTCGTACAAGCTCTGCGGCAATTCTAAATTGAGGCATAGCCCTTTGCTGTGTTCCCACCTGAAGAATGACCTTATTTTTTTGAACTGCATTGACCAAATGTCTCCCCTCTTCGACGGTTAGGGAGGTGGGTTTCTGAAGATAAATGTCTTTTCCTGCCATGGCTGCTTCTATTGCCGGTTGAGAATGCCAGTGGTCGGGAGTAGAGATCAAGACCGCGTCGATATCCTTGTCCATCAACATTTTACGGTAGTCTCCATACATCTTTGTGCCTTTGTAGTTGGTTTTTCCTTTTTTCTCTTGATAAAATTGATCGACCAACAACTTTCCATCCTTCATCCGGTTGGAATCCACATCACAAACTCCCATAACATTGGCGTTGTCAAATGCCATGGTATCAATCAGATCATGGGAACGAGCAATACGCCCACAACCTATTTGTCCGATATTAATTTTGTTACTAGGAGCATTTTTTCCAAGTACATTGGCTGGAACTATTGAGGGGTACCCAACCATAGCAGCTGTTCCTAGTGCGATTTTACCTACAAATTTTCTTCTTTTCATTGGTTTGATTATTGCAATATATCTATTGAGGGTTGAAAAGCAAATGCTTTCCAATGTTTTTCTGCTTCTTCAGGGGTGATTTTACCATCAAAAACAAGCATACGATAATTCAGTTCATAGGTTTGTTGGGGTTCAATTTTCCATTCTTTATGACGAATGGGACAAAATTCAAAAAACATATCTCCTCTTCCTTTGTTGGCGTTCAAAGGCCAGACTCTCATTGGTTCCGGATGCGATTGATTATTGGGGTGACTCATAAAAAGGACACCTGTACTGCCTTCTCCATCATTGGCATTTCCATAAACGATACACCATCTTGCAGAGGTGCCGTCAGCTTCAGTTCTATTTTTCCCATCGGATGTAATGACCTCACAATTGTCTTTGTTCCATTGTTCTTTAAAGCGGAATCCCAAACCACCTCCATATCGATAGGCTTCAAAAAGGATACCGTTTTCCAGCGGAGAGCTGAAGTTGGAAGTGTAATCTATAAAGTACTGATCGGGATTATTATTTTTCCACACTTTGACAATTAAGTTTTCGTTGAGTGCCAATTGAGGACCAATCTTTTGGGTCAAATTGAAATGTTCTTGATGTGCATTAAAACCTCCATAAACATTTCCTGAATCAATGTTGTTAAAACTTTTAAATAAAACTGTGCCTTGGGCGTCTTTCAAATTCCAAAAGTCTACTCCAACATCGTCGATTTTGGTTCTAGTCCATGGGCCCCAAATTCCATAATGGTGATAATGATCGGGGGGTTGAATTCGTGTGAGGGTATCTCCTTTTGGAGAAATAACAGGGTGGATATAACCGGACTTTTGGTAAAGTTGATTGATGCCTTGTGGTGGTAATTTCATTTCATAACGATAATGGATCAATGATTGTTCTCCGAATTTTAACTTGAGATCACCATCCTCTTTTTTGGATTGAAATAGAGGAGTCTTGGTTGTTTCTTTTTTATTGGTAAAACAGTAAGTAGTTTTGACTCCCGATTCGCTAATGTGTTTAAACCAAATTTTGTTATCCTCATTGAGGCCTACTTGGTAAGCAACAGGCTCCATTTGAGCTCCAGACTTTTTAATCAATACCATGTTTTGATTCCAACAGCTCTTTTTTTCTTTATCGAGTACAACTGAAATGGGTCTTTCCATGTCAATGGCTTTCGTGTCTTCTACTGTTAAGCAAAGGCAGGACTGCTCATTTCCATTGGCACATCCCAAAACCAGCAAGAACAATAGGTAAAAGTTTTTCATAGTAGCAGTGTAAATTAATAAAATTAGCTAATAGTATAATTATTTGTAACGTTAAAGCTTGTGATTATGTCTTGAAGCTGAAATTTTTAAAAAGCTTTTTATTACTTAATGAATGGGTAATAATTTCATTATCCTTTTCATCATTACATTTATTTCTTATAATAGCATTAAATTAATTTTTTAAAACACTTTAACGTGTACGCACACGTTTGAGAAGTAAATTTAGTAAATTCAAAGATTATTTCTTAATTATAATTAGTAATCTTGTCTAACAATCAATCAATTGAATGGTGCTAAAACCTAAATTATTATTAACTATTGTCCTGCTTTCAAGCTTTTCATTAATACGGGGGCAAAGATTTCAATCCTTTGAGTTGAATTCAGAATGGAAAGAAAAAATTGAATCCATGGTGAGGGTTCAAAAAAAAACTTACACTAAAAAGAAAAAAAAATTGTTGATTTTTTCTCTTCATACTGGATACCAGCATTGGACCATACCCCATACAGAAGCCGTAATGCAAATCATTGCTCAAAATTCAGGTGCTTTTGAGGTGACTCTTTCAAAGGATTACACTGTTTTTTATAAAAATAAAATTTCAAAATTTGATGTTATAATTCTTAATAATACAAATTCTCATGGTGAACGAAGAGATTTGTTTTGGGATATATTCAATAAGGATGCTACATTAAGCATAAAACAAAAAACAAAGAAAGCCAAAGAATTGGAAGACAATATAATTCAATTTGTAAAGAAAGGAAAAGGACTTATGCTTCTGCACGGCGCGATTGTAATGCAGAATAATTCTATTGATTTTAGCGACATGACTGGAGGCAGTTTTGATTATCACCCGCCTCAGCAAGAGCTCCATGTAAAATTAGTTGACCCTAACCATCCTTTAGTTAGCAGTTTTGACTCCGAGGGCTTTGTCCATTATGACGAGCCATATTTTTTTAAAAACGCATACTACAGATATGATTTCAGACCACTATTGTACATTGAATTAGATAAAATCAAAATGAAGCGAGAGCGCCCCAAAGACAAAATAAAATATGTATCATGGATTAAACGCTATGGGCGTGGCAGGGTTTTTTATTCTTCTCCTTCTCATAACGCACAAAGCTATGAAAATCCAAAAATGCTTCAATTCCTAACCAATGGACTTTTATACTCGGCAGGGCTCATTGAATGTGATGACTCACCCATTGAAAAATTTGATTTCGGAAAATATACCTTAAAATAAGTATTTTCAAATTATATCTAATTTGTTAATCTATGGTGATAAAAATTGGAAGAAATTCGTTAAAAACCTATAGAACAGTAGGTTAACCACAGTAAAAGTCGGGATGACAGGATTTGAACCTGCGACCCCACGCACCCCATGCGTGTGCGCTACCAGACTGCGCCACATCCCGAATTTTTAAATATATTATACCAAATTATTATAATTTTTTAAGTGTCGGGGTGGCAGGATTCGAACCTGCGACCTCCTGCTCCCAAAGCAGGCGCGATGACCGGGCTACGCTACACCCCGCTAAACTTTTCAGTATTTCAATAGGTGCGCAAATATAGGATTAAAAAAAAAAAAGGCAAATCCTCTAAGACTATTATTTGGAAATAATTAATAAGGAATTTTGTAAATTGAAACAAACTTATATTTATGGAACGTAAAATTACCTTAAGTGAAAAAGAAATACCAGATAAATGGTATAACATTGTTGCAGACATGCCGAACAAACCGCTTCCTCCACTAAATCCTGGGACAATGGAACCAATAGGTCCCGAAGCCTTAGCCCCTTTGTTTCCGATGGAATTGATTAAGCAAGAAGTGAGTATGGATAAATTTGTTGATATACCTGACGAGGTAAGAAACATTTATTCAATGTGGCGTCCCACTCCTTTGTACAGAGCTTTAAACTTGGAAAAAAAGTTAGACACCCCAGCCAAAATATACTACAAATACGAAGGAGTAAGCCCAACTGGTTCTCACAAACCTAATACAGCGGTAGCACAAGCCTATTATAATAAAAAGGAAGGTGTAAAAAAAATAACCACGGAGACGGGAGCAGGTCAGTGGGGAAGTGCGCTAAGTTTTGCATGTCAACATTTTAATATTGAATGCGAGGTTTATATGGTAAAGCTCTCTTTCCAGCACAAACCTTATCGAAAGGTAATGATGAATACGTGGGGAGCTAAAGTTTTCCCTTCACCTTCCGAGGCTACAGAAATTGGAAAAAAATTCTTAGCCGAAGACCCTAATACAACAGGTTCACTTGGGATTGCGATTTCTGAGGCCATAGAAAGAGCTGCCTCTGATGAACATACAAAATACGCATTAGGTAGCGTGTTAAACCATGTGAAGCTACACCAAACAATTATTGGCCAAGAGGCTCTTTTGCAGATGGAAAAGGCAGGAAATCTTCCCGATATAGTTATTGCGCCATTTGGTGGAGGTTCAAATTTTTCGGGATTGGCTTTTCCATTTTTAAGACTCAATTTTGACGAAGGTAAATCCATTCGTTGCATTGCCAGTGAGCCTTCTTCATGCCCTAAGTTAACAAGGGGAATCTTTAGATATGATTTTGGAGATACAGCAGGAATGACACCCTTGTTACCGATGTATACATTGGGACACGATTTTGTTCCAGCTCCGATTCATGCAGGAGGTTTGAGGTATCATGGGGCTGGAGTCATTGTAAGTCAACTACTTAAAGATAATTTGATAGAAGCATGTTCTCATGACAATCTGGAAGTATTTGAAGCTGGAGTTAAGTTTGCTCAAGCCGAGGGGATTATTCCTGCTCCCGAAGCGACACATGGAATTGCAACTGCAATAAAAGAGGCAGAACGTTGCAAGCAGGAGGGTAAGTCAGAAACCATTCTGATTAACCTTTGTGGTCATGGAAATTTTGACATGAAAGCTTATGAGGATTATTTTGCCGGTAATATTGTCAAACATGAACTTTCAGACTCTGAAATTCAAGCGTCGATCGATAAACTAAATACTCCCGAAATATAATTTTAAATGTATTTAATAAAATCCACCATATTAAAAATGTGGTGGATTTTATTATGAATTTGATTTTTTTTTGGATATAATTTTAACATTTTCACAACAGTCATTTTATTCTAAAAAAAATATATTTGATTAAGTAACTATTCTTAAATTTTGAGAAAAAAAAATACATCATCGACTTACTTTTTTTACAAAAGCGTTTTACGTAAAGTAAGCTTTAATGCTGTGCTATTTAAAAAGGAACTCAACAAGGCGTTACTCGCTCTTCCTGAAAAAGAAGGTGAAAGACTTTACAGATGGGCTTTGACTTTTTCCAAGATCCATCCAGAATTGCATACCAATCTTCAATATGTCCCTTAAATTCTTTAGGGACTTATAATATTGATGTTTTCAAATTTTATGGCACCCCTGATTATGCTAGTAATCGTTGACCTAAAAGCATTAATTATTGGAAGTTTCAACTGGCTTTTATAATAAATCAAACTGACCTCTCTTGCCGGAGCAGGATCTGGGAAGAATCTTAGGTTTTTCTTTTTAGAATCATTAAGGTGGTTACCATGTAAAAACGGTAGTAGCGTCATGCCTAAACCTTCATCTGCTAAGTTGATTAATGTCTCAAAACTACCACTTTTAAGATCGAATGGATTTTTTTCAATCCGGTGTATTTGGCAAAGATTAAGCACATGGTTTCTAAAGCAATGACCATCTTCAAGTACCAAAATATCAGTCATATTTAAATCCTCAATTTCAATTTGCTCAATTGAGTGAAGGGGGTTCCCCTCTGGAACATATCCTACAAAAGGTTCATGATAGAGGGGGAGTTCTAGAATGGAGTCCAATCCTAATGGAGTAGCTGCAATTCCACCATCCAAATGACCTCCCTCGAGCATTTTAGTTATATTCTGAGTAGTTAACTCTTCAATTTTAAGATCAACTTTTGGATATTTTTTAATAAATATTTTAAGAAACATAGGTAGTAATGTGGGCATTATTGTAGGGATAATTCCCAATTTGAACTCTCCACCAATAAAATCTTTTTCTGTCGACACTATGTCTTGCATTCTAGTGGCCTCTTCAATAATTCTTTTAGCTTGTACCAGAATTTTTCTCCCAATATCTGTAGGAATAATGGGTTTGGTAGCTCGGTTAAATATTATAATCCCCAGTTCTTCTTCTAATTTTTGAACTTGCATGCTCAATGTAGGTTGTGTAACAAAGCATTTATCTGCCGCAATAGTAAAGTTTCCATATTCAGCAACAGCAATCATGTAGTTAAGTTGAGTAAGCGTCATTGTTAATTCTTATAATATTTACTAATATAATAATTTAAATCTATTAATAGCTATGATAGAGTAAATATTTAGATTTTTTAAAAGTAGAAATAGTTTATTAAATGCGATTTACTTAATAATTTCAATTTTCATATAAATATTATTGATTGGCATTTCCCTATTGTCAATTTCTAATCTGTTGATTCGATCTACTACATCCATGCCATCAATTACCTCTCCAAATGCAGTGTAATGCCCATCTAAATGATAAGCACCTGGTGATTGTTGAACGATAAAGAATTCATAAGGAGATGCTAGTTTATATGGATTGTCGATTTCGCTACTAGGCATTGAAACAACTCCGCGATGGTGAGGGTGTCTTTTTTTGTTATCTGGAGGGAGTAGGTAGCGACCAATCTCACGCCTTTTTTTCATTTTTTCCCGACTGTCTGAATTACCCCCCTGTATTATGAAATTCGGAACTACACGGTGAAACATTGTGCCGTCGAAATATTTTTGTTTTGTCAGATAAACAAAATTTGCACGATGATAAGGGGTGTTGTCGTATAACAAAATGTCAATCTTACCGTATTTGGTGATTATTCTTACTTTATTATCCTTGTTTTTTTGTGCGAATTCATAAAAAAATGGAATCGCATTTTTATCATTTAAATAAACCCCTTTTTCTTCTTTGTGTTCAATTTTTTTTAGTTGTTTTTTTTCAGGAACTTTGAACTTGATCGTATTTTTTATAGGTTTTTCTTGACAGCCAATTTGTACAAACATTAAACCGCCCAAAAACATTTTTACATATTCCATGGATTTCACTTCTTTTTTATGTCTTTTGACAAAGTTAAAAGAAAACCAGCTCGATGGAAGAGTAGCACATTCCCTTTTGGCACCTCCCAATCGTACAGAGCAATTTAGGTCCATTCCAACCACAAAGCTCAAGCCTAAAAAGGCTGCGGTTATGTTGCTTTTTTATCCTAATGCAGCCGGTGAAGTTAGTTTTGTTTTGACCCGTCGTAAGAAATACAAAGGTGCACATTCTGGTCAAATTAGCTTTCCAGGTGGAAAACCAGAATTTTCCGATGATGATCTCTGGGAAACTTCACTCAGGGAGACCCATGAGGAGCTAGGGATAGCATCAGATCAAGTTAAATACCTCAGACCCCTCACGAAGCTATATGTGCCACCTAGTAATTTTCTAATATTTCCCTATGTAGGTTATTTGGAAAACCCATGTTTTTTTTCACCCGATCCATATGAAGTCGATGCCATATTAGAAATTTCATTAAAGAGTCTGATCAATAATAAACCCAAAGTAATAAAACTTCCTCCTTCCTCTTTAACTTCTACTGAAGTTCCGGCCTATATTTTTGATCAAAATGAGGTTTGGGGGGCAACAGCGATGATCTTATCTGAATTTAAAATGTTGTTTACAGCTGGGCTGTCCAAATAGCTTATATTTGTTTAGAACTATTTTACTAAGAAGATGTTCAAAAAAAACCCATTTGGCCATTTTTTATTTTTAAAAAAATGGCTCATTCGAATTATGGGATGTATGACCCATAGGCGATACAGGGGATTCAATCAATTGCAATTGGAGGGCTCTCAGGTAATCAGAAAGTTGCCCGAAAACAATGTTTTGATTGTTTCTAATCACCAAACATATTTTGCTGACGTAGTGGCTATGTTCCACGTTTTTAATGCCAGCTTAAGTGGCCGTATTGATTCAATTAAAAACATTGGATACTTATGGAATCCCAAGCTGAACATTTATTTTGTAGCAGCCAAAGAAACCATGAAGGCTGGTTTTCTACCTAGAATTTTAGCCTATGCAGGCTCAGTATCTATTGAGCGTACTTGGAGAGAAAAAGGAGTAGATATCAATCGAAAAGTAAAAATGAGTGACATTTCCAATATCGGAATGGCTTTGGACGACGGTTGGGTCATTACTTTTCCTCAGGGTACCACAACACCCTTCAAACCACTAAGAAAAGGCACTGCTCACATCATTAAGCGTTATAAGCCTGTTGTTGTACCTATTGTGATTGACGGATTTAGACGTTCTTTTGACAAGAGAGGAATTAGGATAAAGAAGAGAGGAATTCTTCAGTCAATGGAAATCAAACCCCCTTTGAAGATCGATTACGAAAATGAATCTGTGGAATCCATCATACAAAAGATAGAATATGCCATCGAGCAGCATCCATCATTCCTTAAAGTTATTCCTAAAGATGAGTTAGAAAATGAAGAGCAACTCAATAAAAAAAGGGAGTGGTAATATGTTTTTTTTATCTATTGAATGATCCCTGCACAACTGACTCTTGAACCTGCAGCTCCCGAGGGTTGAGATACTAAATCATCCGCTCCTTGGTGAACAATAACGGCTTTGTTAATAATATTCTTTTTAGGATCATCACAGTTAATACACCATAGGTCTGTAGAAAAATCAACCATTCCATGACCGTTTTCATCTGCATCAAAGTTTCCTATATCACCTCTGTGAAAACCTGCTTTATTTTTCCAGGCACCATGCTGCTCAAAGGTTGGATTCCAATGTCCTCCTGTTGACTTTCCGTCAGATGATGAACAATCTGCCTTTTCATGCAAATGAATGGCATGGGTTCCTGGTTTCAATCCAAAGATATGGGCTTCCAGCCTTACGATCCCGCCTTTCTCGATGATCGTAACTTCACCATATGTATTGCTATTACTTTTGGCATTTAGATTGATTTTAATTTTTTTAACAGTAGTTTCCTGGCATCCCAAAATGCAGACTAGGACAATGATCAAGAAGTGAAAAAACACTTTATTCATGAGTTTAAATCAATTTATTTAACCTTTCAAATTATAGTAAATATAGTAACTTTATACAATTGAATTTATAAATTTTGCCCAACAAATTAATAAATATTTTCTCTTTTAGAGTCATCTTGTTGCTTTTAATCCTCCTATTGTCCTCAGCTTGTAAAACAGGATTCCAAAGCATGGCTTTTTATGAAAAAAATCTTCCTGCAAAACCTAATTACGCAGAATCCAAAAGCTGGGCAGCAATTCCCGGCAAATACCCCTTAGTGTTGAGGAGTTTTGACAAAATGAAAAATGCTGAAAAAGCAGATGTTTTTTACATCTATCCCACACTTTTAACAGACAAAAAAAATAAAGATTGGAACGCTGATATCTGGACTTCTTCTATTAGGGAAGATGTTTTTCAAACGGCTCTAAAATATCAGGCTTCTGCATGGCTCAAAGCATGTGATTTGTATGTGCCCTTTTACCGTCAGGCACATTACAGAATTTTTGATGAAGCCTATATTAAAGCTGGTGAGCCTGCTTGGGAAATCGCATATCAGGATGTAAAAAATGCGTTTCAGTATTTCTTAAAACATTACAATAAGGGTAAACCCATCATCATCGCTTCTCACAGTCAGGGAAGCATGCATGCTAAGAGATTGATCAAAGAATTTTTTGATCAAAAGCCTTTGCAAAATCAATTGGTAGCTGCTTATTTAATTGGAACGAGAATTTACCCAGATGATTTTCAATCCATTAAACCGTTAGAAAATCCAAATGATGTAGGAGGATTTGTTAGTTGGAACACATACAAAATGGATAAACAACCCAAAAACTACGCCAGATGGTATAAAGGAGGGGTCACCACCAATCCAATAAGTTGGGATACGCAAACCACCTCAGAGCCAAATGAACACAAAGGGGTATTGAATGAGGATTTAACCATTTATCCAAAAAGTCTTAGTATCAAAGTGATTGATGGATTATTATGGACTACGCTTCCTCAGATTCCAGGACGGTTTTTTCTCTCTATGATTGAAAATTATCATTTTG